>JAESFX010000264.1_pt1 | contig 31209 bp, 30 predicted proteins | sample 9269501 | NCBI WGS metagenome assembly JAESFX01 (sample SAMN14515570, study PRJNA621655) | algae metagenome | isolation source: Desmonostoc geniculatum HA4340-LM1 and co-occurring heterotrophs from cave... | place: USA: Maniniholo cave, Kauai, Hawaii | collected 2009-07-28
CGATTGACCAAGAATATGCTCAGTGCGGAATGACAGATCGAGACATCCCTTTTTAAGAACCATGAATAACTTGAAAACCACTGCACCCAATCTCGGACAGCCAGAGCAATTCAAGATTGGCGATCGCATCGAATTTTTATGCGATATCAGCTTTGGCGATATAAATACCAAAGCTAAAAACCCCGATGCCAAGCTAGCACTGAGGGGAGAATGCGCCGAAGTGTGCGGCGTTCGAGGCACGAGGCTTGCTCTGAGTGTTGGCGGTGAGCCATTTGATTGGCCTATGAGGTTGGTCAAAAAGATTGAGCCTGCGACCAAATTCAAGATCGACGACAAGGTTCGTGACACTTTCCCTCATGGCAGACCAAGAACTGGCACGATTGCCGATACCCGCGAAAAATATGCTCTTATTCATTGGGATGGTGTCAGTCTTGAAAATTCTCCCAATGGTCAGCAGTGGAGTTATGAGTATTTGGAAAAAATTGAGATCGAACCTGATGCCAAATTAGACCCCAAATGGTCTAAGCCGCGACAATCAAAGCCCATTCTCCCAACAGATGCGCTGATCGCAGTAGTACTTTTTGCTGGCGGTGGGGGTGTGGAAGCGGGGATGGTCGAGGCGGGTATCCGTCCTGTTGTTGCTGTTGAGTACAACCCGAAAAAGCCTAAACTCAGCAGCGCGATCGCTGATTCTCACGATCACAATTTCAAAGACTATGGCTGCCAGCTAGAGAGAAAAACTGTTCAAGAGATTTCGGCATTAGGCTTTCCTGGTTTCCCCAAAAATCCCGACTTCCTCCACGCTTCCCCGATGTGCAGTAATTTTAGTAATGCCAAAGCGGGCGATGCTGTTGAGACGGCGGAAGATATCGAGATGGCGAAATCTGTGGCGATCGCAATTAGGAAGTTGCAGCCCAAGATTTTTACACTGGAAAACGTCAAGCGTTACCAAAACTCCCAAAGCTTTAAAATCATCGCCCAGGCTTTGCAGGAAGAAGGTTATAAATGGCATGGAGAGGTGATAACGCTTCTAGACTATCAAAGCAGACAGCGATTTGTAGTGCGAGCGACCCGTGGATGGCTGCCCAACGATTGGCACTCATTCCAGCCGATGGGGTGGCATGAGGTAGTAGCCGATCTTATTCCCCTTATGGAAGATTCGGAATTAGTGTCTCTTCAAAAAGAGGCACTTGAAAAGTTTCTTGCCACCAATAAACCCACACCCTTGCTGATTGACCGAGTAGGCGGTAGGGGAGGATACAAAGCTAAACCCGGATATTTGCCCTGTAACACGATATTGCGATCGCACTTCACAGACGGCAAAGGAGCAAACCGCAATCGATTTGCTGACATTTGGCTACCAGATGGCACAGTGAAATCCCTCTCAATAGCAGCAGCAGCGCGGCTACAAGGGTTTCCCGATTGGTATGAATTTCCGCCCGATACCGCCACTGCTGGGAGCATCATTGGCTATTCGGTGCCACCAAAATTTGCAGCAAAATTATTTAAATCAATAATTGAAATTCCTGAAAGTATGAGATTTGCCTATCGCCAACTGCGGCAGCGAGGTGTGGGCCATCAAGAAGCATTGAAAATCTTAGGCTCTGGCTAATCTGTATTCAATCATCGCTACAGGATTACTGATATTTGGTGGCGATCCAATTTTTTCTATATTTAATAAATATCTGCCATTATGCGTGTAAATTTGATTTATTTCGGTTCCAGATTTACGCACATCTCCGGTAATTTCGTCATTATTGCCTGATTGAATATTTAATGTTTGTACGATAGTTCCAGCACTTTTAAAATTTAATCGCCAATAACTACTTGCTGATAAGTTTCCTGTGGTACTGAATCCTATATTTAATTTTGTTAAATATAAATGATTAGTGTTTCCAGTTGAGAAACAAACGTCGGTACTGTTGCTAGTTAAAAGACCGATAATAGTACCTAATACTGATATTGTCTGCCCCGCGTATAAATCTACTGTGGCGCGGAACTTTTCTCTACTTATCCAATTGCCGCCACTCCATTCCCATTGAGAAATTCTGCCATTGGCATCGGGTTCATCCCAATAATCCCCAGGATTTGGCGAAGAAGTTGGCGTTATTGATGAAGTGTAAATTTTCCCGCCCAATGCTGTACCCGTGGCTCTTTGCATTTTATTGCTCCAATAAAATCATCGTGCCATCTGCGGCGAAGGTGAATTTCATGTGAGCGTTTGTGGCGATCGCCTTCCAATTGTTAATCTCTTCAATTGTTGGAGCAATCGCCAGTCCAGCAATAATCGCATCCCAAAAAGCTTTAAATAAAGGATAAGTCGGCTCCATCCCGCCAGCGTAGTCAAGTACGGCATTTTCTAGCCTAGTGACAGCGAGAATATTTAAGGTTTGCGAAGTGATTCTTTGATAACCAGTATTAGAAAAAAAACCAGCTTTTGCACCAGTCCAGCTTGGAAAAACAGGGAAATCTTCAACTTCTCTTTCTTCAACTAAAATTCCATTTTGAAAGGTTTGAATTTTCATAAATTAAGCCACTCTAAACCAAAATAAAGGAGCAATGTTTCCAGTAATTAAAGAAAGATTATCTGTTGGAGCAATGCTTGGCATCGCTCCATAAGTAAATCCTGTTTGCCTGATTGATGCCGTAGCGCTTGTACTTGTAGGGGTTGATTGCCCTAGCAAATAATTATTGCCTAAAAAAGTCGTGACATTATATAAACTTGGAGGCACTGCTGTCGCCCCAACATACCAATACCAATCAGGTGTTAATTTTAGAGAAATAATTGCTTCTTTGATGCCTGCGCTAGCGGCAATTATTTCCCCAGTATCTATTAATAAATTCGCAGGAAGCCCATTGATACTGGAGTAGATCCCAAACCTCGCCGCGCCATTAGTTACCGTTCCACCGCAAGAAATTGCAAACCTGTCGATACTGATATTTTTATCGATTCTAAATGGTGCATAGGTGAGGCTATTCGTAGCAAGTACGGCACTAGAAATAGTATCAGCAGAAATCAAAGGAGTGTTTTGATAGTATCTCCCAACTACATAGCCCGGATGGCTTGGCGAATTATAAAGCAGATTTCTTTGCATTTATCAAGCCCAATACTGAATCAAGACAACTGTTCCAGCAGTGGGGCTAGCAAAATATAAAGTGCCAGTGAAAGTAGAAGTTCCAAAATCTTGAACTTCTTCGGAAGTTGAATCTAATGTGTAATAAGGCAGGGTCGAGCCTGCAACCTTGCCTGTGGCATTGGTGAATCGCAGACTTCCACCTGATAAAACTTTAAAAGAGTATTTCTTGACTGAAGTAAAGGCAAAAGAATATTCGGTGTTCGCGTTTGTTAGGGTAAGCGAGGCGAATATAGCTGCAATTGCCGTTGCGATTGATGTTACGGGAATGGGGTTGCCAACATCATTAGCAATTTCAATTGAACTATTAGATAGGGCAACAGTTCCGTTAACTGGAATAGGATTACCGACATCGTTAGCGATTTCAAGTTGAGCATTGTTGACAGTGACGGATAATGAAGCCACATCAACAGGAATGCGTCCACCAACTAAAGTAGGTATTCTTTGCGTCAGGAAAAGGTAGATTGCCGATAGCCACCCAAATAAACCTGTGCCGCCACTAGGCATCGTCGCGCCAGTTACGGCGGTATCGCCAAGGCGATCGCGTATCTCAGTTTCTCGCGTGATTTGCGTGGTCTGATTAGTGGCAGAAGCATCGCCCCCACTGCCAGACCCACCGCCAAAAGAATTGATGACGTTGCCGTTTACGTCAACAATATTAGTTTTCTGGTAAGGTGTTTCCGTCATTTTCTGCCACTATACGCTTCCGTTTTGGTGTGGTTCCAGAGGGACTGGGGGTCGGGGATTGGGGGTCGGGGATTGGGGAAAGATTTTCTTCCTCACCTCCTTTATCTCCGTTGCTTTGTTCTAGGCTCCATCCCTGAGCCAACCACCCAGGTGCATCAACAGTGGGGATGGATTTTACTTGCCCATTGGGTCCATACAAAATTACTGGATCTTGGTTTAACAGCATGGCGCCAAGAATGCTCCATAGGTGAGGTTTCCGGGAGAGCCAGTTTTCACTGCCTTGACGCGGATGTATGCAGCATCGGCGACAATATCATCGATCCACTCACCACTAAGAGGCACATCAAAGCGGTTAGCGACGCCTGTGGCAGTGAATGTGCCCACGGTTTTATAAGTGCCCCCAGAGGTTGTAGAAACTTCAACTGTGATGTCCCATTGGGCTGTGGTAGCAACATAGCCAGTGTGAGCAGCTACGTCCACCACAGCTTTATAGGCTTTGAGCTTGGTAACAGGATAAGCGATCGCGGTTTCGGTAGTGCTGGCAGAAATCGTAGCAGCAGAGTAATCGCGCAGTTCTGTGGCTTTATCAAATTGAATGGCGCGACGGTTAGAAATTGTACTTCTCGGCATGATTTTAGATTTTAGATTTTGGATAATAGACGTTCATGAAAAACTTTTCATGAACTCTAATTTGTTGCGGCTGCGTCGGTTATCCCAGCCAATCTTGCGGCAGCGCGCCCGTGATAACAAGCGATCGCTGTATACCATTCAACCCGTGTGCGGTACACTGGCTTGGTTTCGAGTTCACCCAAGTCGCGAGTAGCAATGCCGTACTTGCCATCGCATTTACCTTGAATGCCAACCAATTTCATTGGCATGAAGGACACTACATAAATGCTGGTGCAGGTTGTGCTAGAACTTCCATCTGGAGAAGTTTCCGTGAAGTCCAGAATTTGATTGCCCAGGTTATCGTAGTCAGCAATCAAGATTGGTAAGTCATTATAAAAAGCTTGCTGTTTGCCAAATTCATCAGGTGCATAACGGATATCGCCACCGATACCAGCGCGAGCCGCAGCTGTTAAACGTCGGCGCTGGGCTTTACTCATGATGATGTGGGTGGGGTCATCAACTAAATCGATTGTTTCGTCAAGTTTCAACAGTGAAAGCCCAGCACCGACGTTGGCGTTAGCCACCAACTGAGAACCGGTTAATCGCACTTGCAAGCCATCAAACACTCTGGCATTAGTACGAGAATCACCTTTAAGAAAGTTGCGTGTCCACATCAACGAAAGGGCTTTGACCTTTTGCAGTTCATGGACAGAGCGAACTGTTTCCCCTTGGGCATCAATGATGGATTTATCTACGTCTAGATCGCCACCAGCGATTTTGAAAGCTTCGCTCTGGGGATTTAACACGCCCACAGATTCGCTGTAGCCTTCATTCACGCCACGGAATCCCACACCAGGAAGCTGATCTTCGCGGTTGTAGTGGATGCCCGATCCGTCGTGGTCTTCAATGGGGATTACGCGCAGGATGTCAGATTGAGCGGCGTATTCTTCAATAATCGTTGCAGTTTCAATAGAGGGGGCAAGTTTAGCCGCCTCTAGCAGAGTCATTGGCATAGTTTTTAATTCGTAATTGTTAATTCGTAATTCGTAATTGACTCACTCAAATACGATTGGTCTGTTCGTGCCGTAATCCGCTTTTGAATCACTCAAATTACGAATTACGAACTACGAATTAGTAATTGTTAAATTCCTAGTTCCCTAGCTTTAGCTAGCCGTTCGGCACGAGGCAACTTCATGATTTGTTCTCGCAGCATCGCGGTGTTTTGCGTGCCATGCGATCGCGCCATCCCGCCACCGGCACCATTGCCAATCGGGTCGAATAGTGCAGCTGTTGGCCCGCCAGAACGTAATTTCAACATCAAATCATCTACAGTAAAGCTCACGCCCTTGGTATCTTTGAGCGGGGTTTTATCACGCGGATCGATGACGTTGATTTTGCCTTGGTCGTCGAGGACGATGTAATTAATGGCGCGATCGCGTATCAAGTCAAAGTAAGAATATCCATCGTCATCCTTACCAGCTTTGCCTCCAGTGGCATAGAAAGATTTTTCGAGGGCGTTAACGATTTGGGTTTGCTTGAGATTGTCTTGCAGGTGTTGAATTTGTTGCTGTAGCGTGGTTTTTTCCCCAGTCCAGCGCTCTTTGAGTTCTTGAAAGTTTCGCTCTTTTTCGAGCTTGCTTTCTTCGTAAGCCTGTGCCCTTTTCTCAAGATCCTTGTATTTCTCAGGGTCAATGCCCTTAATCTGTTCTAGCTGCCCAGAAAGCTCAGTATTTTTCGTCTCAAGTTCTTTAGCTTTTTTTGCTACCTCGTCTCGCTCCTTACGAGTAGCTTGGGCTGTGGCTAGAATTCTGCTAATTTCTTCGTCAGTATAATGCTTGTCTTGAAAAATCGCTCCACTTGGGGAGACCCCAAGACCGCGTTTTTCGCTGGTTTCGGTGGAGGTTGTCGGATCTAACTCAGGAAGCATATTGCATCACGCGATATGGGAATACGTGAGGAGAATTCCCTATTGCCCTATGCTCAAAATCCTCATCCGCCTTGCCCTATTTATAAATTTCAATGCCACCCTCCGCACAGCCGCAAAATTAGAGTATGGGGCAGGGATATTTTGCTTCAAGCTGGCTCTCCGCGCCCAAGCTGAAGGTTATTTGAACTTGGCGAAATTCCTCAAAGCTCAATTTACCGAAGAAGATGCACATGCCAGGATGCTAGGAGGATTGGTGGATGGGGTAGAGCGCCTGCACCGCAACACTCAAACTGGTGTGTGGCAAAGGGGAGAAGATTATCAAGCCCTAGATGGCATCAGTCAGCGTTATTGGGCAGCTAAACTGTTTTTCAATTTTCAAAAGCCTCAAGACCTTCATTGGGCAGATATTTTGGCTTTTATGTGCGTCGTTGAACAGCAGGTAATCAAGTTCTACGAGGTACTATCTGAGTTTCAAGATTCACGCCTTAAGACGCAATTCATCGCGTCTGTTCGAGCAACATCCTGTAAAATTTTGCAGGATGAATTAGAACACGCTAGCTATCTAAAAAATTGTATCACTTGCTTTCATGCAGATCCCCAAGGAGCGATCGCTTATTGGCAGGATAGAAAAATATTGGCAGCTCTAGGTGGGTTGATGGATTTGGTTGTCAGTTATTGGTCATTGGTCATCAGCCAAAACCGACTAACGTAATTACATTGCCGCTAACAACAAAACAAACCCCATCAAACGCACCGGAATTGTTGGAGTTTTTAGCAAACACAGAAATCCATTTATAAGTGCTGTCGATGGTAATTATTGCCTTACCGCCCGTGTGAGGCATTTCTGCTGCAAACTGCCTTCCAGTGAGTCCCGTGTTGGGTGTTTGGTTCCATCTGTGAATTTGGATCGATTTGATGCCAGAAGTAATCGAAATCCCAAACCCAACTTGAACTATAAGCTGTAGGCTGCTTTGCGGTGCGTAAAACTGAAAGGCTTTACCGCCAATCGTGCATCCCGAAGTACAAATTATCGCTCCCCCAAAATCCGCCCCCCCGCCAGCACCACTACTTTTTATCCACCTACCAGTACTTGGGTTGTCATTCGGGGTCACTACCGCATCATCATCCCCAGCGGCGCTGCTGGCAGCCAGGAAGGTATACCAAGCAGGAAGTCCCTTGGCATCGGATTTTACAAGTCTTGCATAGCCGTCGATTCTTTGGCTGTCGGTTAAAGCTTTTAAGGTAGATATGCTGGCGATCGCATATCCAGTTTGAATAGTCATTTTTATGGTTGGTAATTCGTATTTTAAATTCCCCAATCGTGAGTAAGATGCAAGATATGAGATCCTGCGATTCCTGCCTTAATGCAGTAGCTCTATTCAACTACTTGTTGATAGTGCCAATAAGAAAGTGAAGTGGTAAAGGGCGCCATCAAAAAATTCTTAGATAAAAATTATGAATTATCTTGGCATTGCATCGATGATGGGAATTCCACCCACTGGTGCAACCAAACTTACTTGATCGCCAATTGCAAATACACCATTAGAAATTGGTCTTGCTGAAAATATTTGTCCTGCGGTGTTCGCCACATTGTAATTGCCAGTTATCGAGTCGTAGCTAAGGATTTTTACGCTATTTTCTAAAACGCGATCGCGTGCTTTTTGGGCTTGTACTTGTCTTGATTGATAAGCAGCACGGTTGGTACTGGATAGGGCTGCAAGTAATATAATTTCGTTCATTTCACAATGACACTAACGGCAAGAATTGTTATTGCGGCAATATCAACGTTTGCCGGAATTATCAGTTTGTTTAATTTCAGTCTTTTAATTTTTTTAGAATTTATTGTGCAACTACCTTCGTTGCTTTTGTAAGAGCTAAACTCAATTTTGGCTGTGACATTCTGCATTTTAATTATATTTTGTAAAGACTGATTATTGATAATTTGATTAAGGTCAAGCGCTATCATTTGATTTTTAAATATATTAGTGAACCTTCGCTTGCCATTATTTTTAAGTGAATTAATGCAGGTGTCTTGGGCGTCGGAATCTGGTAAATAAGTACTCGTCCATTCTTGCTGCCAGTCGTCTTCTAAGACTGAGATTTCTTCAGGGTAATCAAATTTTTCTTGTGTTAATTGTGTTCCTGAAAAGAAATACCTGTAAACAGATTGATTATTAGATTGGATGGGATGCCGATATTTGATATGAGCTAATACCTTGGATTTGGTAGCAGTTATATATCCAACAAGCGAACCAATAGTATTATTTATCCTTTCTGTGACAACATCTTCTAGTTTTGTAATGCGGTTTCCTTTTTGGAGATAAAAGGTATTGGCAGCGGTCGTTTCTACCGTGATACTAATACTTCCAGAAAAACTCTCTGAATAAATAAAATCATTAGATGAGTTACCTTTAATTGGATAAGTGAAGCTATAGCACCCTACGCAAGTTATAAAATGTTCCCCAGCTGGCACTATAGCTTCATGGCTGACGCTTGTACCGCTAGAATAAGCATCGCAAGTGTCAGCTACAATCGTTAGTTTTTTGCTAACAGCTATTGACTGCCCAGGCTCCAAATAATCTTCTTCTACAAAGCCGACTTGCCTATCAATGCTAATACCACAGTGAGTGCTAATAACTCCACCACCTGGGCCGAAGTTGATGTTGACGATTAATTTTGCTTCTGTAGGTGAAAAAAATCTTACAGGAGGGGGCCCATTAGAGAAAATCTGACCAGAGTTTGAAGAGACGTTTCCAAAAGCAAGATAATTGTCTGCCCCCGTATGTCTAAAGCTTGTAGTGAACTCATCTTCGTAGGTGACTTGTAGTGGTTCTATTTGGCGAATTATGGTGTGTGTAAATGAGTTTGCTGCCTCTCCGTAGCCAATTTGTTGGATACTTTCAAAAAATACAATTCTTCTAAAATAAGCACCTGTATTTTCAAATTGGCTTGAAGCTCTTATATAAAATAAAAAAGCCGCTTCTAGTTCCTCAATGCTTTCAGATATTGTTGCAGCTTGCGACTTGCGGCGCGGCATTGCATCGTATCCTGCTAGTACCCCACCCCGCCTTAGCCTGATATTGTCTCCTAGTCCCACTGCCCCATTAGTTTGGGCACTGCCGTAGGAGATACTTCCGTTATTATCTCGCAGTCTCGCTAGTCCCGATTCGGCATCAAAGTTTAAGTAGTTGGTGGGTGATGGCAGTTCTGTTTGCGCCTCGGCTGCATCGCTGATTTTTTGCTGATATAAGTTGCGATTGAGGAGACTTCGCGCCCTTAAAATATTCTCAGATTCCTGTGACATAGCCGCTATTCAAAACCACAAGAGGAATTTGGTAGCTGTAACCCTGCCCATCTGCCACGGTAACAGGCGAAGATTCCACAGCATAGGCAACGATGATGCCGTTGGCGCTCCTGGCGCGGAACGTGCCAGAACCCGTATCTGTGATGTTGACTGTCGAGCCACCGCCGTTGGGTTGTAATTGAAAATCGTTGGTAGTAACGCTAGCAACTTGGTAAATTACCCCTGTTGTAATTCCGCCGGGGAGAGTCGCTAGAGCATCAGCCGTGAAAGTCAGCTTATCGCCATTGGCAAAACCATGAGCGGTGATAGTGATGCGGGAGCTTGTCGCATTTACATTGGCGTTGGTGAAAGATTTTGACGAAACCGCCAACGAATCAGCGATCAAAAAAACGGTTTGAAACTGCAAAGCCCCGCCCGATGCGGCGAAGGCAGCATTAATAGTGGGTAGTTCGTGACGCTGGTCGGTTGTATCGTAACTGCCATCGTTGGAGAAACTAGCGTCCGCTCTACCATAGCCATTGATGGGCAGCAGCTCACTCGCTATAAAATCAGCCAAAAAACTCGTGCGGGTAACGAGCGCAGTGTTCGCCAATGCTAGCCGAAACTTTGTAGCATCTGTGGGAGTGCTGCCACGGAAAAGGATTTTTGCGCTTTGGGATATCCAGTTGTTTGTGAAGATTAAGTTGGGCATGGGCATGGGGTAGGGAGATGGGGGGATGGGGAAGCAGGGGGAGACAAGGGGGACAAGGAAGAAATAATAACTACCTCTGCCCATGCCCAATGCCCGATGACTAAAAAATGCTCTCCCACTGCACATTGTTCCAATCAACGTTTTCCCACCCTGGAGAGGGGGCTAGATTATCCCAGTCGGCGCTATCCCAAGTGAAATCCTCCCAATAAAGCGTAGACACGGAGCCAGATGTAGCTATTCCCCCAAGCCCCATACCTCCCGATATTGCAATGGGCGAACTGCCCGTCACAATTCCTCCAAGCCCCATACCGCCTTGAATATCAGCCGTGGCGACCGATAGCAAGTAGGCGTAAGAATTGGCCTTGCCCCCAAGCGCCATTCCTCCTGATAAATTCTCGATTTCTGTATATGGCAAAATCACCACATCAGGATCTACTACATTGCCATCTGCTGGCATGGTTACACCGCCAATCACCACATTGCCAGTTACGGGAATCGCCGCGATCGATCCGCCTACCCAAATGCCATCGCAACTCCACAGTGCCTTCTGTGCCGTCACCACCCAGCTGCAACCATCGGCTAAGTAGTTTTCTCCTGTACCGTCTTGCTCTGTCACGTGAACGCCAAATAGCGGTTCGTAGCCGTTGATCAAAGTATTAGGAATTGCCCCGGCCATCTCTTGCCCTTGCCATCTCCCCCTCAGCAATCTGCCTTCACGCTTGGCTAGAGCCTCGAGTTGCCGATTCGATCCGCTATCACTGCTTATGAAAAATTCTGCATGAGGTATGGAAATTCCCGCCAAAAATTCCACATTATAGGTGCGCTCGCGCTGCTTGAAATTGCCGCTACATGGGTCAGCAAAGTAAGCAGTATATTCAATCGGGTTTTCTTCGATCCGCTTATCCGTTGGTCGGCGCTCAGCTGCTGGTGGCGTTTCCTGCCCTGAATTCGAGCGGCGTTTTTCGTTCGAGTCGTAGGTTAGGGCTAATTTTTGTTTAACTCTTTCGTTTACATCATCTGAATACTGAATTGCTGTACCGCCTTCAGCTTTTACCAAAGGTTTTAAGGTGTAACTTGAGTACTCCCAAGTGTATTTATCAATCGCCTTCCACTCTTCATATTTGTATTCAGAAATTGTCAAATATTCCGGTATTGTGTCCCAGCCGTCCCAATTTTCATCGCTACCATTTAGCACAATTACTGCGAGTTCTTGGGTCTCGGTGACTTTGTTTAAAAGTACTTCTTTAGGATTATAAGTGTAAGTCTCAGTAACTTGCTTGGTGTTCACCAGCCCCAAAAAATTACCCACAATAAAATCCGGCCTTGCCTCTTCAATTTCTGTTAAATATCCGGATTTATCAGTGTTATAAATAGTAGTTTTTTGCTTTAACTTTCCGCCAGCTTCGACACTTTCAAACTCTGATTCTTCAATTCTGACTTCGCCTAAAAATAATTGAAATAATGGCGGGGAATCAAATCTGTCCCAAAATACTCTTGGCACGATTAAGCCCCAAGGTTTGGCAACCTCGGAGCGAATTGTAAATATTCCCTCATCCTCATCCCACTTTTGGGTTTCAGTTGTTTGGTTGAGAACAATCAGCCCCGAACTATTCGGATCGATGACTACAGGAGAGCCGTATTGTTCGGTGGTAACTTCACTATTTAATTCAAGCTCCCGCGTTACCATCCGCGTCCCCACACATCGCACCTTCTCGCAAGGTGATTCGGCGCCACCAAGTCGGCGATACCAAATTTCATTAATACCAACTACTAACCCCACTAGGGATTGTCTCGCTTCAATCCTGACACTAGAAATTCTGAATCTCTCTTGATTGTCAATCCACCCTACTTGATTATTGGCGTAAAGCAACTTCCCAACAGATTGCAAATAAGAACCTGAAAGATTTAGCGGGTAATTGTAGAGTGCGTCTGGCAGAATCCCACTGATATTATCAATCCCAGCTTCATGCAATAGCTTTCTAATTACAGAGCTTGCACTTTGAGTCAGAGGTTCTTTGTTGTCCGCTTTGTCGGGGTCAGTGGGTTCTTTGAAATTGAGGAGCGTAATTAAATCGGCCACCTCAAGGATTAACTGCTGCCGTTCTGTATCGTATTTTGGGGTCAAAATCCGCAGTGTCCCGCGTGGGTGGCGTCTCAAGCTGCCATTAGTGTCGGCAACATCTAGGCTTACGGATTTTCCCCGGCAGAATGCAGTTGGGTTTTTGCGATCGTCCAAGGAATGGGGAAAATCTAGCGCCTTGCCCAAGAGAATCTGTCCAGTAAAAGTAATCAGCCCAGATTGATCTAGGTGAGAATCTGACCCCTGAAAGGATATGAGACAGGGTGTGAAGTCCGTGCCTCCAATTAACAGGTGAACGTTTCTGGCTGATTGATTTACGGTCATTGTTTAAGCCAAAGCTGGGCTTCTGCCACTCTTCGCCGCCGCAGCCCTGCTTCTACGTTGCTGCCTGGGTTGCAGTATAAACTAAAAATCCTGGTTACTTCTTTGGTGTCGCTCCAAAGTTCGGGACTTCTGAGTAATCTGCTAATTGTGGCAAAGCCTGATCGCGCGTAAAAGTTCTTGCCCAAATTGTAGCCAAAGCTCAAAATCGACCCTCTTTGGTTTTCAGCTAAGTCGTGCCAAGCCGGAATTTTTTCTGCATAGGGTAGATAATCTTTCTCTAGCTGGGCAATCAGCAATGAATCTGCCTCATCTTGGCTGATGGTTTCGCCTAAATGCCAGTCACTGCCATCAAGCTTTTTGGTAGATCCCCAGCCGATGGTGATGGGCTTGCCTCCAGTGCGCGGATCGGGATAGGCGTGGAGGAAACAGCCCTCGAATTCTTTGATTAGGTTGACCCCTGGCGTCGGTAACTTTGTCATGGGTGGAAGCGATCGCTTTTCTTGTTCAAACCATAATTCCTTATGACTTATCTAGCTCTCGCAGCACAAAACTGGCCACATAGGGATATAGCTGATTCTTCTGCCACTGCGATTTCGGCTCAAGCATTCTGGCATAAAACCGCGCTGGATAAGAAACGCCACCCGTAAAAGTTGTTTGCTCTCCCCCAGGCGCTAAAGTTCTTGTCCTTGCCCCCTGCTCAATAAAGTCCTGGATTGAGTCATCAACAATAATTCTGTAATTGCCCTGCTGACGACGCAAGCGATCGCACTCCCCAAATATCGCTCCCAATGCCCGCCACTGCTCAGTTGTAACCATCGCGCTCACCGTCCAGATGTGTTTTGCCTCGTACACCGGGCCAGAATCCAGTGGTGTTCCGACAATCGAATATTCTGTCACTCCGGTGTCGGCAAGGACGCGATCGTATGACATAAACCGTTTCAGGGCAACTGATATCGCAGAGATGGAGAGGGTTAACTGCCTCATGAAAAATTTTTCAGGATGGTTCTAGGGCTAATGTTAGGCTTCCTCTTTCAATGTCCTTTTCACAAACCCGCCCCCACAACCTGACCCCTTGACAAATCGTTCATAAGTTTCGCCGCATCATCAACTGCGTTAGGAGTTTGTACAGTCAGGCTTCGCGGTGTGTTGGCAAGTTGGAGGATGCGATCACTTAAAACTGCCAACTGCTTTTCAATCCCCTGATTCGCCATCTTCAAAGACTCAGCAAATTGATTGCCGCTACTAGTATCACGCGGTTGAATGCTGGCTGAATTTATTGCAGCAGCCGTTTTATCCATTGGTGGAATATCGGCTTTGATAGACGTTGGAAATTTTGCTGATTCGCTTGGTAACTTCATCCCCTCTCGTTGCCTTTGATAAACATCAAATATGCTTTCTCCCGGCTTCAGGTCGAGCTTGGGCATTTGGTTGATATTGATTCTTTGGGGGAGTGCCAACTGTGGATTAGTGGATTCCACCTTAGCCTCAGCCGATGACAAACTTATTGGTCGTCGTGCTTTCTCCCCAGCTTCCACCAATTCTATTGCGCCTTGTCGTTGGCGTCTTTTTTCACCGTATTCAAAGCTCTGGTTTTGAGCGTCTTGGGTCGCCTTTTGTTCGGCAGTAGCATTGGCGGCAATCTCAGGTTGGTCGTTGAGATTGGCTTGAGCGTTAGCCACGCGCTCATTGCTGAGGTCAATTTGTTTGTTGGCAATGTCGAGGTTTGTCTGGGCCGTTTCAATAGCAAGTGGATCTTTCTTGGATATGGCAATTTTCAGCGCACCCTCGGCTTCATTTTTAGCTTTTTGGGCTGCAAGCTGGGCTGACTGCGCCTCATATAAAAGCATTTGGGCTGCAATCTTCTGACGCTTCAGGTCATTTTCAAGTGATTTGTGCTGAAATTCTTGTTCCATTTCCAAAGCTTTCTGCTTAATGGAGGCGATCGCATTTTCAGCCTCAATCCTTTTCTCTTTAATCTGCAACTCTATTTCTTCTGGCTTGGTGTTGGAATTTACCTCATAACCCATGTCCCTTAGTTGCTCGCGGGCTGCCCTTTTAGTCCGACGCTTAACGTTTGGATCTTTGAGTTTATCAACCAAAGACTGTGCGTCATCAGCATCAGTTCTTTGATTTTCAGCAGGTATGACAGCAGCATCAGACAAAGCTTTGGATAAACTCTGGCGCGATTGCTCTAACTTGTTGGTGCGCTCTAAACTTTGGTTATAAAGGTCAAGTTTTGCCTTTGATTCATCAAACTGAGAAATCTGCTTCTTGAAGCGATTCTCCTCAGCCTGCATTATCCGTTGGATATTATGCTCTACACTCTCTCTACGCTTCTGTTCTTCCTCAATTTTGAGTGTAGTTAGCTGTGAGTCTAAAGCAGCTATTTCGTCCTTCGCTTGTTTTTCGTCCTTAACACGGGACTTGATAAACTTAATTTTGTCAACCACTTCCTGTTGAGCGACTTTATTTTTATCAATTGCCGCTTGGTCTTGAGCTTCGGGTGTTAATCCTGCTGCCAAAAGTCTCTTATCAATCGCAGTAGTAGCAATGGTTTTATCAGTGGAAATACCGCGCTCAACAATGGCACGGTACTTCTCCTCAGCTGCAATCTTCAGGTCAATTAATTGCTGATGGCTCTTGCCTAACTCCAGATTTAGAGCCATCTGCTGCTCGGCAAATTCCCTGGCACTACGCCGACCTTCCTTATACTCTTGCTGATTTTGAGTAATCTTAGTTTTAATCAGGGCAGTGTTATCAATAGCCGCTTTCTGGTCGATGGAGTTCTGCTCTAAGTCTGCGCTGTCTTTGGTGCTTGTGGCTATCCCTGATGCCAGTAGTCTAGCCTTGACCCCAGTGGTACTGGTGGTTTGAGTAAGAGCGATCGCGTTCTCTGCTTTCTTATTAGCAAATTCAATATCCTTGAGACGACGCTGTATAACTGCCTGTTGCACAGCAAGGCGATTTTCAGCCTCTTGCTTCTCTAAATTGGTTTGCTCTTTTTCCAGTTCGCGGCGTTTCTCGGCGAACTTTTCAGCGCTAATCGCACCTTGCTTGTGATAAATCAAGAGTGAAGTTAATTGCTGGTCAAGGCTTTTTTGCTGCGATCGCGTACTTTGTAACTGAATCCTGGAAAGTTTTTCATTAGCGACTTCCTCAGTTATTAACCTAGCTGTTTGAGCGTTCTTAACAGCTGCAATCTTCTGATTTTCTGCTTTTTGAGTAGCAGCGCGAGAGTTGGCGGCACTGTCCTCAATGCTGAACAGGGAGTTATCCTGAACCTGTTGGCTAAGACGTTGCTTTGCATCATCGGCAACTTGCCTTGCTTGAGAGAGCTTTAGCCTTGATTCTGCAAAAGTTTTAAGCTTCTCCAGTACCCCCTTGTCTGCATCGTCTGAAGTATTCTTCAGCACATCATCAATTTTGGCAGCAGACGAATCTGGCGCTACTCCTAGTCTTTGTAAGGTAGGCTGAAATTCTGGCTTATTAACTTCAGTTTCAAGCCCTGTAACGATCGCTTGCTGTTTGGCAGCATTGTCAGCAGTAATTTCTCTTTCGGCATCGGCGTTTGTGAGAGCAAGTTGCCTAGCTGCTAGCTTATTGGTGGAGAAACCTGCGATCGCTTGCTTAGTATTGGCAAGTTTGCGGTCTGCTAGCTTTTGTTCGTTTTTCTCTTGTCCCTCAGCTAGTGTTAGGTTAAGTTCGCGTAGAGCCTGAGTAAAAACCCTGATGGGATCTACCCGCATGGCAGCGATAATATTTTCTGACTTGGCTTTTACTCTTTCTAGCAATTGAATTTTTTGTTCGTATTCACTTTTTTGTTGAGCAATTTTATCTTCTCCCAGATTGTCAATAGCTTCTGGTGTGTCTAAATCTTTCAAAGATGCTTTTAAATTATTAATATCGCGATTAATCCTAGTTAAATCGTCTGTGTATGGTTTTGATAAATTACCTCGTTGCTCATTAAGTTCGGCAATATTCTTGTTTACTTGATTCAGTTCAAAGGTGATATCTATGGGAACTGGTAGCCCTTTTTGTGAATAGTCGCGCTCTATTCTCGCCTGCAAGATTCGCCTTTGCTGTTCAGCTTGTTGCAATTGTTTGTCTATGTTGATAAAATCACCAGCCCCGCCCACACCTTTTTGCAATTCAGCAAAATTAGCCGACACTGTGGCTGCTAATTTTGCAGAGGACGATACTTGATTGGTGAAGTTTCTCAAGTTTTCGTCGCGTTCATACTCACCTGTGGTTTTTATACCACCAACCTTGGATAAAGGTGTTCCAATGAGCGGAATAGTTGCTAAAACGGAACTAGAGAGTGGATCTTTAGAGGCTGACTTTAATGGTTTGATTAAAAAATTATCAACATTTCGCCCAATATCGCTACTTGCTTGAGGTTCAAAAGTGGGTGTAGGAGTGTTTTTACCTCCTCGGTTTCTGTTTTTCTCGAAAGCCCTCTCGGAGGCATCAGCAGCTTTCTGGGCTGCTTGGGCTGCTTTCTCAAAACTTTTTACTAAATCAGTATTAACCTGCTGATTCAGTAAATTAACAATTTCCAGCACGCCAAATACTGCAAGTCCAACTTTAGCAGAGAAGGAGTTGTTAAGAGCATTTCCCGCCTCGATCGCGCCTGTTTTGATAGCACTGAAAATACCAGGGATTGACTTAGTTTTGAATAGAGTAAATAGTAAATCTTTAAAAAGCGGCAACGACTGAGCAGCAAGAGCGATATTTAAACTTGTAAAAACAATTGCTAGTTCCGCACCAAATTTTGTAGCCAATTTTAGCCCATCCGCGAGCAGATTCATCCCTCCTGCTGCACCTGGGGCAGTCGCCTCACCCACTGCTTGCTGTAGGCTAACAAATGAATTTTCCAGATTAAATATAGCAGATTGAGCATTACCCGCTGCATCTTTGGCGGCCTCACCAAATTCGGCTCTTAACTGCCTAGCAAATTTCGGAAAAAAGTCCTGGGCAAGAACCTGTCCGCTATCTCTTAGCCTTGTAAATTCTGCTTCAGTTACCCCCGCAGCCCTGGACATAATACCAAAAACGCCGGGAATTCTTTCTGCTAATTGGTTTTGCTCCTCAGCAAGGAGTTTTCCTTTGGAAATTGATTGACTGATGGCATTTGCAATACCTTGTGTTTCGTCTGCCGACAAACTTAAAACCGTACTAGCTTCTGACAGTCCTGCAAATAACTCACGGATGTCTTTTCCAGCTAGGCTTGAGCCACGAGCCGCACTCTCTAATTTTGTAAATCCTTCAATTGATGCTTGTAAAGGTATTTTTAAATCCTCTACTTGCTGTTTGACAAATGAAAGATTTCGACTGCCAGCAGCAGAACTCCCAGACGCAAAATCGAGAGAAGTCTTGATTTTGTCAATCTTTATATATGCCTGGGTTGCATCCTTAACCAAGTCAGACAATAAAGATTGTGCATATCCTAAAGCCTGAACTACCAAAAACCCACCAATTACTCCTTTGAGTGAAGTAAACGCCTTAGATATCAAAGATGCGCCTTTTTGGGACTCATCTACTAGTCCAGAGGTAAAATCTCTGGCTGCATCAGTACTATCCAAGCCAATAGCAAGCCCTTGAGATATAAATCTACCTATCTCTTCAAAGACTTTGGAAGGGCTATGAATTTCCAAGTCATCTTTAGTTTGATCGATGAGGTTATTTGCCAAGTCAGATGCAGATTTACGTACCAGAGCGATCGCAGATTGAATGCCTTGATCGAGTCCAGCGCCAACATCTCTACCTATTTCTTCTCCTTCGCCAGTATATTGCTTAGATTTATTCTCTGCATAGGTAATTTGTTGCCTAGCGGTTTTGGCAGCTTTTCTCACTTCTCGCGGCGCACTAGCACCAAATGCAGCAATCAAATCGTTTATTGCAATCCTTGCTTCCGTTGCTGATTTTGAAATATCAGTAGCAAGCTGTTTACTAGCCCCAGCGTCCTGGAGATTTGGAAGACTTTTTGCGCGATCGCTATAAGTTTGACCAATATTTTTAATTGCAGAGACTGAATCGGCAGTAGGTATGGATAGCGATTTAGTTTTTGATGTTGAACCTTTGACACTAAGAGACGGATCTGACAGCTTCTCGATCAGCTCCTGAAACATCTCGTCTAACGATTTAACTTTGGCTTTAGTCGTGCCAACAGTGTTTTTGTAAGCAGCTTGAAATTCTTTTTGATGAGTTTGTAGTTCAAGCAATAGCTGTTGAGCAGCCTGTCCAGCTTCAGTACCCCTTTGCTCGTTCAGTGCCTGGTAAATTTTCTGTGCTTTGGCGAGTACACCCCTAGCTCTGCCTACTCCATACGTATCAGGAGATGCATTAATAAAAACTTTCTCAAATACCTTGGCAATTTCCTCTAATTCAACTTTTGTGTCTTCTGATGCAATTAAAATTTGCCTTCTCACGTTTTGCAAGTTAGCAAATGCCATTCGAGCAAAGCCTTGCAACTGCTTTGGATCTAGCTTTGATAAATCCTCAGATTTAAATGAATTGGCTGCTAACTTGGCGTGTTTTATGTCTTCTTTATTGAACCGTTGGGGCGCACCTTTAAGGGAGTTCATTACTTCCGCAATTTCAGCGTTGCGGTAGTTTTCGTATGGATGTCCCTCTACCCCTAAAATTTGCTGGCTGGGTTTTCGAGTATTAGCTAGCCCAAACCTTGTATACAAACTAGAGGCTTCTGCTCCTAGAGTTTCATCAGGAGAAATAATTTTTTGCCCTTTCGCATTCAGCCCACCAATTAAATTTGGAGTTCCAACGCCAAGGTACTCAACATTATCTTTAGCACCCATTAACTCAAGGATTTTTGCCGCTTCTTCAGCCGCAAATCCCCCGCCACTTTCTCCAACAAATTTGATTTTAATTTTTGGATTAATTTCAATAGCGGCTAAAGCTTGAGCAGCCATTTCCACAGCATCTTTTGAAAATCCCCGCAGAACTGGCTTCATGATAGAAGTCAGTAAAGCCTGAGCCTTTTTGACGGGATCTTTCATTGATTCAGAGGGCAGGTCAGAATCGTCGTTCTTAACCCAAATAGCCGCAGCGTTGCGCCCTTCTATGTCCTTGTTGATTCCAGGCGAGCTTCTACCTTGTCCAGACAGTAGACTTTTACCGCTTAATCCTCTAGCGCCAGCATAGCCCCCAGTAACAATGAAAATTTCTTCTGTTTCTGGATTTACCGCTCTTGATGCCGAATTCCGAGGTTTGGTCTGCGAAATTTCTGCTGCTTTTTGTTGGACTAAAGGTATTGCTCTGTCTTTTAAAGCTTGTGTTCGATATGCCGACAGCGTTCGACCATAAGGCTCTGTAGCTTTCCTCAGCACATCCTCGCTAAATAAGGCTCCAAATACATCACTAACAGCTGATTTGGAGGAATTGAGTGCCTGTTGTATATTTTTGCCTAACTCTTCAGGCTTGAATAATTCTTTGTTAAAAGCATTGATTCTATCTATGATAGAACCTTCGTTGACTTCTAAGCTTGCAACGATCGCATCACCAAAACGGTATCCTGAAGTCTTCAGACTTTTACCTAAATCGTCCCCAATTTTTGCAAATACAGTTTTTAGCTGTTCGTTTTCTGTGAAAAATTTTACGGGAATAGATAACGTATTTACAGAACTTTTTCCTAATTTGGCAAAGTCCAGTCCAAAGTTCTGTTTTAGGGAACTTTGTGCCCCACCTCCAAATCTTAAGCCAGCGCTGCCACCCGCGCCATAGAGAAAACCATCCCTCAGCTTACCAACGATTCCTGACTTCTTGGCATTGTTTTCCAGGATTTTCTCAATCCGCTGTAGTTGCTTAATTTGTTCGGTACTGTTTTTTGAATCTACCTTTTGTTCAACAGAGACTTTAAGTTGAGGGGAGTCAATTAAGTTTGATAGCTTTACATTTCTAAGTTTGTTTTTGAACCCATCAATATCTGGGCTTAATTCAACTTTGACAGGAAGAATTTGTTGCTCTAGCTTCTTAATCTGATTTTTAAAACTCGTTGCGTCTAACACAACAGGGACGCTGATGTTAGGGATAAACCCTTGTAATGCCTTAGCCTGTCGCTCAAAATCCTTCGTGTCAAGTTTGATGCGATATGCAATCTGTCCCGCATCAGTCGCTTGCAGCTTTTTGAGGTCGCTGTCAAATTGGGAACGATCCAGCCCGAGTTTAATTGAAGCAGAACCTAAACTTCCCATGATTGCGATCGCAGCATTACATCAAGACTTTGGTTCCCTCGCAAAAGTGTTTAGCCTCATGAAAAATTTTCCATGAGGCTAAATCCGGCACTCACTGTCTGCCGAATTAGAAATCGCAAACTCCCCATCCAGTACCCACGCTTCACCCAGTACTGGAACAACCACGACACCACCATCTGTTGCGATCGCCCCACTGACTCCATCAACAAAGCCCAACTGGAACCGCACCAACCCATTATCAACCACTGGCTGTAGCAGCACCACACCTTCACCAATCCACACCACTGGGATACATGGATCGCCATTGCGGGATTTGACTAATTTGTCAATAGGTGCGATCGCCACACACCATCCCGGCAAAATACCCATATCAGCCAAAGCGAAGAAAGCATTGGCAGCATTACTTGGGATGCGATCGTCTTCATCTTCAACAGGCGTGAAGTAGAAAAAGTCCGTTGGACTGGCTGCCTCAGATTTGGGATCGCGATTACTATTAACAAAGCACGATGTAAGAGTGGCAATTCCTAACTCAGCAAGATGCAACTCTTCGCAGTGCAACTTGGCGCCGTAGTGTAGCGCCTGGAGAATTACCCAGGTTGGCTGGTTACCAAAGCTTTCTTCCGAGAACCGTTGCTCTTGAGGCCAGTATCTTCGACATCGCCAGTAGATTTCTCCCCAGTCGGGATCTCTTGAGTCGGCAAGTTTCCCAAGTCTTCTTCAGTAATTAGGTTCGTAGAAGTTTCCCAGCCAGATTCTTCATTGCGTGCAAATTCAATTATTAATTCCAATAATTTTGGATGGATTTGAGTAGGATCGCCAGTATTTTCAAGCTGCCAATCGGGTACTAATCGGCGAATTACGGCAGTAGCCAGAACTAAATTACGGAAGACAGAATTCTCTTCTAATAAGTCTTGGAAGGTTACAAACTCCTCTAAGTAATCAGCCAGTGACTCGCTATCGCCTTGAGTCAAAGCGTTGTAGATTTCAATTACCGTTTTGCCTGATTTAGTGGCAATATCTTTCGCCAATTTCACAGCCTCAAGGCGAATATCTGCTAAGTTCGCGGTTTTGATAAACAGGCGCTCGTTGGGACTTAAATCCCCATATTTGGGTAGTTCTAATTCGCCCGTTTGGGAATTTCCAACTACTGCTTTTTCAAATTCTTGGGGCGATGTCTTAAAAGGGAGTTTTAGCATAATTTTATTAATGAATGGGGCATTTATCACAGCAAGTGAATCATTACTAGATTCCCTGCCAACGAAAAAGCCGGAAAAATTCCGGCGAGATTCGAGAAGATTGTTAATTGAGATCCCGCCCTTAAGGGCGGGGTTTAGAACGAAAACGGGTGTGACGACACCCGCTAGTTCCTATTCCAAAAGGCAACAAATAAAAATTCAAATATAAGTTACGCTCCATACTAAATCATGCAATAGTTGGCTGTCAAATTAACTCGAATTAATTTGTCTAGTTGTCCACTGGACATACTAAAATTGTCCAGTCGATGACTGGACAAAGTTGACAATGACTGGACAAAATGAACCAATCAAAATATCCAGCTTGCAAGAGCGATACAAACTAAACTCTAGGCAAGCTGTTAATAACCGAATTAACGGACTAGGTATAGAACCAGTAGTCCGTGGAAAAATCTCCTGCGAACAATTAGAAATACTGGATAGATTAGACATTCACATTAGGTCTGGGGGTGCGATCGCTGATTTCCCAATTCTTCCAGAAGTCCAGCCATCTGCGCTGGACAAACAAGACTTGACAATGGACATTGAACCCTTTGACTACGCTCAGGATAAACCTGACCAAATAGCTGCCATTAATGTGATGGCACAGTTAATAGAAAAAATGATGTCTTACGCCTATGCAAGAAATTCATCGCCATTAGCTGGCTACGAAGAATTAGAAAAAGCGATCGCCAACGAATGGGTATTGCCAACTTCTAAAATTAAAGAGCTAATTGGAGCTACGCCGAAAACTTCTAAGAATGAAGAGTCTTTTGTGCGCGGTAGTTTTGTATTTGTCAAAGTCGGCAAAATTGGACTCGAAACTGGTTGGAAAGTGAGTAAAAAAATTTAACCTCCTGAAGAATTTTTCAGGAGGTTGGATAGTTTCGAGATGTTTCCATTAATTCCGCTTTGGGTAAAAGCGTATTCATATTCTATTGGGCGATCGCAAATAAAGCAACCCCGTTTCATGCGAATGACGAACCATTTAAAGCAGGGGTTTCTTGACTACCAATCAACTTACTCACCATACCTTGAGCGTCAACAGGAAGAAAATCTTTACCAATAGAAACTGCGGCAGCCAGCACAGCTTTTAATTCAGATTCAGGCAAATATTCAATCACGATTGCGATCGCTTCTTTCAACTGCTCAGAAATATTTTCAATTTCAACATCAATAATCTCAGTATCCACTTTTTCAAGAGACTGAGATGCAGGAATCAGTTCTTTTTTAAGGAAGGGAATTTCACCTTGGGAGGTTTTGCAAACAATCACGTCACCTTTGTGAAGCTCTCCTTTAACTTCAACAACCTCACCGTAGCATGGATGCGATGGCAGTCCTACCTTATACTTTGTAGTTGGCTCTGGCGGTGGCGCTTCCGGTTTTGGCTCGGTGGATACTAAGGCGATGGCTACTCTCAAAGAAGGTAAAGGCGAATCAAATGCGCCACGCGTGGCGCATTTGGCATCTTCCCAACTCCTAACAATTTTCTCCCAGTTATTAGCGACTTGCATTAGTTTCTGGGCATGTCTCATCTTAAATTTGCAATTAGCTTCCACCCATTGCATAAACTCTCCATGAGGCACTATTACCTTAGCTTTCAACAACAATTCTCCCACTTCTTTATCAGATGTGACCGCTTGAGATAAAGCCTCAATTCCACTTTCATAGAATTGTTTTGAACGCTCAAAAGCCTCATTAATATTGTTAGCTAATTCTAATAAATTATTCATACTTCTTGTGCTAAAGACGCGCGTAGTTTAACTAGTCCTAAATTGATATAAGCCTTGATTTTCTCTGGTGTTGAATTTTGGTGCTTGGCAATTTCGGTAATGCTGTGATTGCTGAAGAATTTTTCAACAATGGCATAACGCTGTTTACTTTGAAGTTTATTTAAATGCTCAAGCACCGCCTCCTCATTAGTTTCGGCTGACTCTGTTGAAATCGGCTCATGAAGAAGTTCGTCTAAACTGATAGTTACATTACTATTTAAAGCGTCTATCTCTCGCCATTTTTCTTCACTAATTCCAAGCCCCAATGCAATTTCTTGCATCGTTAGTTCTCTGCCAAGAGACGCTAAACACCTCTGCACTCTCCGCACTTTTGCTTTAGTCTCAATGGCAGTGCGTGGGAGTTTTACTGATTGCCATTGGTCGCGCAAAAAGTGTTGAATTTCCCCTTGAATATAGGGCATAGCAAAAGAGCTAAAAGCATTTCCTGTGGCAGGTTCAAAGCGATCGGCGGCTTTCAGTAGCCCGATAAAACCTAGTTGATATAAATCTTCATAGGGTTCTCTACAAAGCCGTGACATTCTATGTACGACTTTGTAAACTAATTTTGCATTTTCATTCGCTAAATCATTCCGGTTTTTAATAGCTTGCATATTTTTGAACCAAATATAGTAATAGGCTATTTGGTTGCAAGCAATACAGTCATGAGCAAGGGTACGGAAAATTAATATTTTCTTCATGAACCCCAGAAGTTGTCGTGACTTACCGCCCAGTAAGTAACTTTACTTGCAAGCCAGTTAATTGCTTGACTTGTGCTATCTACCATGTCGTCGTTGCTTCCATTGGGGAAGGTGCTAAATTCTTGTACAAAGTCACCTACCCACGAAGCGATGCTAGGGTCGGGGAGAAATACGTTGCCGGCTTCCACGAAAGGAGCGATCGCAACTGCCCTTACCAGCTTTCCGCCTTCTGGCTCAATGGCAATAATTCCAGGTATTTCGCGCTGTAATGAGCTAATCACAGCTGGGCCGTTGGCTTTATCTTCAATTAACTTGGCAGTAGAATTGGGATACTTGGCAGACATGGCGCGGATAGCTGCAATGGTGGCGGGAAAGTCCATGCGATCGCGTACTTGATCCAATAGATAAAATTGTCCCCCGCGTTTGCCCCACACCTGACCAACTACAAAATCAGACTTGTTGGTATCTTTAAAAGTGCAGTCCCAGGACTGGATGACCATATCAAAGTCACTAGGAGCCACTTTGTAATATTGCCACCAAGAGCGCTTGAAATGACTGCCCTCTAGTGGTGATGGGCGTTGTTGGTATAATGCATTCCAAAAATATTCACCCAATCGCTTTTTAATACGGTTGAGCTTTGAGATATCAAATCTTTCTGGGCAAAGCGCCTCACCGGGCGATCGCCAGTCTGGTTCTACAGTACAAGTAATAGGAAACTTGGGCGCGTATTCTTCTTTAATGGCTTCAAAATTGACGATATGCCAGCGTTCCGGCTCATCTTCTAATTCTTGACTTAGTAGCCAGCCAGCTAAATCATCCTCAGCCCAGCGAGTCGTAACTATTAATATGGGTGCGTCAGGTTCAGCGCGAGTGTAAAAAGTTGAGCCGTACCAATCTTGATGTTTACGCTTGATGTTTACGCTCAACGCTTCCTCTGCGTTTTTCAAAGCGTCGTCAATTATCCCACAATTGCCAAAACCCTTGCCAGTTATTGGGCCTCCAACACCAGCCGCCCAGCACCCACCACCGTCCGGAGTCTCCCAGTTTTTAACAGCGGAAGCATCACCCCGCATCTTTCCACCTACCTCGCCGTAAGCATCCCTTGCTGCACGAGAGAATGTATAGGAAAGTTCGGCAGCGTAGGAATTCAACCCTACCCATTTATCGGGATGACGATAAAGCAAATAGCCAGGGAAAAGCTTAGAAACAAGTATTGACTTGCCTGCTCTGGGTGGCATGAATACCATCACCCGTTTAAGTTCGCCATCAGCTACACGCTGCAATACATTAGCTAGAACTATGCAATGGCGATACCATTGGTACTTTGGATAAACCTTGTCAACAAATTCACGGAAGCTGAGTGTGGGTGCGGCGACATCCTCAGTCTTAAAAAATAGTGTTAGCGCTTCCTCCCACTGCTGTCTTACGCCCTTTTTCGTTGCCACGCATTCCTTAACTCGACTAAAAATTCTTCAGGTCCAATATCAAGTTCAACGGCACGTTCGACCAAATCAGCTATCGTCTCAGGCTTCAACTTGCGCTTCAGTTCAATGAGCTTTACAAGCGCCGTCGCCATGCTGCCTTTACCCAACTCCGAACCCGGAAGGCTAGTGTGGATATCAGCGATCGCTCCCTCGATTACCTCAAGATCGTCAAGCCCTGAGTTTGTTTCGTATCGTCTGGTTTCACGTAGTTTCGTTCCCCCAAGCTTCTCCCTTGGCTTGGGTTGGAGCGGAATGACATTGGTTGTCGCATTCTTGTCTTTTAGTTTTCGCCATTCTTCGTCATTCTCCGCCGCCCATCGTTCTATAGTCCGCCGGCTCACGCCAATATCATCGGCGATCGCTTGGATGGATTCACCGACAATAAACTTAGCTTTGGCGATTTCTTTGCGCTTGTCGTTCTCTCGCGACATGATGCGATCTTTAAACGGATTTGGCTGGACTTGACAAAGCTAAAATACCCACAAAACAAGAATTTCAGGTTTTTGTCGCGGATGTCGTATGAACAACTTTCCCCACTGCGAATTGAAGAAGCCCGTAAATTTTGCTGCTGTTCTCCATATCAAAACCGTCAGATTTGTATTTATGCGGGTGGAGGCAGCAGCAGTCAGCATGATATGTATTGGGCTTATGCAATTTATGATGAAAAGGGCGATCGCCTCGCATATAACAACCTACCAGACGATTGTCTAGACGCAGACGATGGACTGAGATTTTGTGAGGCAATGATCGACAAATGGGACGCGCCTTTGACCTATTTGTTATCAGAATTGTTTAAAAATGAACCAAATCGAGAGAGTTGAAGGGCATAACTACGAGTTGCGTCTGTGGTCGGATGCTACGCTGTGCTATGAATCCGTGTGGCCTATGCGAGGGGTGTTCGCATTATGAAAAAATTTGACTTATTTACAATGCTGGCAGCGATCGCACTCATCGAAAACACCATTTTTATGATTGCTCAAGGTGGCTGGTGGATTGGTGTAGGATTGATGTTTGGCGGTTTTTGGCTATGGATAGCGTATTGGGACTGGAAGCACAAACACAAGAGCGAAAATACTGGATGCCGTAAGCCGAAGCCAGCCTGTTGAAATCCAATCTCATGTCGGCGATGTTAGTTGTAGGTATAATGCGCGATCGCCCTACATCCGGTGTGCTATAAACCCAAATGGAGAGTGCCACTGCCCTGTCGCGTGGCTCCCAACTCCCAAACCCCACCAACGTCACCTTCTCGCCGCCAGCCACGGTTTCGATAATCGCTTCTATTGCAGCCGTCAAAACCGCATCAGCTTGTTTTTTGGCAACGCCAGCCTTATCAGCTATAGCATCAACTAGTTCACCTTTGTTCATAAAATCCCCATCTGCACCTGAACAAAGGAAATCTAGCACTGACGCCTCTTGCTTAGAAAGGGGGAAAAGGAAGAAAAATCAGCACAAGACATGAAAATTAACAATGCAGAGCTAATTTCACTATTATTTGATGATCCAAGATTACGCGAGGCTCTAACCCAAACAAAACCTTATTTTTCAAAAAACAATGAGCAAATCATTCTGAATCTCAAGTGCCTACAGACTTCCGTATTGATGACTTTGGTGGGATATCGCCAGAAGTTAATCAGCGTTTTGCAACCACTTCTAAGGTATGAAATATATTTAGAATGTGAGCAAATAACAGGTGAAAATAATATGGTTGCAGTTGCAGAAAGAAGCGTTACCGAAAACAACACCACAGAACCGAGATTCTTAAAACTAGAAACCTTAGCAAGAGCCACAAATAAATCCCCTCAAGAAGTAAAAATATTGCTTGGCAAGGCTAGAGAAGTCATCCATCCAATGGAAGATGGAACCGAGATGGTTACTGAATCTGCTTTTGATAGCGTGGTTCTCCAATGGGCTAAATCCTTCAAGGAAGCACCCCAAAGTATTGAAAATACAGAAAAATCCCCAGCAGAAACCAAGTCCCGCAAGCCAAGTGCCAAAGTTCTCGCCTCAGAATTAACCGTCGAAGATATCATCACGATTAAATCGGGAGCAAACGCAGGCACCCCCAGCTTGACCAATAAGAGCATTCAGCAGGCTCTTGAAAATTTTTTCAACAAGGTCAAGTTAGAGGATACAACTAAAGTTGATGCTGTCAGCGCCTTTATCGAAGGAACGAGCGAATTTGGTCAAGCGCTACGCAAAAAACTTTTAGGGGCGTATAAGAGGTTTTCTAAAGGCGGCAACCCGACCGAAATTCAAGAGAGGCTGATTGATGGTGCAAAAACTTACCTAGAAAGCATGGCAGTGGCAGCAACGCAAGAGTAATATATAGATGAGCCACTGCGGTCTTGGCGCTCTGCGTCGTGAAGCAAGTGGCGCGCGATCGCAATACCCTTATCAAAAAAGCGTGTGAACAGGCGATCGCACCCTGGCAAAGTGGTGGAAGTAGACACAGTATCCTTTGACCCTTCGGGTTCGCCACTCTCCCATCTGGCTACAAGCCAAGACGGGAGGTGGTCTCACCTGTAGGACGCTACAGCAGGAACGTGCAAGAAACGACGCTTGCGTGTAGGTATCAAGTCCTGCCTTTGCTATTGGGGAATTTTGGCTACGTACACCACAAACAACCACGTAGCTTGCCTCCCACCAATTCCAACAATCTACCCTCAACCCTCTCCAATGCAGCAGATGCCTACTCTAGTAATCTGCTGCTGCTACTTGATTGCTGGAATGACTTGGAGGGGAGAGAAAGAGCGTACCTTCCCAAGGAAGCCAAGGAACCGCCACAAGCGTGGGCAGACCGGATCAAACGCACCACCTTTGACAACCGCTTTGAGCCTGCAATCAAAGACTATGCAGGGCTTTTGAGTGTTTTCGGACTCAATGACGATGTTGCCCAGTCGATTATTGATAACAAAGACAATATCGACCAGTGCGGCAATGACTTGTGGACATTTTTCCACGAGGTTGACCAGTACTGCCTGCGTGACGGCTGGTGTGGGGTGATGGTGGAATATCCCCCAGATGACCCAAACATCAATTCTCAAGCGGATTTACTGGAGAGCGATCGCCGCCCCTACCTAGTGCTTATCGACCGCCGCGACATCCTCAACTGGCGAACCACCAAAACAAACGGCAAACCCCAACTAGCGCGGGTAACTATCCGAGAAACTCGACTTGAACCGGATGGCGATTATGGGGAAAAAGAAGTTGTTTATTATCGTGTGCTGGTCAGGGGTGAATATTTCGTTTTTCAAATTATTGAGGGCAAAGGAAACGAGGCACAGTTGTTATTGGTTGAAAGTGGTGTCACAAGTCTTAGAGAAATTCCCCTAGTTTATTATTCAGTAACTGAAAGCGGCTTATTCTCAGCCAAAGCACCATTTCTCAATCTGGCCAAGCTCAACATTGAACACTTCCAAAAACGCTCTGGGCTTAATGAGGTATTGCGAAAGTGCAACTTGCCAGTGCCGGTGCGGAAGGGTTTAATTAGAACGGTAGATGACCTGAAAAAAGTTCCCCCATTGGTAATCGGGCCTAACTCTGTGCTAGATATACCAGCCGATGGGGACTTCTTTTTTGCCGAGCCATCGGGTGCTGCCATTGCTGCTACGCGCGTTGACATTAAAGACCTGGAAGCGGCGATGGATCGCATGACCTTGGACTTTTTGACATCAGGCGATCGCCAAAAAACTGCCACAGAAGTAGTGCTTGACTCCACCAAAACCAGCGCCAACCTTAAAGGCGTGGCCCGGAGGAAAGAATCAGCGATGCAGCAGGTATTTAAATTTTGGGCGAACTACACCGGGGAAACCGAGGGCGGCGGCATCACCCAGGACGAAGACTTGCTTTCTGTGCCGCTTACCCCAGAGCAAGTAGATAAACTGCAAAACTTGGCTGATTCTGGACGGATTAGCGATCGCACGCTGTTGCTGCTATTGCAACGAGGCAAGGTACTGCCGAGACAGTTTGACATTGATGCTGAGGTGAGTTTGACTGAAAGCTCTGCCGACAGGATACTTGCATCATGACGTACAGACTTATGTCTCCAGAAAATGAAATCGTGGAATTTGAAAGTGTTGCTCATTTCTGCCGAGAAAGGGGGCTAAATTCCAGCAATATCTACAACGTTTTGCGTGGCGTGGGTAAAGCTTGCCACGGCTGGCGGCTCATAGATCCTTCACACCCTTATCGCTTAGAACGCAAGAGAAAAGATGTTCAAACCTAAAGGACAACCCTTGAAGCCAGCCCAACTGCTTGAACTCTCTACCATCCGCCAATCTGATGTAGATGAGATGGTCAGGCGATCGCGACCCCATGAAAAATTTTTCATAAATGCCCTACCAATTCGATCCAAACAGCCATAGATACCGCGACTTAGAAACAGGGCGCTTTGTGAAATACGCCCAAGTGTTGGAGGTGGTTGACACCGAGGTGAGCCGTCTTGAGGTGCGATTGAAGGGACACGCAAGGCTTTTAACTCAAGGCAAAATTGATATCGCCGAGTTCCAGACTCGGATGGCACTCTCACTTAAAGAATCGCACCTACGAAACGCGGCCATAGGTGCGGGAGGAGTGACAAATTTAACTCCAGTACATTATGGCAAAGTGGGAGCAGGACTTAAAAAGCAATATAAATTCCTTCATGGTTTTGGGGAAGATTTGGCTGAGGGGAAGCTGACGCCAAAGCAGGCGATTCGTCGGGCTGGGAGTTATGCCAAATCTGCCAAGACTAGCTTTTTTGAAGCTGAATTCACTAGTCGGGGGAAGGTTGGGTTTTATGCCAAGCGACTGCTAGATGCTCAGTCCCGCCACTGCCAATCCTGTATTAGCTACCAGCGTTTACAATGGACGCTAATTCAATTAGTTACTCCGCCTGGGACTGACTGCGAATGTGGAGGGCGCTGTCGGTGTCGATTAATATTTAGAAAACTATAGGAATCCTATTTGAGTTTTGAACAAATTCCGTACATCTCAAGAGTGGGAAAATCAAAAGTAGTGTGTCTAATAAACCACTCAAACATCCACTTCAAATGGGAGAATGTTGGTATCAACGCACA
>JAESFX010000265.1_pt1 | contig 31179 bp, 28 predicted proteins | sample 9269501 | NCBI WGS metagenome assembly JAESFX01 (sample SAMN14515570, study PRJNA621655) | algae metagenome | isolation source: Desmonostoc geniculatum HA4340-LM1 and co-occurring heterotrophs from cave... | place: USA: Maniniholo cave, Kauai, Hawaii | collected 2009-07-28
AGCCCTTGCTCGATTTCTACGCCGCCAACCCCGATTTCATCCGCCCGGAAAGCCGCAAAAACGAAACATTGCGCTTTGTCGAAGGCGGCCTGAAAGACTTGTCAGTTTCGCGCACGAGCTTCGACTGGGGCGTGAAGGTGCCCGGCAGTGACAATCATGTCATGTATGTCTGGCTCGATGCGCTGACGACCTATATTTCGGGCATCGGCTTTCCCGATGACAGCGAAGAATGGCGCAAATACTGGCCAGCCAGCGTGCATATCATCGGCAAGGACATTGTGCGCTTTCACACCGTATACTGGCCAGCGTTCCTGATGTCGGCAGGACTGCCACTGCCCAAGCAGGTGTTCGGCCACGGCTTCCTGCTGTCGCGCGGCGAGAAAATGTCGAAATCGCTCGGCAATGTCGTCGATCCGATGGCGCTCGCCGAACTGTTCGGCGTCGATGCACTGCGCTATTTCCTGCTACGTGAAGTGAGCTTCGGGCAGGATGGCAGCTATAGTCCCGAAGCCATTGTAACGCGGGTCAATGCCGATCTTGCTAATAGCTTCGGCAACCTTGCGCAGCGCACGCTGTCGCTGATTTTCAAGAATTGTGACGGCTATTTACCCGTTATTTATGGCCATAATAGCGAGGACAACGCTCTGTTCGAACTCGTCGGTTCGACAGTCTCGCAGCAGGTTCCGACGCATTTCGAAGATCTGGCCATGTCGCAAGGCCTCGAAAGCTGGATGCAGGCGGTCTTTGCCTGCAACGCTTACATCGACGTGCAGGCTCCCTGGGCCCTCAAAAAGACCGATCCGGAGCGGATGGAAACGGTGCTGGCGACCTTGTTCATATGCATTGCGCAGCTTGCCGTGGCTGCGCTTCCGGTCATTCCGGGCAGCGCGAGCAAATTGCTCGACCAGATGGGAATCCCTTCGGACGTCAGAACTTTCACGGGAATTCAAAGTCATTGGTATTCGCCGCTGGCAGAAAGCGACTATCGCATCGAACAGCCGCAAGGACTTTTCCCCCGCCTCGAACTGCCAGCAGAAGAGGCAGCGGTCTGATGCTTGTCGATTCGCACTGCCACCTCAATTACAAAGGCCTGGTCGAACAGCAAGGCGAAGTGCTGGGCCGTGCGCGGATCAGTGGGGTGTCGGCGATGCTCAACATTTCCACACGCGAGCGAGAGTGGGACGAAGTCATCGGCCTCGCGGAGCAGGAAAACGACGTCTGGGCCTCGGTTGGCATCCATCCGCATGAAGCGGACGCGCATGTCGGCATCGATGCGGAGAAACTTATCGGCAAAGCCGCACATCCGCGCGTGATCGGCATCGGTGAAACCGGCCTCGATTATTATTACGACCATAGCGACCGGGCGCAGCAACGCGCTTCGTTTCGCGAACATATCGCGGCTGCGCGTGAAACCGGCCTTCCGATCATCGTCCATACCCGCGATGCCGAGGAAGACACAGCTCAGATATTGTCTGAAGAAATGGCCGCAGGCGAATATAAAGGCGTGATCCATTGCTTTACCGCTAGCGCCGATTTCGCGCGCACCGCGCTTGATCTTGGCCTGTATATCTCGCTGTCGGGGATCGTAACCTTCAAGAACGCCACAGACCTTCAGGATATCGCCAAATGGCTTCCCGCCGACCGCATCCTCGTTGAAACCGATGCGCCCTTCCTTGCCCCGGTCCCGCATCGCGGCAAGACCGGCGAGCCCGGCTTTGTTGCCGATACGGCGCGGTTCGTCGCGCAGCTGCGCGGGGAAGGGGAGGACGCCCTCGCCGCGCAAACCTCACAGAATTTTTACCGTCTCTTTTCAAAGGCAAAGCCATGAACTTCGAGCAAGACGGTCCGTCGCTGATCTGGGGCGTCGTCATGGTGATGCTGCTCGTGGCGTCGCTGGCAGCTCGGCGATTGCCAATGGGTCAGGTAGCCAAGATGGCACTGGCTTGGGTAGCAATTTTCGCCGCCATGTTCGCACTTTTCAGCTTCCGTTTCGAATTTCAGGCCATCTGGGAGCGCGTCAAGGCCGACATTGCCGGCACCGGCGGCCAGACAGTCAGTAGCGAGGCCATCGAACTGCGACGGCAGGACGACGGCCATTACTGGGTTCAGGTCGAGGTCAATGGCAATCCGGTGCGGTTCCTGGTCGACAGCGGCGCTACAACGACCGCAATCAATAGCGAAACTGCGTTAGACACTGGTGTCGACGTCGACACCGACGGCTATCCGGTTATCATCGGCACTGCCAACGGACAGGTGACGGCCCGACGTGGTGTCGTTCGATCGATGAAGATCGAACAGCACGAAATTCCGGATCACAAGGTCGTTGTGGCCGAGAATTTTGGCGATACCAACGTACTGGGCATGAACTTTCTCGACAGCATGAAAAGCTGGAAGGTCGAGGGCAATGTCATGACCCTGCAGCCTTGATACCGAATATTACTTAACATAATATATATTATCGAACTTATTGATGCATGAAACCGAAGCCCCGAATATTGCTCCCCTCGCGTCGATTATGGCGCGTTTGCGCGATCCTGACGGTGGATGCCCCTGGGACGTGGAGCAGGATTTTGCGACCATCGCTCCATATACAATCGAAGAAGCTTACGAAGTCGCCGATGCCATCGAGCGTGGAGATCTTGACAGCCTCAAAGACGAGCTTGGCGACCTGCTGCTTCAAGTCGTATTTCACAGCCAGATGGCCGCCGAGCAAGCCAGCTTCGATCTGCAGGATGTGATTGACGGTATTTGCGACAAGATGATCCGCCGGCATCCGCATGTATTTGCCGATACAACGGCGGAAACGCCGATAGCGGTCGTGGCAAATTGGGAAAGCATCAAAGCCGCCGAACGCAGCGGCAAGGATGATGACAGTGCGCTAGCAGGCGTCGCGCGTGCCCTTCCCGCTCTGCTGCGCGCCCAGAAAATCCAGAAGCGCGCCGCGCGAACGGGGTTCGATTGGCCCGATATCGAAGGTGCCAAAGCCAAGATTTTCGAAGAAATCGAAGAAGTTGAAACGGCAACCTCAGCTAATCAGCGAACCGAGGAAGTAGGCGACTTGCTGTTCGCAGTTGTCAATATGAGCCGCTTTCTCGATATCGACGCCGAAGCTGCGCTGAAAGCTGCCACCACAAAATTCGAACGCCGCTTTCGCGCGATGGAGAGCCAGGCAGGCGATAAATTTGCCGGACTATCGCTCGATGAAAAAGAAAAGCTCTGGCAACAAGTCAAGCAGGGCGAAACGCTTCAGGAAACGTAATCCGGAAACTGCTTTTCAAACTGCCCCCAAAGCTGGCGGCTTAGGGACGCTTGCAGCAACAGGTTGCCGCCCTCCTCCCGCTGGTCGCTGACTTTGCCGCGTCCATGAAGCCACGCGAGCGCCGCACCGTCGCCGGCTTTCAACTTGACCGACCGGCTTTCATTGCCTTTGGCAATCAGGTTCGACAGCGTAGCCTTGAACGCATCTACCCCCTCACCCGTTTCCGCTGAGATCATCAGAACATTATCTTTGCGTCCTGCAAGTCGTCCCAATTCTTCAGAGCGCTCGTCATCGAGCAGGTCGACCTTGTTCCAGATCTCGACCATTTCGGGTCGATGTTCGGCATCCGCGCCAGCACCTATCCCCAGATCGTGCAAAATCGCCAGGACATCGTCGCGCTGCGCATCGCTTTCGGGATGTGCAATGTCGCGTACATGGACAACGATGTCGGCGGAAATGACCTCTTCGAGCGTTGCACGAAACGCGGCTACGAGCTGCGTCGGAAGATCCGACACGAAACCCACCGTGTCAGACAATATCGCCTTCTCAACACCTGGAAGAGAAATCTGCCGCATCGTCGGGTCGAGCGTAGCAAACAGCATATCCTCGGCAAGCACTGTGGCGCGAGTCAGCCGGTTGAACAGCGTCGACTTGCCTGCATTGGTGTAACCCACCAGTGCAATGACCGGCCAGGGTGCACGTTTCCGCCGCGCGCGATGTAACGATCGAGTGCGCTTCACATCTTCCAGCTCACGCCGCAAGCGCGCCATCCGGTCACGGATCATGCGGCGGTCGGCCTCGATCTGCGTTTCGCCAGGGCCGCCAAGGAAACCGAAACCACCGCGCTGCCGCTCCAGGTGGGTCCAACTGCGCACTAGCCGCCCCGCCTGATAATCGAGATGCGCCAGCTCGACCTGCAACCGCCCCTCCGCCGTTGCCGCGCGCTCGCCGAAGATTTCAAGGATAAGCCCTGTCCGGTCGATCGTCTTCAGCCCGGTCTTTTCTTCGAGATTCCGTTGCTGGATCGCGGTCAGCGCCGAATCGACAATCAACAGGTCGATCTCCAGATCGCGGCCCATTTCCGCAATCTCGTCGACCTGCCCTCCCCCCAGCAAGGTGGCGGCACGCGGGCTGCGGACGCGGTAATGTTTTTTGCGAACGACGTTCAGCCCAATGGCAAGCGCCAGACCTTCAGCTTCGTCGAGTCGAGCCTCCGGGCCCGTAGATGCCCTGCCCGGCAATTCGGGATAGACAATCAGTGCGCGCGCGCCGCGAGCAAACTCGTCGGTGTCGCTTCGTTCAAATATACTCAATCATCGCCCTCTTCGGCACCGCCGTTATATTCGGCCAGATTGACCGGATGCGCGGGTTGCACGGTCGACACCGCATGCTTGTATACAAGCTGCGTCGTGCCATCGCGTTCCAGCAACAGCGAGAAAAGATCGTAAGCCACGATGGCGCCTTGCAGCATCACGCCATTCACCAGAAATGTCGTCACAGATTCGCGCTTGTCACACATCGCGTGCAGGAACACGTCCTGCAACATCCCCGCCCTGTGGCTTGTACGCTTCATCATTTCTTCGAACAATGCGCGGTCGGGCGAAGATGATGGCATGATTGTCGAGATGCTGTGCTTGTAAACGAGTTGCGACATGCCGTCCCGGCGGAGCAACACCGAGAAATTGTCGAACCATGTCACGACGCCCTGCAGTTTGACGCCCTTCACCAGAAACATCGTTACCGGCGTTTTGGACTTTCTGAGGGAGTTCAGAAAGAGGTCCTGAAGACCGTTATTTTTTTCAGTCATTATGTTTATCCGATTATCTTATTGTTGATGCCTGGGCCTGCAAAAGCCTGCCTGAAACAGGCCATAGCGCAGAACCAGTACATTTTATTTACAGTAAGGATGTTCGTTTCGCAATTGCGAGATTTACTCGTCGCTATCGTCGAGGTCATGTCCGTTTTTGCGGACCGTTATGCCCAGTAGCTTGAGCTTGCGATGAAGCGCGGATCGTTCCATTCCGACAAAAGCGGCGGTTTTGGAGATATTGCCAGAGAAACGTTTGATCTGCACCCGCAGATATTCTCGTTCGAATGACTCGCGAGCTTCGCGCAGCGGTGCGCCCATCAGCGATGTGACGTTATGCTCGGCACCTTCATAGCTGTTGATGATCTCAGAGGGGAGCATGTCAGCCTCGATCGACTGCATACGGTGTGAAGGCGCCAATATGATGGTGCGTTCTATGATGTTGCGCAATTGCCGGACATTGCCGGGCCATTCGCACGCCTGTAGCGCGGCCATTGCGTCGTCGGAAATTACCGGCGCCGAAAAACGATGCTCGGCGGCAAAGCGCGCGGCATAATGGTTGGCAAGGTCGGGAATATCCTCACGGCGCGCTGCCAAAGGCGGAATTTCGACCGGCACCACGTTGAGCCGGTAGAACAGGTCTTCGCGAAAACGTCCGTCGGCAATTTCGACCGCCAGATCGCGCGCGGTGGACGATACGAAGCGGATGTCGACCCTGATTTGCCGGTCGCCACCGACGCGCACGAAGCTCTGGTCGGTCAGGACGCGCAATATCTTGCCTTGGGTGGTGCGTGGCATGTCCGCGACCTCGTCGAGAAAAAGCGTGCCGCCATGCGCTTTCTCAAGCATCCCCGCCTGCACCAGCTTGCCATCCTGTTCGACACCGAACAGCTCCTCGTCAAAACGTTCAGGCGACAGCCGGGCCGAACTGACCGAAACAAAGGGCGCATCGGCGCGGGGGCTCCAGCCATGCAGCAGCCGAGCGGCGACTTCCTTGCCAACCCCCGCAGGGCCCGTGATCAGCATCCGGCTGCCAGTGGCAGCGACTTTTTTCAGCGTAGCGCGAACGGTATTGATCGCGGCGGATGACCCGGTGAGTTCGTCCGCCATACCAACGCGGGCGCGCAGCGACGCATTTTCGGCGCGAAGACGCTCGGTTTCGGTGGCTTTCGAAACGAGGTGCAGAAGTTTACCCGCTTCGAACGGCTTTTCGATAAAATCGACAGCGCCCTGAGAGATAGCGGCAACTGCCGTGTCGATATTGCCGTGTCCCGAAAAGACGATCACCGGAATTTGCGGATCGCGGCTCTTAATCGCCTTTAAAAGTTCGATACCGTCCATCGAGGAACCACGCAGCCAGACGTCCAGCAGGATAAGCGATGGCAGCCGTTCGTCCAGCGCGGCCAGTGCCTCGTCGGCGGTCGCCGCTGTCCGTGTGCCGTAACCGTCATCGTCAAGAACGCCCGATACCAGATCCCTAATGTCCTGCTCGTCATCCACAACCAAAATATCAAGCGCCATGCCTATGCGTCTTCCTCTATCTGTCCGGAAACGGCCTTGGCCGTCGCGCCGCTCCCGGACGCTGCTGCCACTGCGTCCGGATGGAATATCAGCGTGATGATCGCCCCGCCGCCGGGGGCATCGGCCAACGCGATCTCGCCGAAATGTTCCTCTACGATCTTCTTGACGATAGCGAGGCCGAGGCCCGAGCCCGAAGCGCGGTTGGTGATATAGGGTTCCATGATCCGATCCCGGTCTTCCGGCAAACCGATGCCGTCGTCCTGAATGATGACCGATATAACCCGCTCATCTACCGCCAGTCCGACCGAAATCGACCCGACCGAAGGATCTGATTTTTTTCGCTCGCCTATGGATTCGGCGGCGTTTTTCAGAATGTTGGTTACTGCCTGCCCCATTTGTCGCCGGTCGCACATTAGCGAGAGCGGCGGGCCGCCTTGTTCATAGCCGAATTTGATGTCGGGGTGCGCAACTTCGAACAGGAAAACGGCATGGCCGACAATGTCGCGCAAATTTTCCAGGCGGAACACCGGCTTTGGCATGCGCGCGAACGATGAAAATTCGTCGACGATGTTGCGAAGGTCGCCGACCTGCCGGATGATCGTTCCGGTAAGCTGCTCGAAAATCGGCGAGTCCTGCTCGATCTGCTTGCCAAAGCGTCTTTGCAACCGCTCCGCAGCCAACTGAATCGGCGTCAGCGGATTCTTGATTTCATGGGCAATTCGCCGCGCGACGTCGGACCAGGCTGCGCGCCGCTGGTCGGCGAGTTGCTGGCTGATGTCCTCAAAGGTCACGACTGTTCCCTTTTCACGCTGGGACGCTTTGACCGCCACCGTCAAGGGTTCCGGCCCGTCGCCAAGCTGCACAACGCCACGCGACCTTTCCTGCGCAAATTCGGCAAGCGCCGGAGCAACAGCGTTAAAGCTCAATCCGACAATGCTGTCGGCCTTCCCACGCAATAATTTCTCTGCCGTGCTGTTCGCCAATTCGATCACACCGGCCTCGTCAACCGAAACCACCCCCGCAGAAACCGACTCCAGCACCGTTTCGATGAAAACGCGCCTCTCGCCCAACTGGTGGTTGGTCGCGAGCAAGGCACCCGTCTGGCGCTCCAGCCTTTCCGTCATCCGGTTGAAGGATTGCGAGAGGAAACCAACCTCGTCGTCTCGGTACTGGTCCTCGGTGACACGCGCGGACAGGTCGCCTTCGGCAATGCGTTGTGCGGCATCGACCAGGCTGTTGACGGGGCGGACTAGGCGGTCGGCTACGCGCAGCGCGATCCAAAGCGTGATGCCGATGATGAGCAGCGAAATCACGTAAAGCGCTACATTGAACTGAAGTTGCAGCGCGCGGGACCGTGAAACAAGATTATCGTAATCGCGAAGAACCGAGTTGGCTTTCTCGCCCAATGCAAAGGCGGGAACCGATAGTTCCCGGCTCGCGTACAGGTAACTTCGAGGATTATCGAACAGCACCGTTACTGCCTCGATCCGATCGGCAAGATTAGTCAAAACAAGACCGTCCCCTGCTTCGAGTTTTGCCAAGGTGTCAGGCGATATCCAATCCCGTTTCCGTTCTTCATCCAAAGCAAAAACGGCCTCGGTGCGCTGGATCTTGTCAGCACCCACCGAAACGATTGCCGACTCACTCAAACGTCGCCTGGCAATCTGATCGATATAATAATTGAGAAAGGCTGGATCATCCGGACTGGTCTGGTTAAGCGCGTTGCGGAAATCGCTGGCCATTGTCATCGTTTCCCCGCCGACATCGCGGGCGTTGACTTCATAATAGCCTTTCGCAAGCTCCCCTGCGTTTTCAAGCATGCCGCGCGCTGATCCCGAAAACCAGAACTGCACCCCGCTTTGGAAAAGCAGCGAGGCGAAAATCACAAGCAACAGGGTCGGTACGGCTGTGATGGCTGAAAAGATCGCAACCAAGCGAACGTGCAACAGCTGCTTGCTGCCTATGTTGCTGTCCTCTGCGCGCTTTAAAGCAACGCGCCGACCGAACAGCACCAATAGCAAGGTCGCAGGCAAAAGATTTGCCACTAGCATCATTGCCGATGCCGCCGGTGACAGCGGCTCCGATTGCGGTCCCTGCCCCGTCAAAATGAGTGCGGTCACGATCGCAACCACCACAAGCATTATGCCGCTGGCAATTTCGATGAATCTGATCGACTGGCTATTGCCGAAGGCGTCAACGACCGAATCGAACGTCCGGCGCACCAACGATTGACCGCTTTCCGGTTCGATCATGTCGGTTGTTGCCATAATGCCACTGTGGCATCGGCCGCGTTACCTGAAAAGCACAAAATGTGGCGACTACATCACATTGCCGTGCTGTACATTCGCTTCATCCCGCCGGATTGGGTCCGATGCCATAATCGGTGAGTTTTTTGCGCAACGTATTCCGGTTTATGCCCAGCAACGCGGCCGCCTTTAGCTGGTTGCCTTTCACTTGCCGCATAACATGCTGGAGCAACGGAATTTCGAATTGCGCCAGCGCTTTCGGATAGAGCTTGTCGCGCGACGTTCCGCGCAAGCGGTGGTCGCGCAGGAATTGAGTGACGGCCGCTTCGAAACTCGCGCCCTGAACCGGCGCATCGGCATCCTGCCCGCCCTCGGCATTTTGCAGAACGGTTGCTTCGGAAATCGTGTCTTCGCGGCAGACCAATGCTAGCCGATAGATCAGGTTGCGCAGTTCGCGGATATTCCCGCGCCACGGCATGGTCATCAATGCTGCAATTGCGCCATCGTCTATCTGCCGCGAAGGCAGGCCATCCTTTGCCGCAAGCAGCAGGAAATGCTGGGCCAGCAAGCCAATATCCTCGGTACGGTCCCGCAACGGTGGCATATTGATCGGTACGACGTTCAGGCGGTAAAACAGATCTTCGCGGAACCGGCCCTTGGCTATCAGTTCTTCCAGATTCTGGTTGGTCGCAGCGACAATCCGGACATCGAGCCGGATGCTTGCCTTGCCACCTATCCTGCTGATAACCCCGCTTTGCAGTGCGCGCAGCAGCCGCGTTTGCGCATGTTTCGGCATATCGCCGATCTCATCGAGGAAGAGCGTGCCCCCCTGCGCCTGTTCGAACCGCCCGATGGCCTGCCCCACCGCACCGGTGAAGGCGCCCTTTTCATGCCCGAACAGTTCTGCCTCGATCAATTCACCGGGAATCGCCGCCATGTTCACCGCAACAAACGGCCCGGTCTTGCGATGGCCGAGTGTGTGGATGGCTTCGGCCACCAGTTCCTTGCCGGTGCCGCTCTCGCCCGAAATCAGTACCGACAGATCGTTGCGCAAAAGCCGCGCGACCATGCGGTACACATCCTGCATCGCCGCACTGCGACCGATCATCGGAAGGTTTGCCTGCGACAGCGTGTCGCCCTGATCCATCGGCGCCGTGCGGCGTTTTTCGATGCCTTGCCTTACCGCCAGCACCAAATCGTTAAGGTCGAAAGGCTTCGGGAAATATTCGAATGCGTCGATCTCGCTCGCGCGAACCGCAGTTTCCAGCGTGTTTTGCGCCGACATGATGATGACCGGCATGTCGGGCGCCGCCGCCAGAGCGTCTTTCAGCGTCGCAAGCCCGTCGCTGTCGCGAAGCACCACATCGGTCAGCATGAGGTCGAAGCTGCCGCTGGCCAGCGCCGCATCCCGGGCGACAACGGTATCGCAAATCTGCGTATCGATATTCTCGGCGGCAAGTGCAGCGCTTACCACCATGCCGATAGACGGGTCATCCTCAACGATCAGGACTTTCGCGTTTGTCACAGGTCGCCCTTCGCTGTTGCCACTGGCAGAAACAGACGGAAAATCGTCTGCTGCTTCTGCGCATCGCGCTCGAACAATATCCGGCTGTTCATTTGTTGTACCAGCTTTCTCACGATGGCCAGCCCGAGCCCCTGCCCATCGCGCTTGGTTGTCACGAAGGGCGAAAAGAGTTCGTCCTCGATATGCTCGGACACACCAGGGCCATTGTCGGAAATAGCGATCTCGACGGGCAGTTTGACAGTTCTCCGCTCGACATCGGTTTCGCGCAACGCGCCGCTCATCACGAAGCGGGTCGATATGCCGATGACCCCGTCTAGCCTGCCCTGCAGGGCATCGACTGCATTTTGCAACAGGTTGATCAATATCTGCACCATACCGTCGGCATCGATCAGAACGTCTGGCAGCGATGGATCATAATTTATTGAAATTTCTGGCATTGCCCGGTTCGCCGCGCGCAACGAGCGGATGGCGCGTTCGATCAGCAAATGCACATTGGCAGGCGCAAGTTCGGGCGGTTCGGAACGTCCGAGTTTCTGCATCTGGTCGAGCAGGCGGGCAATGCGGTCGACCTCGTTGACGATCAACTCTGTAAGCGGCTGGCTCTTCTCGTCCACACGCCGTGCCAGCAGTTGCGCCGCGCCCTTTATGCCCGCCAGCGGGTTCTTGATCTCATGCCCCAATATCGCACGCGCGCCCATTGCCTGCTGCTGCCCGCCGTCTTTCTGCTCGCTAATATGCTCACGTCCGCCGTGGCGCGGCGAAATGACTGCGATCCGCCAGTCGGGGTCGCCGGGCAGCACCGAAATGTTGACATCCACGGTTATGCTGCCGTGCGCCGAGCGAAGCTCCATATCCTGCGCGGAGATATCGTTTTCGCGCGCGACAAGCGCCGCATTCATGCGTTCGCTGTCAAACACCAGCGTTGCCGTAACCGATTGCGCCTCCAGCTTGCGCCTGCTCCGCCCGAAAAAGGCCTCACTCGCGTCGTTGGCGTAGGCAATGCTGTTATCGGGCGCGATCAGCAGGACCGGCACGGGGATATTGGCCAAAATCTGGATGCTGTCCGGGCGGTGCAGCACTTCGGCCATATTCAGGCGGCCGTGCGCGTCAGGAAAGGCTCGTAGAAGCGCGTGAGTTCGTCGATGACGATTTCCGGATCGTCGATGCGGTTGACGAAATTGCGGAACTCTGCCGATCCGGTCAGGCCCTTGGTATACCATCCGATATGCTTGCGCGCGACGCGCAGGCCGACGTCGCCGCCATAAAGATCCAGCATCGCGCGATAATGCTCAATAATCAGATGATATTGCGCTTCCAGACTCGGGTCGCCGATGGTCTGCCCCGTGCGGAACCAGTGCATCATCTGGCCTAGCAGCCAGGGCTTGCCATAGGCGCCCCGCCCGACCATTACGCCATCCGCGCCGCTTTGCGCGAGCGCGGTTTCGGCGTCATCTATATTGCAGATGTCGCCGTTGACGATGACCGGGATGGACACGGCGTCCTTGACCCTCCGAACGAAAGCCCAGTCGGCCGAACCCTTGTACATCTGGTTGCGCGTCCGGCCATGCACAGTCACCATCTTTGCGCCCAGATCCTCGGCGATATGGGCCAGTTCGGGTGCGTTCAGGCTGCCATGATCCCAGCCCATGCGCATCTTTACCGTTACCGGTACCGACACTGCATTCACCGTTGCTTCGATGAGGCTCGCCGCCAGCGGCAGGTCGCGCATAAGCGCCGACCCTGCATCGCCGTTAACGACTTTCTTTACCGGACAGCCCATATTGATGTCGATAATCGCGGCACCGCGATCCTCATTGAGCTTGGCCGCCTCGCCCATTTCATAGGGCGCGCAGCCGGCAAGCTGCATCGACACAGGTTCTTCGATCGCATCCCACTCGCATTTCTGCAGCGACTGCCGCGTTTCGCGGATCATCGCCTGGCTGGCGATCATCTCGGTAACGTTCAGGCCCGAGCCAAAGCGGCGCACGATCTTGCGGAATGGCATATCGGTAACGCCGGTCATTGGCGCCAATATGATGGGGCTGGCGATCTCGATAGGACCGATCTGGATGGGTTTGAGCTGCATTGTCAAATATTGCCTAAAATTTAGGCAGGCCGTTACCCGCTTTCGGCTTGGCGTGCAACACCGCGATGGCTAAGGCGCTGCGATGGCGTCCCGTCCCCGCATAGCTGCCCTGATCGTCGCCGCCGGCTCCGGCAGCCGCAGTGGTGGCGACCTTCCCAAGCAATTTCGTATGGTTCGTGGTCAACCGATGGTGCGGCACAGCTATGCGGCGTTCGCCAGTCATCCCGATATCGGACAAGTCTATGTCGCTATCGGCGAGGGACAGAGCGCCGATGCCCAAGCAGCGCTCGATGGCCTCGCTCCTGCAAAACTGGTCACCGGCGGTAACACGCGGCGGGAAAGCGTGAGGAACGGCCTCGAAGCCGTAGCAGCTACAGGCGATATCGATTTTGTGCTGATCCATGATGCAGCCCGCCCTTTTCTTTCGGCGCGCGTTATCGATGACCTGATTGAAGCTTTGCTCCACGCGCCGGGAGCCGTCCCTGCCCTGCCCGTCGTCGACAGCCTGTCACGCGGCAACCACAGCCTCAGCGAAACGGTAGAGCGCGAAAATCTCTGGCGGGTACAAACGCCACAAGCCTTTCATTTTGCCGATATCTATAACGCCCACCGTGACTGGACAGGCGAAGAACCCACCGATGATGCGCGAATGCTGATGGCATCGGGCAAGGAAGTGCGTATCGTGCCGGGCGATGAAGCATTGGCCAAATTTACCTTCGCGAGCGATTTTGCAGGGCACGATATGACGGCATCGGTTCGCAGCGGCTCGGGTTTCGATGTGCACCGGCTGGCAGCGGGCGAAGATTTATGGCTTTGCGGGGTCAAGATCGAGCATGACAAGGGCCTTGCGGGGCATAGCGACGCCGATGTGGCCATGCACGCACTGACCGACGCGATACTCGGTGCGATGGCGTTGGGCGATATCGGCGATCATTTTCCCCCGTCCGATCCGCAATGGCGCGGTGCATCTTCCGACCGCTTTCTGGCGCATGCGATTAAACTGGCGCGCGAGGCCGGTTACGAACTCGGCAATGCCGATGTTACGATCATCTGCGAAGCGCCCAAAATCGCCCCGCACAAGCTGGCTATGCGAGAACGGCTTGCCGAAATCGTCGAAGTCGATATCGCGCGTGTTTCAGTCAAGGCAACAACCACCGAAATGCTAGGCTTTACAGGACGTGGCGAAGGGATTGCGGCGCAAGCCGTTGCGACATTCGAGAGGCGCTTTTGATGGAATCGGTTTTGCCCGAGGCGATTGCCGAGCTGGCCCAACGGGTTGTTTCAGAAAACCGTGCGGCCGGACGAATGATTGCCGTGGCAGAAAGCTGCACCGGCGGGCTCGTTACCGCCGCCATTACCGAAATTCCAGGTAGCAGCGCCGTTCTCGGCAGCGGCTACATCACCTATTCGAACGAAGCCAAAATCGCGATGCTCGGCGTCAACGCCGATATCATCGAAACCTTCGGCGCAGTTTCGGTCGCGGTTGCCTGGGCGATGGCTCAAGGCGCTCTCAAGAAAAGCGGGGCGGATATAGCGGTCGCCATAAGCGGGGTTGCCGGTCCGGATGGCGGGACCGAGCAGAAACCGGTGGGCACCGTTGTGTTCGCCGTCGCCGAAAAAGGCAAAGACGCAAATGAGGTGAATGCAGACCGGATGCAGTTCGGCTCGGACAAAAGCCGCGCCGAAATCCGCGCCATCGCGACACTTCACGCGCTCGACTTGCTGCTCCCGTAAAGTTCGTCCGCGCGCTCGATAAACGCGCCTGTCATCTTGCGCAAAGCGGAATCGAAAAACTGCCCCGCCAATGCTTCAAACACTACATTCCGGAACGAAAAATCTACGGTAAAATCGACCACGGACCCGCCGCCAGCCACATCTTCGAATTTCCAGACATTGTGCAAATGCCTCATCGGTCCGTCGAGATAATCCACGCAAATTTCCGATTTCGGTGTCTTTACAACCCGCGACGAAAAGGTTTCGCGCAGCGTCTTGAACCCCACGATCATGTCGGCGAGCATTTCGGTTTCGCTATCCTTGCGCACGCGGATCGCGCTCACCCAAGGCAGGAAATCGGCGTAGCTTTTCACATCGGCGACCAGATCGTACATCTGCGCGGCGCTGTAAGGCAGACTTTGACGTTCGTGATGGTGCGGCATCAGCCCGCTTTGGCAAGCTTTGCCGCGCGGGCATCGCGCATTTTGGCGAAGTCGTCGCCCGCATGATAGCTGGAACGAGTCAAAGGAGACGACGCGACTAGCAGAAAGCCCTTGGCGCGGGCGATGGCGGCATAGGCGTCGAACGCCTGCGGCGTCACAAAATCCATTACCTTGGTGTGCTTGGGCGTCGGTTGCAGATATTGGCCCATCGTCAGGAAATCGATATCGGCGCTGCGCATATCGTCCATCACCTGATGCACCTCCATCCGCTCCTCGCCGAGCCCGAGCATCACGCCGGATTTGGTAAAGATCGACGGGTCGTGGCGTTTGACCGTTTCAAGCAGCCGCAGCGACGCATAATAACGCGCTCCGGGGCGAATGGTCGGGTAGAGCCGGGGCACCGTTTCCAGATTATGATTATAAACATCGGGCCGCGCAGTAACTATGGCTTCGACCGCTGCTTCCGCCTTGTTACGAAAATCGGGTGTCAGGATTTCGATCGTCGTGTCGGGCGTATTGCGGCGAAGCGCCTCAATCACCTTGACGAACTGGCTCGCACCGCCGTCGGGCAGATCGTCGCGATCTACCGAAGTTATGACGATATGCTCTAGCCCCATTTTGGCCGCGGCAATCGCAACATGCTCGGGCTCCAGCGGATCGACCGCTTTCGGCATGCCCGTCTTCACATTGCAAAAGGCGCAGGCGCGGGTGCAGACATCGCCCAGGATCATCACCGTCGCATGCTTCTTGGTCCAGCATTCGCCGATGTTCGGGCAAGCCGCTTCCTCGCACACGGTGTTCAGATTGAGGTCGCGCATCAGCCGACGTGTTTCGTTGAACCCCTCCCCGCCCGGTGCTTTTACGCGAATCCAGTCGGGCTTGCGCTCACGCGGGGCGCGGTCGGGCGGTGTCATAGGCGCGTTCATTCGGCCCAGATAGGCGCACTCGCTTCATCTTGCCACCCCGAATTTCGCTGGTAGAAAGCCGCCATGACTCTCTTCACTGACATGCTCGATGGCTATGCCCGCTTCCGCGAAAACGACTGGACGCACGAGCGTGAACGATGGGAAATTCTTGGCACAGGGCAAAGTCCGAAGGTCATGGTTATCGCCTGCTCCGATAGCCGTGTGGACCCTACCCAGATTTTCGACACCCGCCCCGGTGAAATCTTTGTCGTGCGGAATGTTGCCGCGCTGGTGCCGCCGTTCGAGACCACGCCCGGCCTGCATGGCGTGTCGGCGGCGCTCGAATTCGCCGTGCAATTCCTCAAGGTCGAGGAAATCGTCGTGATGGGCCACGGCCTGTGCGGCGGCTGCAATGCTGCACTGACCAAGACGATGGCTGGCGCGGAGCGAGGTCATGGCGGTTTTGTCGCGGACTGGATCAGCCTGCTCGACGACGCGCAAGCCAAGGTCGCTGCGGAGCATGGAACAAGCGGCGAGACGGCGGAACGCGCCATGGAAATGGAAGCGGTAAAGGTCAGCCTTGCCAATTTGCGCACCTTCCCCTGCATCAGGGAGAAGGAGGCGTCGGGCGAATTGACTTTGCACGGTTCGGTGTTCGCGATTTCGGACGGCTTGCTGCACGTCCTCGACGAAGCAACGGGAAGCTTTGCGCCTGTTTAGTGACTATTTCGCGGCCTTTACGCTTGGCCGTTTGCAGCCTTTTAAATAGGCATCGATCATTGCGCCATGCCGCGCCGCAGATAACGACAAATCCGTCTCGCTGCGGCTTTCCGCGTTGAAATAGGGAATCTCGGGTCGTTTCAGAGCCAGATAATTCGATAGCGAGCCATCGCTTTCATCGACCTGCTCGTGCCAGAAATGGATGCCCGCCTTGTTGAGATAGCTCCGGCACGCGACATCGAATCCGCTGGGCCGACCATTTTTGGAAGGATAAGCGATCAGCCCCAAAGTATCGTAATTCGCCATCAATGTGCTTGGCTTTTCTGCGCGATAGGCCCCCGCCCGCAACTCGGTCCGCCCCCTTTTGTAGGCGTCGATGTCAAGCAGGCTGAAATCGCCTGCGGCGCCCGGGCCGTTGGTGTGAAGCGCGATTATCGGCTGCGCATCTTCGGTCCGATGATCGAGAAATGCGGACGTGAAGAGCGGCGTAGCCTCGGAATAGTTCCGGTTCGGATCGCAGGATGTGACTCTTGCGGGGCGCCCTCCGCACGTCCCCTTCCCCGCCTGCCGACGGAGGCTACCGGGACCGCTGTTCACGACAATGCCCATTCCGCCATGCTTCTTGATAGCTGATATCATCGCCTCGAAGGCGGCGTTTTCATCGTCATGCGGGACGACCCAAATGACACTGTAGGGGTTTCTCGTGCTTGAAAAGCGGAGCAGATGCCAGTCGAAGCCGCTTTCCGAAAAGCGGCGTTCGGATATGGAAATGCCATCCCAGAACCCCACATCCTTGTCGTGCCGCCGGATATCGTCATCCGCAATCGACGCACGCCCTTCCTCTGTGACAGGAGACCAGCCTTGCGCCCATTTGGGCATTTGATGCGTGAGGACAATCGGTTCGTTCGACGCCGCCGACACAGCGGACAGCGCGACGAACAGGAGAGCGAGGAGACGAAACATCATTTTATCCGAAGAAACTGCACCGAAGACATACCCGCCGCACAGGTGACCGGCAACCGCCCGTCCTCATATTCGCCATCTATCAGCAATCCGGTCTCGACATCGTCACCCACGACCTCAGCTTTAGCCATCAAGCCCAATTCGTCTTTGGGACCCTCACGGAAATCACGGCGAAGCCATGCAATGCCATGCCCGAGCATATCGCCGATATTATTGGCGCGAAAGGCGGTTACCGACAAGGTCGTGTCATCATTCGGCTCGACGAAAATGCCGGCATAGGCTTGGCGCTCATACCCCTCGACCCAGACGCCATCATCGGACAGCGTTTCCGACCACGCTTCAGGCACCGCCTCGGCCAAACCCGCAACGTCGCCATGCCGGATGCCCTCACGCACCTCGCCCCACCGAGTCGATGGGCCGACAGTCAGCCCTGTCAGAATTTCACGACCGCCAAGGCGTACCACCGGCATACGCACCGTTTCCAGGGTCGCGCCCTTAAGCTTCTCCAGCAACTCGGCCAAAGCAATATCGCCGTGCAACCGGCGCGATAGCAGGTTCATCGTTCCGCCGGGCAGCACAAGCAGCGCTCCTGCCCAATCGCGCAATTCTTCGCACAGGCTGGCCACTGTGCCGTCGCCGGACAGCACGACCACCGCGTCAACGCCAAGCTTTTCAATTGCCGCGCCATCCGGACAGTCATCGTGCGGCATCAGCGCAACATGCTCGACCGCCAGCCCGGCAGCTTTCAACGCATCCTTCACCGTCGCCAAATCGACCGCAGCCGCGCTGCCGCTGAGCGTGTTGACAATGAGCAGGCTGCGTTTCACGCCAGACTAACGTGTCATCTTCTTATAAGTTGCACGGTGGGGTCGGGTTGCTTCTTCGCCAAGGCGCGCGATCTTGTCTTCTTCATAGGACTCGAAATTGCCTTCGAACCATTCGACATGACTGTCGCCCTCGAACGCCAAGATGTGCGTTGCCAGACGGTCGAGGAAGAAGCGGTCATGGCTGATGACCACCGCACAACCGGCGAAGCTTTCCAGCGCTTCTTCAAGCGCTGACAAGGTTTCGACGTCGAGATCGTTGGTCGGTTCGTCGAGCAGCAGCACATTGCCCCCTTCTTTCAGCATCTTGGCCATATGCACACGGTTACGCTCACCGCCTGACAACAGACCGACCTTCTTCTGCTGGTCGGTGCCCTTGAAGTTGAACGCGCCGACATAAGCACGGGTCGGGGTTTCGTGCTTGCCGAGCTTCATGAAATCGGCGCCGCCGGAAATTTCCTCCCAGACATTCTTGTTGGGATCGAGATCGTCGCGGCTCTGGTCGACAAAGCCGAGCTTGACCGTTTCGCCGATATCGACCTCGCCAGAATCGGGTGTTTCCTGACCGGTAATCAGGCGGAACAAGGTCGACTTACCCGCACCGTTCGGCCCGATTACGCCAACGATACCGCCCTGCGGAATCGTAAACGACAGGTTTTCGAACAATAATTTGTCGCCATAGGCCTTGGTTACATTCTTGACCTCGATAACCTTGCTGCCAAGCCGTTCGGGGATCTGGATAACGATCTGGGCCTTGCCCGGAGTGCGGTTTTCCTGAGCCTCCACCAACTGGTCGAACGATTTGATGCGCGCCTTGGATTTGGTCTGTCGCGCCTTGGGGCTTTGCCTGATCCATTCGAGCTCGTCCTTGATCGCCTTCTGGCGACCGGCGTCTTCGCGCGATTCCTGTTCGAGCCGCTTGGCTTTCTTCTCCAGATAGGTCGAATAATTGCCCTCGTAGACAAAATAGCGGCCGCGATCGAGTTCGAGAATCCAGCTCACCACATTGTCGAGGAAATAGCGGTCATGGGTGACGAGGATCACATTGCCCTTGTAATCGACCAGATGCTTTTCGAGCCACGCCACCGATTCCGCATCAAGGTGGTTGGTAGGCTCGTCGAGCAGCAATATGTCGGGTTTTTCAAGCAACAGCCGGGTCAATGCAATCCGGCGCTTTTCGCCACCCGACAGGTTCGCCACGCTGGCATCGCCGGGCGGGCAACGCAGCGCATCCATCGCCAGTTCGAGCTGACTGTCGAGACTCCAGCCATCGACCGCATCGATCTTTTCCTGCAACGTCCCCATTTCTTCCATGAGCGCGTCAAAATCGGCATCTTCGGGCGGATCGCCCATGATCGTTGAGATTTCATTGAAGCGATCTACCAGATCGGCCACCGGACGCACGCCATCCATGACATTTCCGCGCACCGTCTTGGTCGGGTCGAGCTCGGGTTCCTGCGCCAGATAGCCGACGCGGATATGCTCGCCGGGCCAGGCTTCTCCGGTAAATTCGGTGTCCATCCCGGCCATGATCTTCATCAATGTCGATTTGCCGGTGCCGTTCGGGCCGACGATGCCGATCTTGGCATCCGGATAGAATTGCAGATTGATATTGTTGAGGACGGGCTTGTTTGCACCCGGGAACGTCTTGGTCATTCCCTTCATCACAAAACTATATTGTGCGGCCATGCGTCGGTTCTCTTTTGAAATGTGGGTGAGGTTTGGCCGCTTCCCTAGCGGTGCGACAAGACGGTCGCAAGCGGGATTGTCAGCAGTGCAGGCCGCCGATAGGGTAGCGCCCATGAACAAAAAATCGATGCTGCTGGCCGCCAGCCTGACCGCCGCCCTCCCCGCCCTTTCCGCAACCGCTTTTGCCAGGGACACGCCACTTGCGGCGGGTCTGAAAGACGACATTGCCTGGGACATTGTCGAGGGTATGACCACCGAGGTCGGTCAGCGGCAAGGCGGGACCGAAGCCGAGGCGCGGGCGCGGGCATGGTCGGTTGCCAAACTGAAATCGCTCGGCCTTGCCAACGCGCGGATCGAAGAGTTCCAGATGCCCACATGGGTGCGCGGCGATGAAACCGCTTATGTCACTGCGCCCTTCCCGCACAAGCTGCACATCAGCGCGCTCGGCAATAGTGGCAGCACCGGTGCTGAAGGGCTTGAGGCAGAGGTCGTTTACTTCAAAACCCTCGATGCCTTGCGCTTGGTCCCGGATGGCAGCCTGAAGGGCAAGATCGCGTTCGTCAGCCACGCCATGAAAGCAACGCAAGACGGCAGCAGCTATGGCGCATTCGGTCCAGCGCGCTTCGTCGGCCCGAACATCGCCGCCAAAAAAGGCGCAGCGGCCATCGTCATCCGGTCGGCAGGAACCGATTATCATCGCAATCCGCATACCGGGAATACGAATTTCGAGCCCGGTGTGACCCCAATCCCTGCAGGCGCGATTTCACTGCCCGACGCGGAAAATCTGGAACGGATTTTCGAACGCAAGAAGCCTGTGAAGATGAAGCTGGTACTGACACCCAAAAACATCGGTCAGCAAAACTCGGGTAATGTCATCGCGGATATCAAAGGCTCGAACCCTGATTTGCCGTTGATTGTCATCGCCTGCCATCTCGATAGCTGGGACCTCGGCACCGGAGCAATCGACGATGCGGCAGGCTGCGGCATCATCACCGCAGCGGCGCTCAAGATCGGGCAACCGAAGCGGACCATTCGCCTGCTTTGGGCCGGTGCCGAGGAAGTCGGAATCTGGGGCGGTCGCGATTATGCTGTAAGGCACGCGAACGAACCGCATGCGCTGGCAATGGAATCGGATTTCGGCGCGGGCAAGGTCTGGGCAGTCGATTTCAAGCTACCAGATAGCGCCAAGCCGCTGCGCGACAAAATCGCCTCGGCGCTGGCACCCCTTGGCATCGCCCCGCGACAGCAACCGGCGGGCGGTGGTGCAGACATTGGCGCGATTATCGCAGCACAGAATTTAGGCATCATCGACCTGCAGCAGGACGGCACCAAATATTTCGACCTGCACCACACGCCCGACGACACGCTCGACAAGATCGACAAGGAAGAGCTTCGCCAGAATGTCGCCGCATGGGCCGCCACGCTCGACCTGCTCGGTAATTATGAGGGCGAACTGAAGCCCGAGCCGAAGGCATGACGCGGCTGGCGCTTCTGTGGGGCACATTGCTCCTGACTGCCTGTGTCGAGGAGCCAACACCGCAGGAGGCCGAAAAAGCCGCAATCAATCTGGAGCAAGACGCCGTCAAGGAACGGCAATTATCGATTGAAGAAGCGGCTGAAGAAGCGACAAAATTGATCGAAGCCGATGCCAAGGAGGAAATCGACGAATTCACGGTCGAACCCACGGCAAATTGAAAAAGTGGTCGGGGAGACAGGATTGCCCCTTTGACGACAAGAATTTGTATTTAAATTAGATGGTTAAAAGTCATTCTTGCGGTTACCGGCACACTTACCAACAGTCGCTTCAGCAGTGTTTTTGCACGACTTGTCGCAATTGCTTTCTTCAGTCAGTTCCACGCTATTTCAAGGTGTCGCAAGCATAACAAATACAGCAAAAGTTACAATCCCGAGCAAAAATGCGTCAACAATCTCTTTGTCTAAAATCGCCAAGATCGGTCGAACGCGAAGCGTCCTTGCCGTCTCTAAATCCCTAATCCTCGTCCTCGCCCAAGATCGAGTCCGTGATTAAAGGCTAGTTCGTGACCAAGCGAGCGGCCACTAGCAGCGTTGATGCCCAGTTCGCTCTTTCGGTTGGCCAGGAGCGATTCAAGCTGCGGGTCGCGTTCAAGACTTTTGACCATATTGGCCATTGAACTTCGGGCCGCATTATGGCCGCGCAAGTCCCCGCGTTCGTAGCTTTGCTGGCTCGACTCTTCGAGCTGCTGCCAGCGGGTGACGAAGCGGTTGGCGCGTTTCGGTGCCGTCTCGCGCAACTCTTGTTCGTTCTTCATGGCAAGGATCGCGCGGCGAACATTCCCGCCAGCGGCTTGATGCGAAAGTGATTGATCCGCGACATATGCGCGCTCGACGTCACGGGAGTAGTTTGCTCCAAACGCGTTCAATTCATTGCGCGCTTCACCAAGCTCTTTGCCCATCGGGGCGTAGCGGTCTTGCTCGACAAGATGGTCAAGCGTCGTGCCGTCCTGTTGTGCCACCAATATGTTATTGACCGCTTGCGCGTGGCGGCGAAGGGCGGCTTGCGCCCTCACTTGCCGACCGGCTTCTGGCGCGGGCGCATCGGATGCTTGCAGCCCATCGAACAAGTCTCGCACTTTTTCGGGTACCTTGCGCACGATGTCCGCAACGCGCTCGCGGAACGATATCCCGCGCCGCTCGGCAAAGCGCTGCTCCATACTTTCGTCTCGGCCATAGTCTGAGGCCATATCCTTGGTGCGCTCGCGTGACAGGTTGCGGACAAGCTTCCCAACATCGGCAAAGTCGTCGCGGCCATAATGGATTTGCACGCTGTTGCGGTGGCGGGATAGCGCCACGTAGCTGCTGTGCTGATCCATGCCCGGAGTTGCGAGCACATGGGCGCGGTCCACGGTTACACCCTGCGACTTGTGAATGGTCGCGGCGTAACCGTGGTCGATATGGGCATAGCTCTTGGTATCGAACGCTAAGCTGCGGCCGTCGTCGAGCAACACGGCCATGCTTTGCCGGTTGACCGATTGCAGTGTGCCGAGGCTGCCATTCTTGACACCAAGATCGCGGTCGTTGCGCAGAAACATCACCCGGTCCCCTTCGGCAAAGCTGCGCTCGCCCCGTTCGACCTGCAAAGTTATATCGTCGCCAAGCCCACCGCCGCTGCGCAGCCGCTCGCGCGCGGCCAGATTGAGCGCATGAACTTCGTCATTAGTGTGGGTAAGGATGATGCGACTGTCTTCCGGCTTGGCGCTGCGCTCGGCTTCCCAGCGGTCGATCAACTGCCCGCGGGCAGACTCGCGCGCTTCGGCACCATGCAGCATGTCATGGTCACGATAAGCGTCCAGTGCTTCGGAAGTTCGTCCGGTGGCAAGATGCCGCGTGGCATCGCGCTGCCAGTCGTCATGCTGCCGCCTGATCTCGGTAATCTCGACGCTGCCGTGTCGTTCAGCAATCGAGCGGAATGCTGCCCCCGCTTCAATGGCCTGCAACTGTTGCGGGTCACCCACAAGGACCACTTTCGCACCCGCGTCGCGGGCATGGGATAGAACGCGCTCCATCTGGCGCGTGCCGACCAAGCCTGCCTCGTCGATGACGAGCACGTCTTTAGAGGTTAGCAAATCGCGTCCCTGTTCCCAGCCATTTTCCATGCTAGCGATGGTGCGCGATGGAATAGCCGAGCCTGCTTCGAGATTTTCGGCAGCGATACCCGACAGCGCTGCGCCGCGAACGTCGTAACCTGCTGCCTCCAACGCTTCACGCGCAACGCCGAGCATCGCGCTTTTCCCGGTCCCGGCGTAGCCATTAACCAGTGCAATATCCGGTCCCTTTGTTATATGAGCTAGCGCAGCCTGTTGCTGCTCACTCAGCAGCAGGCCCGGTGTCCCGGGGACGATTTGCGACCCGATCTCCGGGACACCATGATCGTGGCGCGTTGCAAGACGCTCGCACGTCTGCTCCAGGCTAACCTCGATCTCGATCATGCCACGCGAGGTGAAGCGCTCGTCATGCTTTCCGTCCCGGCCAAGTGCAACAAGGTCGGGCGACGACTGCACAGCGTTCATTGCCAAATTGAACTGGTCTTTGCCGTCCGAATGCCGATGCAAGAACATGGCCAGGTCGCGCATGGTGAACGTGGCTTGCTGGTGCGTGATTGCATCTAGCGCGATATTCGGATTGGCGATGATCTTCTCGCCATTGCGCCGCGCGATATCCGCATGTTCGGCAATGCGCTCGGCTTCAAGCCCGTGTCCCGCCAGGCGCGATGCGGCAGGACCGATTTTGTTCTGCGGTTCAAGCTCGATACCTTGCGCTTCCAAACTGCGATGATCGATCCGCGCGTCGATATCGAGCGACGCTAGGCGCTCGTTGACGTGCTCTGCCCAATGCTCGCGCCATCCCTGTACCAGCTCGGTCTTGTTCCAGTCGCGGACCTTCGCGCCGAAGCCGTCGTCGTTCACGTCGCGCATGGTGAGCATTACATGCGCGTGCGGCTTGGCAAAGCCGTCCGCGCCAATATCCCAGTGGACATTGAGATCGGCAATCATGCCCTTGTCGACGAACTCGGCTTGCACAAAATCGCGGGCAAGCTTGATGCCCTGGCTCTGGTTCAACTCACGCGGAATGGCGATCTCGATTTCGCGTGATAGCTGCGCATCCTTGCGTAGTTCGGTCGCTTCGACCTCGTTCCATAGTGTCGAACGATCCCCTAGCCGCTCGGGCGCGCCGTCGGGCAGCAGCACCTCGGAATGAACGACCCCTGGCTTATTGGTGAAGTCATGCGAGCGGTCCAGCCGCTGGTCGTTTAGCCGCGATGCCGAGCGGTAGGCCGCAGATGCCACGGCGCTCGATCCTCTGGCGCGAGAAATGACTTTTGCCGAGAAGTGATAAATCGCCATGACGGCAATCCATCTACGCCATCAAAGCAACGTCGGCACGACGTATAAGCGCGCCCTCACATGATAAAATCCTGTTCGGGACCGCTACGTTCCGGCGCGTTCCGGCAACATTGCAGCCAAGGCAACGGCTGCACTTTATGATGGCGTCATCCCAAACCGATGGAGCCGATCATGCGCAAACCCAGAGATTATGATTCGGAGCTGCAAGCTCTCACAGAAAAAGCAAGACAGCTCAAAAGCCGCAAGGTGCTGCAACTCGGCGAACTGGTGATTGCCACGGGAGCCGATGCTCTCGATCCGGAAACGCTCACCGGCGCGCTGCTATCGACAACCAAAACCAAGGACAGCAAAGAGCGGGAGGCGTGGCGGGCACTGGGCGCGGCTTTCTTTCAAAGGCAGTCGCGTTCGACTGCTGACCGAACTCCGGCAAACACTGGCAGCGATCAAACGAGCAAGGGCGATGACGCACAGGGTTGAAGCCAGCCAGCGCCGCACCGATACACGGCAATGGGTCGCGGATCGCCGCGAGCGAACGCGCCATCTGATCGAGCTGGGAGGGCTGGTGCATAAGGCGGGGCTGGTCGAACTCACTGACGATGATCGCGCTGTGTTGCTCGGCGCACTCCTTGCCGTCGCCGCCAAGCTACAAGGCGACGAACGCCAGCAGGCGCTTATGCTTTGGCGGCGGCGCGGCAAACAGTCATTCGAACAAAAATGACGATAATACAGAGTGCAAGGCAACGGTTGCTCTGCTATTCTTTGAACAAATGCGAACTGAACTCGATCATCTTCCTTCTAACAAACAGCGCGAACTCGAACGCGTCCGCGCGATAATCTTCGAAGAGTTCGAGGACGCCCTCGCGCTCGCCAAGCATGAATGGAAAAAGAAAGGACGGATCGAAAAGATCGTCCTCTATGGAAGTTATGCGCGCGGTGGATGGGTTGATGAGCCGCATACCGCAAAGGGCTATCGCTCGGACTTCGATATTCTCATCATCGTCAACGACAAAAGGTTGACTGACAAGGTCGATTACTGGCTCAAACTCGACAATCGCCTCATCCGCGAGCTTGCTATCGACAAGACCGTGCGCACGCCGGTCAACTTCATCGTCCACACGTTGCAGGAAGTTAATGACGGTCTCGCCCATGGCCGGTACTTCTTCATGGACGTCGCCAAAGAGGGTATCGCCCTTTACGAGGCCGATGACCGAGCACTGCATACGCCGAAACCAAAGACGCCAGAGCAAGCGCTCAAAATGGCTAAAGAATATTTTGAAGACTGGATGCCGTCCGCCGAGCAATTTCTCATTCAGGGAAATGAGGCGAGACAAAGAGGCTGGAACAACAAGGCGGCCTTTGAACTACACCAATCTGCCGAGCGCCTTTACCACTGCGTCTTGCTGGTCTGCACCTTCTACACTCCGCACGTTCACAATCTGGGCTTCCTGCGCACCCAAGCCGAGCGCATTGACATGCGACTGGTTGATGTTTGGCCTCGCCAGACGCGCAAAGATCGGGCGATGTTCGAGAAGCTCAAGGAAGCCTATGTGAAAGCGCGTTACTCAAAGCATTACCGCATAAGCGATGCAGAACTAGTGTGGCTGGCCGAGCGGATTGAAGAACTTGGTCGCGCTGTTCACGCGGTTTGTTCAGAGCGTATCACCAAACTCGAAGACGCAGGCCCGCAACACTGAGTCTTATCAGCTTAAGCGGGCGCACATCTCTGTATACGCACCGCGCGGTCCTTGCAAATAAGTACCAGCGTCCCGAAATTCTCGCGCTCGCCAAGTCGCTCGGCAATGTTGCGCACACATTCGAGCGGCAAGCCATTCTCATGTGCCAGCGAACGCAGATAATCATCCCGCGTTTCCGACCCGCAATTCCGATACGTCAAAAGCAAATCGGTCATTGCCCCTTCCTTTCGGCTGAAAGCCGCTTGCCTGCGGCATGCGGCTTGCCTTCCGGCGAGGATGGGAGGGGGAGGGAAAACCGGAATCGATGCTCCGGCGCGGGCCAGCGGGCGAAGCCCGCCACACGGGGGCGTCTATTTCCGTTTTGACAACGAGAGGGCGAAGCCCTTGGCGTTCCCGCCTAAACAGACTAGCAGCGCAAGTCAGGCGCTCACGGCGTTAAGTTGCTGCTCAGAAAAAAGCTTTGACCAGCCGTAACATCCCTTGCCGCAACTTGCTGCGATGTGGCGAATTGCCGACACCATACTCGTAGCGATTTGCAAGAAACCAGTCATAGCTCTCCTGGAGCATTTCTGAATTGGAATATCGCGGTGTCCAGCCAAGGGCAGTGAGCGGTTCCGTTTCAAAATAGCAATCGCGATGGTAAGTTTTGTAATGCCACGGCCCCAAAGGCGACGCTCTGAAAGCATGCATTAACTGCAACGTTGTAACCGCTGGCCATACCGGAATAGTTCGGACTTCGGATGCAGATTTGGCGTACCCGATCAGATTTTCCAAATCTGTTTCCAAACTTTGAAACCGATCCGTCCCCACATTAAAATATCCGCGAAGGTCATTGTCGAGCGCCAGCATGTAGAAATCGATCAGATCATCGACGTGAACAAATTGCTGAATCTGTTTTCCGGACCCAATCACTGGAATTCGCTTTCCTTCGCTGATCCAGTCGAACAGAATGTCGAAAATCCCTAGACGGCCCGGCCCAAGCGTAACGCGCGGTCGTATCGTAACCAGCGGAAGTCGAGCGTCGTTGCACACGGCATGCATGATCTGCTCGCCAGCGAGTTTGGATCGTCCATATGCTTCGAAAGGAGCAGGGTTAGTAACCGAAGTTATAGGTCCGGCAGGCGGCAATCCGTAAATCGAGGTTGAGCTGACATGCACTATCCGCGCCACCCCTGCACGAACCGACTCCTGCGCAACTATTGCGGCGCCATCGCGGTTGACGGACCAATAGGCTGACCCCGCTGACGATTGCGCTACCAATGCCGCATGATGGTGCACAACATCGACACCCTGCATGACACAGGCAACAACATCCCTATCGGCTACGCTACCTTGCAGATACTCGATCTCCGGCGATCGCAAGGGATCGTCGACGATGTCCAATATCCTGACCCGTTCGCCGGACCGAAGCAACCTTTGCGCTAGCTTCGACCCGATGAAGCCTGATCCACCTGTAATCAAGTGAACCATCTGTCCTTCTCCCACCGCGCCAGGCAAAACTTCTCTCGTCGCTTGGACTGCATTCCTGCGCTTCGCAGCAATAGCGACGCCATGCTGATTGGCAACCGCCAGAGTATTAACGGGTGAAGCATGAGTGTCCGGATTTGATCCGTCCGGCACCAGTCAAATAGCTTGGCAAAGACGGTCCCATGTGCATGATGTGAGCGAGGGGTGCCGGTACAAATCGTTAAGTTTGCCTGATTCGTTGGAAACCGCTGAACATCGATCAGGCACGATATCGAGCCGACTTGCTGACACCATTCGACGTATTTCAGATCATATGCTGAAAGGCTCGAGTTGGTTTTTTTCAGACTTCATCACGCCATTGAAACGCACCCGACAACATGACGGGTCTAGCCGGATTTCGCGAGCGATTGTTCAATAGGACCAGGCTGGCATTCCTCATCGCCGATCCCGAGCGTCTCATTAATTACGGGCGCTGTGTTACTGCGGTCTTTGCGGTTATTGCCTTGTATCTGGACCCGACAAATCCGGCAGAATACCGGAACCAATCCGATAAAGTTCTGGCGATTTATTTGCTTATATCAATTTTTTTCGTGATATTTCCTAGCAAAAGATCGGTCAGCAGTCCGACCCATCTCTTTATTCATGTTATTGACATCGCAATCCTTGGCACTTTGGCTTTTTTGACAAACGAGCTGACCAGCCCATTTTTCTCGTTTCTCCCTTTTACCTTGATGGCGATGACATTGCGTTGGGCGCTTGCCGGGGCAATCTTGGGCGCGATCCTGTTGGAATTGGTGTTGATAATCATCGGGGTTCCGGATGTGCTCGATGGCGAATCCGAACTCAACTTTCTTATCATGCGTAGTGCCTATTTCCTGGTTGCAGCGGTAATGCTTGGTTATTTCGGTGCCTATCGGGAAAGCAGCCGCGAAAGGCTGGCCATGTTGGCGAACTGGCCGATGGGTTCGGGGTTGGGCGACAGGGGAGCCTGGCTGGACGAGGTTTGCAGCCACGCTTATGAAGCGCTGCGCTTTGAGACGATGATTGTTGTGTGGCGTGAACAAGAAGGTACAGAGGGCTTTGTAGCCAAGTGGCGAACGGGACAGGCTCAAGTCGTTGGCAGGAACGAAATTGGCGTTTGGCACCAGATCGAAGCCACGATCTTGGATAGGATCGAAGTGGGTGGCCCGAAGCTCCTGACCGACGAGGATATCGAGTTACTTGGACAAGCAATCAGCAGGAAAGACTCTGTTCCTTTTTCCGATGGGATACTTGGTGTAGGCGCAGGCTTTTCTGGCCTCCGATTTAAGGGAATGATCTGCCTGATTGCACCGGCTTGCGACCCCGAAGATGCAATGTTGCTTGCTAGGATTGTCGCGACCCGGGCCGGTTCAGAACTTGAGCGAACCGAACTGGTGCGGCGACAGGCGGAGAGTGTGCAAGCTGCCGAGCGCAGCATGCTTGCCCAAAACCTTCACGATAGCGTGTTGCAGGACCTCACGGCTATCCGACTAAAGCTTCATGGGCTTGTTCGCAGCGGCGTCGGCGACAGCACTGAACTGAAACAAGTCGAAACGCTGGTCAGCGAACAACAAATGCGCATCCGTAATTTCGTCGAGGATCAATGGGATCGGGATAGCCAGGTTCCCGTCGATCTCGTCATCGATCTCAAGCTTCAGTCCCGACTACTCGAAGAAAAGTGGAACATCCCAATCTCATTCTCCTGGCAGGGACCCAATGCCCAGTTTACACGCGCCTTCACAGAAGCGATCGCGCACATTCTTTCAGAAGCGACGGCAAATTCGGTTGTGCATGGTAAGGCTGACGGTGTCACGTTTTCTGTCGCGAACCTTGAAGATGCGCTTGAGATTGCCCTCTCAGATAACGGGATTGGTTTAGGTCCGAAGGCAGGCAAGATTGCCCCTGCCTCATTGCTGGAACGCATCTCCCGTCTCGGTGGCTCGATCGAATTGCTCGATAATAAGCCGGGGCTTCGGATCGTGGCATTGATTCCAACTAGCGGGGTGACACAATGACATCCCGGGTGATCATTGCCGACGATCATCCTGTCCTCTTATGGGGACTCAAGGATTTGCTTCTGAGTGATAACCGGATAGAATTGATCGAAGCAACATCCAGCGGCGCACGCGCCCTTGCGCTGGTCCGGTCGGAAAAGCCCGACATCGCAGTCCTCGATGTGACTATGCCCGATGTGGGAGGCATGGCCATATTGCAGGCTGTATACGACAATCGATGGCCAGTGCGTGTGGTGTTCCTGTCCGCAAGTTTGACCGGCAAACAGATTGCCGCTGCCATCGGGCTTGGCGTTTACGGCTTGTTGCTGAAAGACTACGCGGCAACCTCGTTGCTGGATTGCTTGGATCAGGTGATGCAGGGGCAAAAATGGTTGCCTGACGATTTGATAGACAAGGCGAGGCGTGAAGCCGCCATTTCCGACCAACCGCATCTCGATTGTCTGACACCCCGGGAACTCAAAATCGCCGAACTGGTCTGCCGCGGCATCTCCAATAAGGCGATTGCCCAGCAAGTGGGATCGAGTGAGGGAACGGTGAGCATTCACCTTCAGAATATCTACCGCAAGCTCGGAATTTCCAGCCGGACCATGCTAGCCACCCTGTATATTCAGCATCAGTCGGCGCGTGGAAACTAACCGTGTCGGCACCCTCCGATTCAGCACTGGCAGCGCTTCAAGCTAAAAGCTGGCGCAAGTGGGGCCAATTTTCGCTTGGGATTGCGCTGGGGTGCGCATTTCTCGTTCTGCTTTTGAAGTCGATTGACCCTGCCGAGGTATGGAGCCTGCTCAGCCGTGCCAGCTTGCTGCCCCTCCTTTTGGCCTTGGCGGCCTATGGACTCGACTTTGTGCTGCGAGCTTTCCGCTTCTGGTTGTTGCTGCGCTGCCAACGGCATCAAGCACTCGAATTCGGACCCACCATTTCACCGTTTATCGCCAGTTTTGGAATAAGCGATGTGTTGCCCTTCAGGGTCGGCGACGTCTTCAGGATTATCTGGTTCAACCGCAATTTCGGGCTGCCGGTCGGCGATCTCGTGGGGGCGATGGTTGTCGAACGGTTGCTCGACCTTGTCTCGATCCTCATCGTCGCAGGGTTCGCGCTTAGCCTTATGACCGAAGCGATTGCTCCTGAAGTCGTGCCACAGCTCCAACTTGGTTTGGGCTTGGTGACTGGCGCCTGCCTGTTGGTCCTCCTGTCGCCGAAGACACTGGATTTGGTTGCGGGTTGGATAGAAAGGCGATTTTCCTCCAAACCCGCGAGAAGTATGGCCGACTTAGCCGCGTCAGTCGCAGCGGCAATCCGTTCGATCGGTCGGGTCCGGAACATGTGCTGGCTGCTTCCCATGTCGGTCGCGCTATGGTTGCTGGAAAGTATTGTGATGTTTGGCGCTTGGGTAAGCCT
>JAESFX010000266.1_pt1 | contig 30899 bp, 27 predicted proteins | sample 9269501 | NCBI WGS metagenome assembly JAESFX01 (sample SAMN14515570, study PRJNA621655) | algae metagenome | isolation source: Desmonostoc geniculatum HA4340-LM1 and co-occurring heterotrophs from cave... | place: USA: Maniniholo cave, Kauai, Hawaii | collected 2009-07-28
GCGAGGCTCAGGTTACTGGGGTAAGCTTTACTCATGTTGCTCTCTCGGTGCTGTTTATTATCTATTCACAGCGTATACTGAGAGAGCTTTTTTACAACATACCTGACTTTTCAAACACCCTCTCAGACGCTCGAGTACTCGCTAACGCTGCACTATCCGCCAGTCATACAGAAAACATTGCTGAATTCTGACTCCTGACTCCTGAATTGTGTTCGATAAACCCGAATTATACTGCTAAGTATTTACTACCCTTGTTCTTTTGCCGAGTTTCAAATCCATACCTCTACTCAATGGTCTACAGGTAAATACTAGTATTAAATTTTACTCATTTTTTTATTCCTGGATTTTGAATTTTTAAATATGTTTTATTTTTTTGAAAATGTTCAGTATTATTACTGTTTTTATCACTAAAATACTTAATAAAAAGTGGCTTAGATTACTATTTAAATGCTGAAGTACTGAATTTATTTTAAGTGTAAATACAGAAGTTCAAATATATTATTTTAAGAAAATCAGTATTATTCCTGTGGTCAGAATGGGGTTACTCAATGCAAAGTGGCTTCATCTAGTCTTGACATTTCTATGTCTTCTTTTTCAAGAATGTCTATAAATCTCAGTAACAAAAAGTAAATTAATCACAATTTACGATTTTACTGAGATTTGAGCATTTGAAAATAACACCGCTTTCGTTGAGTTTCACCACAAATCATAAAAGTCAAATTTGTGTACTTTAAAATACAAAATTTTGAAGCTTTTTACTTAATTTGAATTGTGGGAGAACTCTAGACAAATTTAGCTTACACGTATGGAATTTAGCTGAGTAAAAGCAAAATGAGCACAACTCCTATAGGTAGCTACAGGTTGTTCCAAAAACTACATCCGCTATCTCTGTTGGCACAATTAACTAGTCGGCGTGCTACAGGTTGCTTAAGCGTATTTACAGGGATAGTTTATTGGTCAATTTATCTAGAGGACGGTAAACTTACTTATGCCTCCTATTCAGATAAGCTGTTTGAGCGGCTTGATAGTCATTTGCGGCGTTTGAGTCAGCAAATTCCTGCTCTCAACAGCGCTACTCGCATTCAGATGCGGCTGATGTTTGAGACAAAAAATGAACATCAATCAATACCAAATGCAGATTATCAAGCTATTTGTTGGCTTGTCAATCAGGATTTGATTACCCCTGTACAAGCAGGAACTCTGATAGACGAATTAGCAAAAGAAGTACTGGAATCATTTCTGTGCTTAAAAGAAGGTAGCTATGAATTTAGTCCGGAAAACTCTTTAGATGAACTACCAAAGTTTTGTCGTCTGGATTTGCGATTACTTGTGGAACATTGTCAAAAGCAGTTAAGAAATCGGCAAAACATCCAGTCATCAATTCCTGCTGGCGCTGGTTCTCAAGTTTTACCGACAACACAAGCATCTCAAGTTCAGCCGCAATTACAAATAAAAATTGGGCAACAATTAGCGAAACAAATCAATTTTGAAATTTCTGAGAATAATAATAAAATACCTCAGTTACCTGTTGGCAAAAATATATATACAATTGCTTGCATTGATGATAGTCAAACAGTGTTGAATTCCATTAAACATTTTTTGGATGAAAACACATTTTCAGTTGTGACGATCAACGATCCAGTGAAAGCTTTAATGCAAATTCTCAGGAGTAAGCCCGATCTGATTTTACTAGATGTTGAAATGCCTTCTTTAGACGGCTATGAGCTATGTTCTTTATTAAGAAAACATTCAGCTTTTAAAAGTACACCTATTATTATGGTGACTGGCAGAACAGGATTTATTGATAGGGCAAAAGCTAAAATGGTCAGATCATCAGGATATTTGACTAAGCCTTTTACCCAGTCAGAATTGCTAAAAATGGTTTTTAAACATCTTGGTTAATTTAGAATTCAGAATTCAGAAGTCAGGAGTCAGAATTCAGGAGTCAGGAATCAGAATTTAGGAGGCAGAATAGATGAGGCAGACGGCAAAGACATTTCAAGATTTGATCGTTTGGCAGAAAGCACATCAATTTATTTTATTAGTATACCCATTTACTGCTCAATTTCCTAAATCAGAAATATATGGGCTTACCTCTCAATTTAGACGGGCAGCAATTTCTATACCAGCAAATATAGCAGAAGGATTTAAGAAAAAAGGACAAGCAGATAAAGTACGTTTTTTAAACATCGCACAAGGTTCTTTAGAAGAATGTCGTTATTATCTAATTCTTTCAAATGACTTAGAATATGGTGATATTTTGCCATTAAAATTTCAACTTGAGGAAGTTAGTAAGCTACTAACAAGCTATGCTAATTCCATTCTGAATTCTGACTCCTGAATTCTGACTCCTGAATTCTTATACCATTTACTTTTAGGAGATTTATAGTGAGCCTGACTTTGCTTGGCACAATTCTGATTGTAGAAGATTCTCCCAGCGAATTGGAATTAATGAGCCATTATCTCAAAGAAAGTGGTTACAACGTCATTAAAACTACTGGTGCAAAAGAAGCTTTAGAAAAAGCTGTCTTGGAAAAACTAGATGTGATAGTTACTGATGTAGTCATGCCAGAAATGAGTGGATTTGAGTTATGCCGTTCCCTCAGAAGAAATCCAATTACTGCAAAAGTACCGATTATAATTTGTAGTTCTAAAAATCAGGAAATTGACCGTTTGTGGGCGATGAGACAAGGTGCAGATGCCTATATAACTAAACCTTACACCCGCGAACATCTTCTACGCACGATTAAATCAGTGGTAATTTAAATCAATGACTAGTACAAATATTAAACTTTCCCCAAAACCAGCCGAAAATAATTTAGCAGACGGTTATTTAAAGTTCCAGCTAAATCAACAGACTGGTGCTGTTTTATCAATGAAACATACTCAAGAAGCAATTATTGTGCCTGTTGATTCTGTTACTTCGATGCCTAATATGCCCCCTTGCATATTAGGCTTAATGAATTGGCGGAGTCGGATAATTTGGGTAATTGATTTGCCAAGAATGCTGAATTTAGAATCTCTTGATTATCGGGTGCGGCAGTATAATGCGATCGTTATCCGAGTTGAATCACTGGTGTTAGGGTTAGTTGTACAAGAAATCAAAGGTACAACTAGGTTTGTTGCTGATGAAATTCATTCTCCCATAGGACAAGTAGCATCTAGTTTAGTTCCTTATTTATGTGGCTGTGTAGTGCAACAAAATGAAATATCACTGGTGTTAGATGCTCAGGCTATTGTGCAGTCTTCTATTCTCCGCAGTGATTAGGTAAAAAGAATTCAGAATTCAGGAGTCAAAATCCAGAATTCAGAATTCAGAATTCAGGAGTCAGAATTCAGAATTGTTTATAAAAAATAATTTTTAGTCTACTTATTCACATCTTGGAGAAATAATCTTAATGTTTAATAAAACTGACACGAACAACGGTAGTGGCCCTCAAAATCGGGCATCGCTGATTTCATCTCAAAAAGTTACTGGAAGTGTAGTTAAGCTGCTAAGTAAGCCTACTGCTGAAACTACTGGTAATTCTTCTGGTAATCAGGCTTTTGGCTATTTTACAAGGCTGAGTTTAGTTACGAAAGCAACAATTTTGGCGATCGCTATTGGTACACTACCAGTATTGGCCATAGGTGCGATCGCTTTTAGCTTTGCCAACAAATCCATTACTAAGCAGATTACCCAGTCTCAACAAGCCGAAGCCATCGGTTTAAGCGATAAAATAAACCGTTTCATGTTGGGACGCTACGGAGATATCCAAGTAATATCTAGTTTGCCATTTTTGACAAATTCTCAAGCTAGCAATAGCACAAGTAGTCAAGAAAAGCAAGCAGTATTAAACCGCGTTGTGGAAGCTTATCAAGCTTATGATAGTGTTGCCATTTTCGATCGCCTTGGCAACTTAATTGTTCAATCCACAGGCGAACTTCTGGAAAACCAAAAAGACCAAAAATATTTTCAAGAGGTTCTGCAAAAAGATGCTCCTGTTATTAGTAATCCACAAGCAGCAAGTACTGGTGTAGTAAGTATTTATATAGCAGCACCGATTAAAAATACATTTACGAGTCAAACAATTGGCGTGGTTCGAGCGCGGATGCCTGTCAAATCTTTAAATGAAGTCATCAAAAACTACGCAGTCAATGGACAACAATATCATTTACTTGATGCTGTGGGAACAGTTTTTTTGAGTCCACAACAGAATTTATTGGGCAAACAAGCAAAGGCAGAATATCGGAGTTTAGCTAAACTGCTAACAGCAAAAAAATTAGATAGTTTTATTGAAGTTCCCAAAACGTATAAAAAACAAGAATTAGTTAGCTATGTGCCATCGACTAAGTTAAATGGCTTGCCTGATTTAAATTGGCAGGTACTTTTATCTACAGACACAGCAATTGTCTTTGAACCGCAAAGACAATTGTTGTGGATTATAGCCATTGGCACTGGATTGACAGCTTTGATTGTAGCAGCGATCGCATCTCGGTTAGCGAAACTGACTACACAGCCTATTCTCAATGCAACTGCGGCATTAACACAGCTAAATCAAGGGAAATTAAATACCCGTTTGGACACCCAAAGAGAAGATGAGTTAGGGGTATTGAGTGCAAATATCAACCAGATGGCGGAACAATTGGAGGTTTTGTCCAAGGAACAAGAAGTAGATGAAGAAATAGAACAAACTAAAAATGTTGCAGTCAAAGGTTCTGATGATGACCGGCAAGAAAAAGAAGCACTGCAACAACAACTTTTAGAACTACTCGATGATATAGAAGGTGCAGCTAGAGGCGATTTGACAGTGCGTGCAGACGTGACTGCTGGAGAAATAGGCACTGTTGCCGACTTTTTCAACTCCATTGTGGAAAGTCTGCGGGATATTGTTACCCAAGTTAAACAAGCTGCTACTCAAGTAAATACCGCCATTGGCTCAAACGAAGGAGCTATCCGCCAACTAGCTGAGGAAGCACTCACCCAAGCTACCGAAATCAACCGCACTCTCGATGCTGTTGACCAAATGACCCAATCTATGCAAGCCGTCGCCGAAAGTGCCGAAAAAGCAGCTTTTATTGCCAATCATGCTGCTCACAGCGCCACTCAAAGTGGGCACGCGATGGATTTGACAGTACAAAACATTCTGTCTATGCGGGAAACTGTTTCTGAAACTGCCAAAAAAGTCAAGCGTCTTGGCGAATCTTCACAACAAATTTCTCGCGTGGTTTCGTTAATTAATCAAATCGCCATCCAAACCAACTTGCTTGCCATTAACGCCGGTATTGAAGCAGCCCGCGCCGGTGAAGAAGGTCAAGGCTTTGCCGTAGTTGCCGAAGAAGTCGGCGAACTAGCAATTCGTAGTGCCGCTGCAACCCAAGAAATTGAAGAAATTGTGGAGAATATCCAACGAGAAACCAGCGAAGTGGTGCAGGCGATGGAAATCGGAACTACCCAAGTGGTGGAAGGTACTCGAATTGTAGAGGAGGCGAAGGACAGTCTAAGTCAGATTTTGGATGTATCGCGTCAAATTGACTTCTTAGTGCAGTCGATTTCCACTGCAACTGCATCTCAAGTAGAAACATCACAAAGTGTCAGTCAATCGATGAAAGACATCGCTGCTGTATCACAACGCACTAGCGATTCTTCTCTGCAAATTTCCCAATCTCTGCAAGAAACTGTGGAGATTTCCCAGCAATTGCAAGAGACTGTCGGAACTTTTAAAGTTAGTTAAGTTTTGTCATTTGTTATTTGTCATTTGTCCTTTGTCGTTTGTCCTTCGTATTTTGCTAATGACTAATAAATAATGACTAATGACCAATAACCAATGACCAATGACTAATGACCAATGACTAATGACCAAGGACAAAAACCATGTTAAATGACAAAGAATTAGAAATCCAGATGCAATTTCTGGAAGAAGCGATTGATTACTTAAATACCCTGGAAGGGGTATTGCTGGAAATCGATACTAGTAACCGCATCGATTTAGATAAAATTAATGCTGTACTCCGGGCTGCTCATTCTATTAAAGGCGGTGCGGCAATGATGGGATTTAGATCCCTCAGTGATTTATCCCATCGTTTAGAAGATTCTTTTAAAGTTTTAAAAACTCGAAAAAATTCTTTAGAAATTGATACTCAGTTACAAAGTTTATTGCTTTCTGGTGTTGATTGGTTGCGTCAAATTGTGGATTTGCTGGCACAGGGAAATCTTGTTGAGGAACAGTGGTTAGCAACTTTTTGTTACCCAATTTTTGATGAGTTGCATGAACGCTTGGGTGACCCCACGGCTGAAGATGCCACAACTATGCTATCCCCAGAAGATGGGCAAGATGTCATTCCTTTGCTATTTGAAACAGAAGTAGAGGAGTGTTTGCAACGCTTAGAATCTGCGTTGGCAAATAACCACCAGTCTAATTTACAAGAAGAATTTGCTGTTATGGCAGCAGAATTGGGTGGCTTGGGGGAAATGCTCCAGTTATCAGCTTTTAGTAAGCTTTGTGAGTCAGTAACCCAGCAATTAGCCGCTGCAAGTAGCGATGGCATTTATGAAATCGCTCAATTGGCATTGCAGGCATGGCGGCGATCGCAAGCTTTGGTATTGACAAATCAATTAGATAATTTACCTACAGAAATTAAATTTGTTAACTATACCGAATCCCAGCCAATATTAAAAACAGAAATAATACCACAGTTTATCGCCACAGATGCAACTGACACAGATATCCTGGAGACAGAAAATGGGCATAAAGATGAAACAGTTGCTGCCAATTTTACATTTTTAGATGCAGAATTTGCCGATGATGTCAATGCTGTAAATATTACAGAGCATAATACAATATTTGCTAGAGAAAATCAAGCTATAGATGCCAAATTAACCGTTGGTAAAGAACGGGAAATTCAAGACAATTCCGTTCGCGTCCCCAGCAAACAACTCGAACAAATTAATGATTTATTTGGAGAACTAATTGTTCAACGCAATGGTTTAAATGCCCAATTAGAAAGATTACGCAAACTCGTGCGTCATCTCAACCAGCGAGTGCAAACTCTCGACCGGGAGAACCAAGAATTACGTACAGCTTACCATAAAATTTCTACTCAATCTGCTGTGCCTAGTAGTGAGCAATTCCCACTTGACAATGACCACCACATACCAGACGCAGACAGGGAATTTGATATTTTGGGAATGGATCGCTATAACGATATAAATCTGCGATCGCAGGAAGTTATGGAAACCATCGTTCAGCTACAAGAAGTCACAATTGATGTGCAATTAAGTGTAGATGATACAGACCAAATTGCTCGCAAAATTAATAAAACATCAAAACAATTACAAACAAAACTTAATCATATCCGGATGCGGCCGCTGTCGGATTTAGTTGAGCGTTTTCCTAGAGCTTTGCGCGACTTAAATGTAGAGTATGGAAAGAATGTACAGCTAAAAATTGAAGGTGGTAATACTCTCATTGAACGCGGCATTTTAGAAGCATTGAATGAGCCTTTAATGCACCTATTAAGAAATGCCTTCGATCATGGTATCGAAGATCCTGCCACCCGTCGCCTTCTCGGTAAACCAGAACAAGGATTGATTGAAATTAAAGCAACTCATCATGGTAATCGTACACTCATTAGTATACGTGATGATGGTTGGGGTATTTCTCTAGAGAAAATTCGCACCCGCGCCTTAGCTATGGGATTGGATGCTTCTCTGATTACTAACGCTAGTGATGAAGAACTGTTATCACTAATTTTTGAACCAGGTTTTAGCACTTCCGACCAAGTGACAACATTATCTGGTCGCGGTGTCGGTATGGATGTAGTTCGCAACAATCTTAAATTAATTCGAGGAGACATCAAAGTTGATACGGAACCGGGAGTTGGCACCACCTTCACCCTCTCAGTACCATTTACACTTTCTGTGGCACGAGTATTGTTAGTAGAAATTAACAAAATGCTATTGGCATTTCCCACAGATGTTATTTCGGAAATCTCACTACTCCAAAACGAGCGAGTTTTCCAAATGGCGGGTAGCGAAGTCCTCAATTGGCAAGGAACCATGCTACCACTAATTCGCTTGAGTCGCTACTTAGAATTTAATTGCCTGCGTTACGATAGCGCAGAATTAGAAACTCCGGCAGCAATTAATGTTAACAGCGTGTTAGTAGTCAAAGGTAATAATCAGCCGGTAGCGATACAAATAGACCGTTGTTGGGGTGAGCAAGAAGTTGCTGTTCGCCAAGTCGAAGGAAATATATCTCTACCTCATGGCTTTGGCAACTGTACAATTCTTGGAGATGGTCGAGTAGTGCCACTAGTTAATATCAACGAATTGCTGTATTGGATTGCTACTAATCAGCGGACTCCTAAAGGTACTCAATTACCATCAGCAAGATTAAAGACACCCTTCCTGATATTTGATGAAGAGAAAGTTTCAGCAGCATCTACCAAATTTAAAGGCACAATTTTGATTGTAGATGATTCAATTAATGTTCGCCGCTTCTTAGCTTTAACCCTGGAAAAAGGAGGGTATCAAGTAGAACAAGCAAAAGACGGTCAAGATGCTTTAGAAAAGCTCCAAAATGGATTGAGAGTTGAAGCAGTAATTTGTGACATTGAAATGCCTCGTCTTGATGGTTATGGCTTTTTAGGTCGGGTAAATTCAGACATTGATACAAAAAATATTCCAGTTGCAATGCTAACTTCTCGTAGTAGTAACAAACATCGCCAATTGGCTATGCAATTGGGTGCGAGAGCGTACTTTTCTAAACCTTACAACGAGCAAGAATTACTCCAAACATTAGAAGAAATAATTCGTAAGGGTTTCACGCTAAGTTGACACCTATGAGCAATGCTGTGCCCCTACGACAGATGTGGTTCAAATACATGAAAATTGCTGTAAGAATAAAGTTGTTGTCGTTACCACAGCTTGTCCGTTGGTTCACAACACAAGTTGTTTGGTTCAGAATGCTTATCCGTTGTGAACGAAAACTTGTCCGTTGGTTCACAACACAAGTTGTTTCGTTCAGAACGCTTATCCGTTGTTAACGAAAACTTGTCCGTTCGTTAACAACACAAGTTGTTTTGTTCAGAACGCTTATCCGTTGTTAACGAAAACTTGTCCGTTCGTTAACAACACAAGTTGTTTCGTTCAGAACGCTTATCTATTTGTGACAAAACTTATGCGATCGTTACCAACGCTTAAGTAAAACTTATCAATACAAATTTTATACTATTAACAGCACAATTCAGACTCACAACGCAGTCAAAGTTCCCGGCTATTCACGTCTCTACGCTCAATTTTGCTGGATATTGAAAAACTGCGATCGCTAAATAGTTTAAAAGACTGTGGAGGTTAACACAAGCCAACCTCCACAAAATTTAGTTTGATGATTGCTGTAAATGCTGAATTAATTCTCTGGAAATAAAATACTTCCAAAAACCTTTATTAAGCCTCGACTTTTACGCCTTTCCAGAACGCTACATAGCCTTCAATATTCTTAGCCTTCTCTTTGGTGCTGGGATAGTACCAAGCAGCATCTTTGTTGATTTGTCCATCAACTTCGATACTGTAGTAGCTGGCAACGCCTTTCCAAGGACAAGTAGTATGGGTGTTGCTTTCTGTGAAGTACTCTTTGTTAATGGTGTCAGGAGGGAAATAATGGTTGCCTTCCACAACTACGGTAGTATCGCTCTCGGCTAAAACTGCACCATTCCAACTTGCTTTTGCCATAACTGATTTTGTAAATAAAGTTTACATATATATTTTGACACTTCTACGGCTATAAGTATTGACATTATCAAAGATTACTCTCTTGCCACTGTAAAATTATGGCGCTCGGCGCGGTTAATTTGGTGTACCTCATCCAAATGAAAAATCGCTATATTATTTATAACCAAAAACATGATTAGAGCGCTGAACGCACCGCCATACAAGATAATGCGTTACCCTACTTAAAGGACTTCCAACGAAAAAATATTCCATAGTAGGGTAGCACAGCTGTGCTACCCTACAAATTTACAAATAATTTGGGATAATTTATTTTCTGGAAGTCCTTAAGATTTACTTTTAATCCAAAATCCAAAATCTAAAATCCAAAATTTTAATGAGAGCCAAAATTGAAAATAAAGTGCTTTTTATTCACCGTGAAGATTTACCAGAGTTTAAGAAGGGTGGCTCGGTGGTGAGGAATTCATATTTTTGGGCGCTGCGTTCAATTGCTGGGCAAGCTTCGCGTTATCGTGATTGGGAATACGAACCGGAGGTTTGGCTGGCGCTTGCCCGAATGCTCTTATCCTTCGCGGAATCTGGGTATTTGGGTCACAGAGAGACTATGTTAGAGTTTCCCTTGTCTCAAGGGGAAATTCCGCATGTGTTCCGAGATGTCTCAACTTGGAAATAGTACCAATTTTAGATTTTAGATTTTGGATTTTGGATTAAAAGCTGGCTAGATAAGCCAAATTAAGCTTTTATTATTTGCTTATCATTTGCTAAGCTCAACCTACGATTCTTTTACGACTCCTAAATTAAGTTTCTGACATAAAAAGCAGCTTTTGCGACTCGTAATAGCAATTTGAAAAATGCTTGCGACAGATAGATTACCAAAAAGCTCTAAGGGACTTCCAGAAAATAAATTATTCAATGGGTGGGAGCAAATATCATCTTAAATTCTTCTTCCCCTGCTTCCCCTGCTTCCCCTGCTCACCAAAGCGATTGTATATTTTTTTAGTTGGAAGTCCCTAATCTGAGCGGGCACTCAGATAAGATTCATTCCGTCACCATTAGCCATCATGGACAAACCTTGGTTGAAATAAGGTAGTTCTGAGAAAAACATTAAAATGCAGCAGTTAGTGTAGGAAAACAACGTGAAAATAGCGATTCTTGCTAAAACATTAATTACATCCATAGGTTTTTTCACTTTATTTACTCCAAGTCAAGCATCGGCTCAACTCATACCGCAACCTTGGGTTTCAGTCGGTGGCAAAGATGGTGATATAACTTATGCTGTAGGAGCTAGGGCTTTAAATTTTGGAGTTGAAGTAGGAACCGGCCCTGATGGTGCTACAGGAGTAGATGTTTTGAAATTTATAAGTTTGCCTGTTATTTCACCTTATGTAGGAGTTGGACTTTATTCGGAAGATAAAGGCGTTGCGGTTTCAGGTGGTGTTCAGGTAGGCGCTACCGATAATGTTTTTGTAGGTGCTGGTTACAATTCTATACGTGGCTTTAATGGGCAACTAGGAATCAGATTTTAATAGTTATGAGTTATAGCAATCTTATTTGAGTTTAAAATTATTTGTAGAGGGAGGGAATGGGGAGTAGGGAGTAGGAAATAGGTTTTTTTGATGAATCATTTAGGATTGCTATGTAGCGGTTCCCATTTAGATGCGGTACAACATCATATTGTGAGGTGTAGGGGCACGGCACTGCCCATTGGTGTCAACTTAAGCTAGAAATGCGTATCTCACAGGCGTTTTACCCCCCTTAATCCCCCCTTATAAAGCAGGGCTGTTTCATTCGCTAGTCTGTGAGATTTGTCAAGGGGATATTCTCACGCAAAGACGCAAAGGCGCAAAGAAAAACAACATTATTTGGGCTTGAAGACGCAAAATTTTTTGCCCTAATTGTACGCTTGCCCTAAATTTTGATTTCTTTGACCCTTGCAATTTTAACCATTTTAGGGAATGAAACAGCCCTGCTTATAAAGGGGGGAAAAAAGAAATCTAGTTCCCTCCCCAATACATACGGGGAGGGTTAGGGTGGGGTAACGCGGTAAGTGAATGAACTCAATATCAAGTCTTGACAAAGGTTTCACGTTAAGTTTACACCTATGGGCACTGCCGTGCCTCTACGGGTGTACCTCACGTAAACGACAACCGCTATAAGCGTTTCATTTCTTGACAAAATACACATCAGTTGAGCTAAAAAATACTTGATGGGGCGTCTCGATTACACATCATACGCCTGATAACTGTTCACTGAAAAGTTCAGCTATACATGCTATCTTTTTGAATAGATAACATTCTATAGACAAAGAATAAAGGAATTGTCTATGCAATGTCCAACACTCAGCTATTATTCAGATTTTCTGCACACTGTTAGTGTTATTTATTTAACAGGAATCTCCTTATGGAGCCAGGGCTAAGATTACTAATTCAATTGGTATTAGAGTTTGCACCTGTAATTGTAGATCTGATACAAAAAAGAACCGAAGGAAGTCTGACTACAACTAATTATCTCTTGCCAAAAGTCATTAATGAAGTTGTCAATTTTGGAAATATTATCACACCAAATGATAGCTCTGATTCCAGTTTTGAACAAACAAAACTTCTGCAACAACAATTAGCTGTTTATCAGCGTGAGACGCAATTAAAAGTAGCCAATCAAGAAAGAGAGACTGCTCTCAATTTACCAGAAGTTTACAAAATTTTTGATAGCTGGCCTTTGAGATTATACCCTACACAAATTTTAGAATCTCATCCCAGCCAAGGACGGACTCCGCTAAAAGTTTTTCTTGCTCCTCCGCAAATCAAGTTTGACCAATTTGAACATCGGACTGATGGAATTTCTGAAATAGAGTTAATGTTGGCTGAAGGTTTAAGAAAATTGTTCAATCAGCATTATTCTCTGCATAATCCCGTTAGACCAACAGAATTTTTAGCCGGGGCTTGGGATAGTAAACGTTTTCATAGTGAATCCAGTATCAAGGCTCTCTATGGGATATTGAAAACAGAGCCGATTTTAATTTTAGAGTCAGAAAATGATGGAGATTATCTGAATTTTCGGATTGCTTATTGGGGACTAAAACAGGAGAAATATTACTACAAAACAATTGCACGGTTATCCTATAAAGAAATTCTTCTGGAATCTGCCAAAAGTCGGGCTTTGGAGTGGAAAAAAATTCGAGATGAACTCTTGGGACTGGGAGAAAGTTTAGAAGAAATCAATCTTTTGGGTAAAGATAATGTATTTAATTTGGCAATTTTAGAAAAATCAGAAAAATGGCAGGCTCAAGGGATTGATATTAGTAAGTTATCCTTGCAATATCAAGTTAATCATCAAGATTTTGAAAAACTTTGCCAGGTGTTGATTACTTGTCACTTTCTGGTTGCTGCTTGGGTAGCGGATGTTTATCACTTAATTCACCATGATGTACCACCGTTGCTGCCAAAGTTGCTGCCAAGTTTGCTCAAAGATGCTCTTGATTTACAATCTGTGCAAGCGATCGCCACAGGTTACAAACAAGTATACCAAGCTCTAGAACAGGAGCGGCTTTACTGGGTTCCAGAGTTGGCTTTGCAATTAGCGCACAGCTTATCACATTTACCCGATTGCACTTGGGCACAAGAACAAATTGATTACTCGATAAGCACATGGTTGCAGTTGCGTCAAGTCTCACCACAGGAATTTGCTAACTCATTGGAAGCGATGCAATCAGGTGTGAGAATTGAAGATGAAGAATATTTCCACAGATTAAAAGAATATTTTGCCGCTGTGAGCGATCGCCAAAGTATTCTAGGTATAGAGAAACTGTTGGATGCGATCGCCAATCTCAAACACAAACGCACTCTAGAAACTGCCAATCTTACCTACACCCTCACTGGACATGCTGGTAAAGTCACCTCTGTGGCTATTAGTCCTGATGGCGAGACTTTAGTTAGCGGCTGTGCAGACAAAACCATCAATCTCTGGAATTTGCAAACTGGCAAATTAATTCGCACTCTTACAGAAAATTGGGGTGAAGTTTCATCCCTAGCAATTAGCCCTGATGGTAATTTCCTTGCTGTTGGTAGCTGCGAACACCCCAAAAGTAATGTTAAAGTTTTGCATTTGAAAACAGGCAAAGTATTGCACACACTTTTAGGACATCAAAAACCAGTAAATGTTGTGGCAATCAGCCCAGATGGTACAATTCTTGCCAGTGGTAGTAATAAAATCAAGATTTGGAATTTAGATAAAGGCGACCGCATTTGTACCCTTTGGCATTCATCTGCCGTTCATGCCGTAGCAATCAGCCTTGATGGTACAATTCTTGCCAGTGGTAGTTCTGACAACAAAATCAGGCTGTGGAACCCACGTACAGGTGACCCATTAAGCACACTTCACGGCCACGATGGCGAAGTAAAATCAATTGCCATGAGTCCTGATGGACAATTCCTCCTCAGCGGTAGCGCCGACACAAACATCAAAATTTGGCATTTGGGCACTGGTAAACTGCTGCACACATTAACTGGACACTCAGATGCAGTCAAATCCTTAGCCGTTACTCCAGATGGACAAAATCTGATTAGCGGTAGTGCTGATAAAACTATTAAAATGTGGCGACTTTCCACAGGCGAACTACTGCAAAACCTGACAGGCCATTCAGGGACGGTGAATTCTCTAGCCGTCAGTCCTGATGGGAAGTTACTGGCTAGCTGTAGTACAGATCAAACTATCAAAATTTGGCAGCTAGTATTCTAATAGTCTGTCGCATAAGTTCTGATGGGTTAAGGAACGAACCGCAGAGGCGCAGAAAACGCAGAGAAAGAGAGAAAGAAGATTGAGTTTACCAAGCAAAATTAATGCGATAGACCACTAATACTAATTTGAAAAAAGGGCGTTGCATAAATGCGGGATGAATTGAGATTTTTGGCAAAGGCTAAAGGTAGATTCTTTGCACGGCAGTCGCTCATGGGGGAAACCACGCCACTTGCTCATGGGGGAAACCCCCAAGACCGCGCTGCCTTGCCTTTGCGCCTTTGCATGAGGTAAAAATCATCCCCAGATTCAGCAATGCCGAAAAAAGAATGCGATAAATAGACCATTGTAGAGACGCGATTCATCGCGTCTTCCCGGAGGTTAGAGTAACACTATTTTAATTTGATTCTCAACGAATCAAAACAAGTGTACCAGTTAAAATTAAGCCAGTCCCCAATATTACTTGTAGCGTTAGCGGTTCCTTAAGAAATAGTAGCGAAAAAATTAGCACCAAAAGCAAACTCGATTTATCCAAAGGTGCTACTAAAGAAGCTTTCCCGACTTGTAAGGCGCGAAAATAAAACAACCAAGATAAACCAGTTGATAACCCAGAGAAGATGAGAAATAGCAAGGTTTTGGGGCTAATTGTCAATAGTGTATCTAGTTGTCCTTTTGCAAAAACCCAACCCCAAATCATGACTAGAATTACTACTGTGCGGATTGCAGTTGCTAAGTTGGAGTTAATTGCCTCGACTCCAATCTTGGCAAATATAGTCGTCAAGGCTGCAAAAAATGCCGATAATAGAGCGAAAAATATTGCATTCGTTTCATTCTCTGACATTTAATGTCCCCGATCGCATCAGTATTTATTGAGAAATAATATCACTATTTGCTTTGCATGGATTCTCTAGATGTTGAGATTAACTTTCTAACGTCTTCTGCCGAATTTTGTTGCAATGCTGATGCCGCGATCGCCTCAGCTTCAGCTACAGTCAATTTAGCGTTGACGTACAGGACAAAAGAAAATAGTATCGATTTAAGTACTTAATTAGGTGCTACAATGGTCAACGTTGAAAATATTCACTCGCTAACAGACTTTCGCCGCAATGCCAGCAATTATGTTGAGCAAATTAAAGAAACGAAAGCTCCACTGGTATTAACGGTGAATGGGGAAGCAGCAGTAGTAGTTCAAGATGCCCATGCTTTCCAACAGATGTTAAATCGATTGCAGCAGCTTGAACAAGAGTTAAACCAACTGAAGCTAGAAAACTTGCAACAGGAAATTCAAAAGGGTATTAACCAAGCTGACAGAGGCGAACTTTTAGATGGGGAAGAAGTTATGGCACGACTTCAAACTCGTTACCAGGCTGCTTTGGCTGACGGTTGATGAGCCATTACACTTTTACGCCATTAGCAGTCAGCGATCTCGATAATATCTATGAATACATGGCTTCAAATGACCTTGCAATATTGGGACGATCGCTTAACCGCTTTACCGAATTGTTTAGGAAACTTGCTGCTATGCCTGGAATTGGTCGTAACCGCCCTGAGTTAGGGGAAGGTATTAGGAGCTTTCCCTGTGGAAATTATGTCATCTTTTACCGAACGGTTGAAGGAGGTGTTGAAATTATGCGTGTCTTGCATGGCGCGCGAGATATCGAGAATATATTTGCTCAGGACACCGAATTTACCCAAGGCGATTAACTGAAGTTGAGATTAACTTTCTAACGTCTTCTGCCGAATCTTGTTGCAATGCTGATGTTGCGATCGCCTCACTTTCCTCTAAACTTAACTGATGAATCCCCTGCTTAATTACAGGTATACTTTGAGGATTCACGCTCAATTCATCCAGTCCCAAACCTAATAAAATCGGTGTCGCTAAAGGATCTGCTGCCAATTCGCCACATAATCCGACGGGAATTCCCGCCGCATGGGCAGCCTCAACAGTTTGCTGTACCATCCTTAACACCACTGGGTGCAACGCATCAACTAAATTTGCCACCCGTGGGTTAGTGCGATCGCCAGCCATGACATACTGACTCAGGTCATTAGTGCCGATACTAAAGAAGTCTACCTCAGCAGCTAAGCGATCGGCGATCGCCACTGCTGATGGCACCTCTACCATAATCCCCACTTTTATCGCTGCATCAAAGGGGATACCAGCTTGATTGAGTTCAGCTTGCACTTCATCGAGAATTGCCTTTGCTGCACGCACCTCCGTGATAGTGGCAATCATCGGCAACATGATTTTAATTTGGTGTCCAACACTCGCTCTCAAAATTGCCCGCAACTGAGTTTTGAAAACTTCTGGATTACCCAAGCAAAAACGAATTCCCCGCCACCCTAAAAAAGGATTGGCTTCGGGAAACCCTATCCTCAAATAAGGAAGTGGTTTATCGCCGCCGACATCTAAAGTCCGAATCATCAGGGGACGATGCTGCAAAACTTGAGCGATCGCCTGATACACTGCTAATTGTTCTTCTTCAGTGGGGGCGCTGGTTCTGTCCAAATACAGAAACTCGGTGCGGAGTAGTCCCACACCTTCGGCACCGTTAGCGACAGCAACTTGGACATCACTAATACTACCAATATTGGCAAAAACGCTAACTTGCCGACCATCACGAGTAATTGCTGGCTGATGTGCTGTAGCTCGTGCTTGTTGTTGGGCAGTTTGCCAAGCTTCTCGCTTTGCCTGAAGCTGTTCTAAGATATCTAATTCTGGTTCTACCCAAGCTTTGCCACTTTCACCATCCAGTGCCATGAGTGTACCATCTGTCAAGTGCAACACCTGGGCATCTACTCCCAAAACTGCGGGAATACCCAAGGTACGGGCGATAATTGCACTGTGGGAAGTAGCACTCCCAGAAGTTGTACAAATGCCCAACACCTTTGTCGGATCTAGTCCGGCGGTATCCGAAGGTGTTAAATCACTCGCTACCAAAATCGCTGGTGAATCAAGATGCAAGTTGGCAGGGGCATTTCCAGTTAGTAATCGCAGCACCCTTTGCCCCACATCCACAACATCGTCTACTCGTTCTTGCAAATAAGAGTCCTCAAGTGTGTGGTAGGAAGTCGCCACTTCATCCACTGCGGCTTGCCAAGCGGCTTCGGCATTTATATGGTGTTCTAAAATGCGGTGATGAGCCGCTTCTAGGAGAACTGGATCTTCTAAAAATAGTAAATGGGCATCAAAGATGGCGGCTTCAGCGTCACCAATTTGAAAAGATGCTTGGGAGAACACCGCCTGAATTTCTTGTCGGGCGATGTGAATTGCTGCTTGTAAACGTTGCCACTCTGCCTCTGTGTCATCTACGTGATATTCCGTAATGGCAATGGGGGAGGTTTGATAATGAACAACAGGTGCGATCGCCACTCCACTAGAAGCTGCTATTCCCGAAAGTTCGCCGGGAGTTGCTGGGGTAACTTCCTGCCTAGATACTGGTGGAGAATTTAAAGCAACATTATCTTCACCAAAATTAGTTGCAAACAATACTTGCAATGCTGCCAGTGCTGCATCTGCATCTGAGCCGGTGGCAGTAATCAGCAATTCGTGTCCTTGGCGCACCCCTAAAGTTGTGACTTGGTTAATACTGTCACCCCGGACTAACCCAGTATTTCTAGTTAAATTCCGCACCAAAATTTGAGATTGAAATCGGGCTGCGGTTGCCACAAACTGGGCTGCGGGGCGGGCGTGTAATCCTAAGCGATTGCTGACAATCACCTGGATTTCTCGCGTTGGGGATTCTGTATTGCTTGCTGGGATGTCACTATCCACAACCGACAACGGACTACTAGCTACACCCAATTGAGTTGCTTTTGCTACTAGTGCGCCCCGTGCTTCTGCCATGACTTGGTGAATGTTACTCCCAGCGGCGGCGGCTACTACAGCAGCAATCGCACCTTCCACCAGAGGCGCTTCACACAAATAGACTTTTTGCCGCTGTTCTTCTGGGAGAAACTCCAGTGCCATTTCTGCGCTGAGCAAAGCGCTACCCAAATCCATTAATACTAAGACACCATCATCAGAGAAAACAGCAGCGATCGCTTCACTAACTTGGATGGGATCTGTACCCAAGGGATTTTCGGGATCTTCAATACCTGCTGCAATAGCGATCGGGAATTCACCCCGAACCATCTGCGCGGCAAGTTCCCACACACCCAGAGCTAATTGTTTACTGTGAGAAACTATAACAATTCCAATCACTGCCACACCGCCAATCTAATTGAGAGGTTTGCGATTAGCCAGTCATTCATTTCATTTTCCCATAGGGCTAAAATTGCAACTGCCCGAAAATATTCCGGTCTTTGGAGCTAGAAACCCGAACAAAATAGCCTTCTTTTACGAGAACACCCGGTGTCCACTCATAAACTCCATCGCTAGCAGTACGGGAAGAAATGTTTTGAATAAGTTTGTTCTCATAGTACAACTTAATCGAGACATCGCCATCAAAATTGTCTCGCCACAATATTAAATAAGGCTGATCTTTATTTGCAACCACTTTACTAACTGGCTGACTGAGCAAGATTTTTGGTGCAACCTGATTTTTACTTTTCTTACGGAATCCCAGATAATGAGGTAGGTGTCGGAAAGCAGGATTTTCTTGAGGATTAGACAGTTGTGGAACAATAATATTTCCTTTCTGGGCATTAAATAAATAAGTTGATCTACCGCCGTCAACAGTAATGATTTCGCCTTTGACTCCTAATTTGCGTAATAAATCCGCTGCCTCGTCTAAAGTTGTTTGGTTCACTGTCATAATCAGCAGCAACTCGTCACCCTTAACACCATCTTTGTTAAGAGTACCGATGACTTGGTATTTATTTACTTGATTTTGAGCTAATACTTTTGCCGGATGGTCGCTGTATTGGTAACTAACTATGGCGTTTTTCACTGCTTTCATTGGTATTTTCTTGAGGCAGAAATATGTCTCAGGAATTATAATCTAGATTTTGATACTAGCCAGGTTTTGAAGTCCAAGTTTGAGCGTCAGAAGGTCAAAGTTGAGCCTATACAAAATAATTTTTTATATCATATATGATATAAAAAATGGAATGGACGACAACGATAAACCTTTAGTTTGGTTACATGGTGAGATTAAAACTCCTCCCTTCAGCCAAGAAGCACGCATAGAGTCAGGCGTGTTCCTCAGACGCTTACAGCAAGGTGAAAACCTCGGATTGCCACATTCGCGACCAATGCCAAGTATTGGGGCACAATGTCATGAACTACGAATTCGTGATGCAGACAAAAACTGGCGGATTATTTATCGAACTGATGAGGATGCAATTGTAATTGTTGAAGTGTTTAACAAAACTACCAGAGCAACACCAACCAGCATCATCAACAATTGCAAAAAACGACTTAGCAAATACGACAAGGACGTACAGGATTAGCATTATGGATGAAGCCAAAAGAAAACGGCTAGAGGAAAAGGGCTGGAAAGTTGGAACCGTTGCAGAATTTTTAGAACTTACGCCAGAGGAAGCTACTCTCATGGAGATTAAACTAGCCCTCAGTCGCAACTTGAAAGAACGACGACAAAAGTCAATGACTCAAGCAGAATTAGCAGAAAAACTTCATACTAGTCAACCGCGTATAGCTAACGCCGAAAATGGTGATATATCAGTTTCCATAGAAATGTTGATCCGAGCAATGCTAGCAACAGGCGCAACACCTCAAGAAATTGGACAAGTTATTGCTAAAGTGTACTGATGTTATTTTGTTGCAAGTAAGTTTGCCTAACCTATGTCAAGGGAGTGGGGAAAGTAAAGTATAAATGGCTTAACTGTTGGCTTTATAACTCGCCTGGAACTGAAGTTCCTTGGAGGACATAGATTTCACGTTAAGTTGACACTTATGGGCATTGCCGTGCCTCTACATCTGGTGATGTAATTTTGTACCGCATCTGAATAGAAACCGCTATATAAGAGACAATTTTGATCTACGATCGCCTAAACCTTGAGCTTGGTAAATTGAATCGTATGAGTGAAGCATTCAAGCAACCTTAGTTGTAGTATAGTTTTGCTCTTGTATTATTAATCGTATAAGAAATGACACTTCAATTTGAATACAGCACACTTGCCCATCCCCAGGATATTCAGCAGCTTGGGACTATCCTCAATCAGTGTTTTGTCAACGCACTTGGTGGCGAAGAAGCTTACATCAACCAAATTGGTGTAGAAAACTTTCGTATTATTCGTGAGTCACAGCAATTAATTGGGGGATTGGCAACTCTGGATATGGCTCAGTGGTGGGGTGGTGAGCGTGTACCAATGACGGGAATTGCCGTAGTGGGTATTGCTCCAGAATACCGTGGTTCGGGAGGAGCGATCGCTCTCATGCAGCACACCCTCAAAGAACTTTATGCTAGAGGTGTACCGCTGTCTGCCCTTTACCCAGCCGTGCAAACCCTGTATCGAAAAGTCGGGTATGAGCAAGCCGGTAGCTGGTATATTTGGGAAGTTCCAACCAACGCAATTGGGCTACGGGAGCAACCCCTACCTTTGCAACCAGTAGTTCCGATAAATCATCAAGTCTTTCACCAACTATATCAGCAGCAAGCAAAACTCACGCACGGATATTTAGACCGACATCCCGCAATCTGGGAGCGATTAATCCAAGCAGATAAAAACGAAACAGCCTATGCCTATTTCATTGGTGCAAAAGACCAACCCGAAGGTTACATCATCTTCACTCAACAACGAACACAAGATGGTGAAATTATCTTAGTCAAAGATTGGGTACTGAGAACAGTTGCGGCTTTCCAAACTTTCTGGTCTTTTCTCGCTACCCATCGCTCTCAAATTCAGCAGGTGCGTTGGAAGAGTTCTGCAATTGATACCCTGACATTGGTGTTACCAGAGCAAACAGCCAAGATTTCGACTCAGTTTCGCTGGATGCTGCGAATAGTAGATGTAGTCAAGGCGTTGGAGATGCGGGGTTATCCATCGGGAATTCAAGCTGAACTGCACTTAGATATTCAAGATAATTTGCTAACTGGAAACAATGGTAAATTCATCCTTTCTGTTGCCAATGGACGCGGTGAAGTTACAAAAGGTGGAAAAGGTGAGTTGCAGTTAGATGTCCGAGAACTAGCACCACTATATACAAGTTTGTTTACTCCCTACCATTTGCAAGTAGCCGGAAAACTGCATGGAACACAAACCGCTATTTCAACAGCTACGCAAATATTTGCAGGTGCTTCGCCTTGGGTGGCTGATTTCTTTTAACGTCATCTGTCAACGAATCTTTCTCTGCGTTAGTTCAAGTCTGTTCCTCTTGAGAGTCGGAGAGAGTACACACAAGTCTGAAATAGCTGATTAACCAGGGTTTTACCCCACCCTAACCCTCCCCTTAGAAAGGGGAGGGAACTAAATTTCTTGTTTCTCCCCTTGATAAGGGGGGATTAAGGGGGGTAAAAGGTATGTGGGACAAGCGTTTAGCTTACAGCCGTTTTCATCTATTTGAACCACAATTCTTTGTAGGGGCGCACAGCTGTGCGCCCCTACCCTATGGTTTAATTACCTGAAAATTGCTGTAAGTTGACACCAATGGGCATTGCCGTGCCCCTACGCTAAATCTATATGTATTAAGGTTTTAGTGAATGGGTTTTATTTTCTCTCTGTAGAAAATATAAGTTGGAAACATAATTAATCCTTGGCTCGTCGTTCCGCTAGATTAACAATTTCTGTTGTTGTCAACTCACATCACAAATAAAACTGTCAGCGATTTACTTTTGATAAGTAATGATGATTTATTGTGCTTATCTAATCCCAAATACCATCTCAAAAAATAACTTAATGGGATTTATGACCAATGATTTCTTGATGCTACAGAGCAAGCGGATTGATCTACATATCAATCCAAAATCTAAAATCCAAAATCGTCTGGCTTTTTCTCCGGAAGTTCAGCAAAGTCATCAGAAAACAATCTAAGTAAACCTGATTAGTTGCTCCTTACTTGCACACACACAATCACAACATGAAATCACATCTACTGGCCATTGGTTTAAGCAGTTTGGTTCTAGTTGCCGGACAAGCTAAAGCTTCACAATTACAGTCTTGGTATTTTGATTCTAGCCAAAATCAATTACACCTCACTACAACTTCTGGCATAGAACCAAAGGCATTTTTATTAGATAATCCCAACCGATTGGTAATTGATTTACCTGGAACTACTTTTAATTCTGATAGCGTCAAACAAAGTTTTGGGAATGCAATTAGAGAAATTCGCCTTGGCAAACCAGACTCTCAAACAACTCGTTTTGTCGTCGAATTAGCTCCTGGTTACGATATTACTTCCCAGAATGTTTCAATTAAAGGAGATTCCCGCTCTCATTGGATTTTTAAATTCAATTCATTTAACCGCCAAACTAATCCCGTTGTTGGGGAAAATAGAGAAGATATTGCGATTAAATCCACAGATGCAACTACATTTGCGGGAGTTGTCAATCTTGGTCAAGAGATGGTCGGACTCAGTTCTCAAATTCGCACTTTGTTAGCGAGTTATAAAACATTGAATCCAGGAATCTTTTTCTTAGATTTAGATACAGGAAACTATATAGATATTAATGGTGAAAAAAGATTTGCTGCTGCCAGTACAATCAAATTTCCCTTATTAGTGGCTCTTTTTCAAGAAATAGATGCAGGTAAAATTAAGCTCACAGATAAATTAGTGATGCGACGCGATTTAAGGGTTGGTGAAGCTGGAACGATGCAATACAAACCCATCGGAACTAAGTTTAGCGTCCTAGAAACTGCTACTTTGATGATGACAATCAGCGATAATACCGCAACCAATATGGTTCTCGATCGCTTGGGTGGTGCAGCAAAAGTTAGCCAACGTTTTCGTAGCTGGGGATTGCAAAATACAGCAATGCAAAATTTACTCCCAGACATTCCTGGCAAAAATACAACTAGTTCCAAAGATTTGGTGAGATTGGCAGCGTTAGTTTCTAATAATCGTTTGTTATCCCCAAACAGCCGCAATCAAGTTTTAGGTATTATGCGCCGTGTGAAAACCAATAGTTTACTACCAGCTGGTATCGGTCGAGGAGCTACCATTGCCCACAAAACTGGTACGTTGAGATTTATCATTGGTGACGCGGGTATTATTCAAATGCCCAACGGCAAAAGCTATCTAGCAGGTGTTTTGGTGCAAAGACCAAACCACGATCCCAAAGCTGGAGATTTTGTCCGTGAAGTTTCGAGAAGAGTCTATAATTACCTAGACCATACCAAAGTCAGCAATATAGAACCGAACTTTGGCGATACCTCCGGCGGGCTACGCCTACGCACTCGTTAGTTAGAGACCATTATTCTATTAAAATCACAGCCAACCACTTTTAAAACATCCTCTAAGCGATCGTAATTACCATAATTCCTGAAATCCTAAATGTAGGGGCGTACAGCTGTACGCCCCTACCTATGTATGAAATGGTGGTTAATATGCTTATTCAGCAAGAGGTTGATAAAATTTAGATGTGTAAACTATATATTATTAGCCCTACTTGAAATTCGCATATTTAAATGTCACTACATCAAAGTTCTGGTCGCTGGCGGTTAGGGTTAGGATTATCTCTGTTAACGGTCTTATTGTGGGGAATTTTACCGATCGCTCTTGCAGTAACTTTGCAAGCACTTGATGTTTATACAGTGATTTGGTTTCGTTTTTTGGTATCATTTGTACTGCTTTTTGGATATTTAGCAATCAGTGGTAAATTACCCAAGTTAAAACAACTGCGTTCTGATTCAAGGAAGTTATTGGCGATCGCTACACTCTTTTTAGCGATGAATTACTTCTTATTTATGCAAGGCTTAGCATTAACATCACCCGCTAATGCTGAAGTTCTCATTCAATTATCTACCCTTTTATTAGGTTTGGGCGGTTTAGTAATTTTTCATGAACGTTATCGGCTGTATCAATGGATTGGTATCAGTGTACTCACTTGCGGTTACTTTTTATTTTTTCGGGAACAGCTAACGAATTTAATTACAGCGCAGAATACCTATATACTAGGTAGCTTTTTGATTGTGCTAGCAGCAACAGCATGGGCTGTTTATGCATTGGCACAAAAGCAATTACTACAATCTTTATCTTCCAGTAGCATTATGCTAATTATTTACGGAGGCTGTGCTTTATTATTCACTCCTCTAGCTAAAGTAAAATCAATTTTTACACTTGATGCTTTGCACTCAGGAATCTTGATTTTTTGTGCTTTGAATACTCTAATTGCTTACGGTGCTTTCGCTGAATCATTAGAACATTGGGAAGCATCACGAGTCAGTGCAGTATTAGCTTTGGCTCCCATTGTGACATTAATATCAGTTGCCGTGGTATCATCGATTGCACCTGATTTAATTCCACCAGAACGCTTCACTTTTCTAGGAATATTAGGATCTGCTTTAGTAGTCACAGGTTCAGTGGCGATCGCCTTGGGAAAAACTGATTGAAGAAGGAGTCACGTCGCTTCGCTCCGAATTCAAAATTCAAAATTCAAAATTCAAAATTAAAGACACCCATAAATTTTAGTGATTTTTTATTTTGTAAAGTTGTGCCATATTCAAAGTTACAACATAAATACTGAGGCAGAACATTTTTTGATTTGTTATGATTTTTTAGTGAAGGCAACTACTGAAGTCATTCTTTTGTCAGATCGATACTTTTCCCACAAGTGTGACTTCGTAGCGTTCTAATTTGTTCAACTTCTAGCCAACAAAAAAGTGTTTGAAAAAGAAATCATACTGAATTCTGTGTTCGGAATTCTGAATTCTTTTTCAATAGAATTGAGGCTAATAATTTTCAGTAAATCAAGCAGGGCGCTCGAAAAACTACCAAAGCCAACACCTGACAAAATCAGACCACCGAAACAGTTGAGCGATGAATAGTTTGTTTGGTAATTGGGCCAGTACCCTGAGAAAAAATTCTCTATTGCTGGTTCTTTCAATGGTGCTGCCAACATTTGGAATTAGTAATTCTGTATCGGCAGCAGAACGCATTTATGCATCTTATTCTGCTCTAGAGCTTTCGATTTCAGTGACAGCTTTAGAAAACTACGCCAAAACAGGTGTAATTAACAATGATTTAGCAGCATATCAACAATATTTACCCGTTGAAAAGCTTCAAGAATTGCGGCGGATTTTACTCAATCGTGTGAAAGTTACTCCAGCAGTGGTTTCACAACTTCTGTACACATCCCAAGGAGAATTTTTACTGCATCGGTTGGCGCAAGTGATTAAAACCAAATCTCCTCAGCCAGAATCAGAATTTGGTGCTTTGCGCTCAGCGTTGATTTCAGCCTCTGCTGAATCAGGAGGCTTAACACTTTTAAATGTTTTACGTAAGTATCCTAGCAGCAGCATTCACCTTGATGTAGCGCAGACTTTAGGGATAGCTACAGAACTGGATAAACTTGTTAATCAAACCCAGCAAGCGATCGCGGTAGTTTCCCAAAAGTCAAAAATCGAAGCTGCTAGCATCCAACAACCAAATTTATCACAATTACCTAACTTACAAATTGCGGGAAAGTTTAAGTCACAAAAATATACCTTCAGGTTTTTTGACTTAAGGCGCAATCGGCTTTTATTAACTGATGTTTACATTCCCAAAATTCAAACTCCCGCACCTGTAATTGTGATTTCTCATGGTTTGGGTTTAGACAGCACCAACTTTCAATATTTAGCTACTCACTTAGCTTCCTATGGATTTGTCGTAGCTGTTCCCAATCATCCTGGTAGCGATACTAAAAAATTGGGTTCGATGTTGAATAAACACGCCAATGAACTAGCACAACCAAGTGAATTTCAAGACCGACCTTTAGATATTACATATATACTGAATCAATTGGCAAAAGCTAACCAATCTGATTCACGGTTTAAAAATCGGTTAAATGTGCAAAACGTTGGCGTATTTGGTCAATCTTTGGGAGGCTACACAGCCTTGGCCTTGGCAGGCGCTAAAATCAACTTTGAGCAGTTAAAACAAGACTGTCAACTAGCAGGACTGGAAAAAACCTGGAATATGTCCTTACTGCTCCAGTGTCGCGCTTTGGAATTGAGTATTAATAACTCTGGCAAAAATTATAACTTGCGGGATGAGAGAGTTAAAGCGGCGATCGCAGTTAATCCAATTACCAGTTCTATTTTCGGCCAAGCTGGCTTAAATCAAATCAAAACTCCAGTGATGATTGTCAGCAGTAGTGATGATACTGTTGCACCAGCTTTATACGAGCAAATTCTACCTTTCTCGTGGCTGACAAATCCACAAAAGTATCTTGTCATGCTTGTAGGTGGCACCCACTTTTCCACCATTGGTAACGCTAACTCTGGAAATCAACAAGTATCATTACCTGCTGAAATGATTGGCGATGCTTCCCAAGCGCGTAGTTACATGAATGTTTTAAGTTTGCCTTTCTTCCAAACTTATGTTGCAGGAAAGTCACAATACATTCCTTATCTCAACGCCACCCACGCTCAAAGCATTTCTAGTCAGTCTCTTGGCTTGAGTCTGGTTAAGTCATTGAATACAACTGAATTAACACAAGTGTTGGATATTAAAGGAGGTGAACCTTTAAAAAAAAAAGTTCCAAACACCATACTTAGCTTCGGATTTTGGATGCTGGATATTGGTGTTTCGTTACTGAATGTGATGATTTTTATGTAATTTTGCAAGGAGTTTTAATTTCTTGTCGGTTCTCCATTACACCTAGTAGTCTGTTTCATTAGTTCTGAGAGGTAAATAAGTTTGTAGTTAGGACTTTAGTCCTTGATTTTTAAGCACGCTTTGTGCTTACTACAAACCTATCAAAATTAATGACATGGACTACTAGTCAATGTTTAGCTGGTAAAATTAAGTAATGTAAATTTAGTTTTTGCTCTTTAGCGCTATAGGCACAAAGCGGCTTCTCGCAGAGTAGCGCAACTACAAACCAAGGATGATTATTTACACCGACTGACTTTATTTAGCTACAATAATTCAAAAACAAAAGGCAGGTGCGATTATGGAGGCTATTTTTTGGACTGTAGAAGAAGTCGCGCAAAGAGCTAATCAATTTTATGAAAATGGTATTCGCCAACAGGTAGAGCAGGGCGATAATATTGGTAAGATGATTGTGATTAATGCTGAGACTGGCGAATATGGGATTGATGAAATTGGTATAGAACCAGGATTAAAGTTAAAGCAGAAAAATCCAAACGCCAGATTATTTATGATGCGAATAGGTTATGATGTTGCATTTAGCTTTGGGAATGCTTCTATGGAACGTACAACCGAATGATTTATGGAAGGTTAATTGATGGTAGGGCGACAGTTCCAGTAATTTTTCGTTTACCTGGACAACCAGACTTCTCATTGAATTTTGCCGTCGATACTGGATTCAATAGTTATCTTAGCTTACCACCACAAGCAGTTAGTGTAATGAATCTTCCTTTACATTCCAGTACACGTGCGAGGCTAGCTGATGGTAGCCAAGTTATATTATCTATACATTTGGCAACAATCGTTTGGGACAATGTAGAAAAAGCAGTCTTCATTCTGGCTTCTGGTAATAAGCCTTTGCTGGGAACTGCAATGATGAAAGGATATCATCTTGGGATAAATTTTGAGGATAATGGTTTGGTTTCGTTAGAAAAAATACAGGGAGTAAATTAAATTTCCACGATATAACAAAAATAATAAAAGATGCCATAATTCTAATAAGTTTCAATCCCTAATAGGGAGTAAGTGAAATTTCAACATTAAAGGCGCGAAAAGAAAGCCCGCGATAGGATGTGACGTTTCAATCCCTAATAGGGAGTAAGTGAAATTTCAACGAAGAGCAAGCAAGGTATATTTCAATGATTTTGGTTTCAATCCCTAATAGGGAGTAAGTGAAATTTCAACAACTGATGAGGGTGATAGGGGCAAGCCTTTAACAGCTAGTTTCAATCCCTAATAGGGAGTAAGTGAAATTTCAACATCGAGCATCTCTTGAGTCTGTACAGCGTATAGGTTTCAATCCCTAATAGGGAGTAAGTGAAATTTCAACGATAATAGGATTGCATTATGCTGAGGATATAGGGGGTTTCAATCCCTAATAGGGAGTAAGTGAAATTTCAACGTATTTCCTGCCGCAGTCAGAAAGGGATCTATATGGTTTCAATCCCTAATAGGGAGTAAGTGAAATTTCAACCTGCATGAGGTTTTTTTCATGAGTGATCGTATGTTTCAATCCCTAATAGGGAGTAAGTGAAATTTCAACGGAGCGCATTCGGGTGGATATCCTGTGGTATTTGTTTCAATCCCTAATAGGGAGTAAGTGAAATTTCAACATTACGTTAACCCAGTGATTGATACAGCAAGGGGGTTTCAATCCCTAATAGGGAGTAAGTGAAATTTCAACTGCGGTAGCCTGAAACACAGTTTGTATTGGGTTTTCAAGGTTCGGTAGCGCGGATGAGGTAATGATAGCATGTGAAATTGACATTGGGTTTTAGGAAAATAGCTAGAACGTAGTCTGTGTAAGGTGCGCGGGTACTTTCTTAGCTATTTTCCCCAAAACTCTTGCACCAGGCGAATTTGAAGGTTACTTCCTACAATTTCGTTTTGAACACCTACCCATCCGCGCATTCACTCTAACAATTTAGTGTTGGCGTTACTTCACTCATAATCGACGCGATCGGTCACAAGCTTTAAACTCTGCTTCCACACTGTTTTACACTCAGGGCAGTTTGTAAACTGAGATGATGCATAAGTGTAAATCACTCTTTCCCCGCACGCAGCCACTAAAATCCCTTTTCCTCCCCAGTTCCCAGGAACGTAATGAGTTATTTTCTCTGCCATTGGTCAAAACTCCCTTTTTATCTCTTCGTGTTAGTTTGGGCTTGGCAGCCAGCACCTTTATTAAATTGTGCGAACAGATGGCTGCCTACTAACCCTTAAATTAAATAGCTCCTCTGTAATAGAGATAGTCTACAATGCCATGTAACACGGCATTTTTTATGAGCAAGTACAAAAATCCAACGACTTGGACGGGTAACTCCTGGCGCAGTGGAGCAACCAAAGTGATCCGCATTCCGATCGCTTTACAAGAGAAAATCATGGTTTACGCTAGGTCGCTAGATGAAGAAAATGCCGTGTAATACGGCATTTCGGCTGACTTAATTTTGAACGCTCACGCCGACTACATTGAAATGCGGCGAGAGAACTTGCACCCAAACCAGCATTCCAAGCGAAGGGGACTAGATATCAACTCGCGCACTTGGGACGAACTGCGGCGATTTCAGCAGTGGGTCAAAGACCAGTAGAAATTGAGTGTTTTGAGCCACTTATAAAGCAAGGTTTCGGCACAAACAGCAATAAAAATTAGGCAAATGCTTATTTATAGAAGACTACAGAGAACATTTTTTTGGACTGAAAATCCTCGTGTCACCAGTTCAAGTCTGGTTCCTGGCATTTAAAAAAACCTGAAACTCAATAATGTCAAGGTTTTTTTGCTTTCTCATACCAGAGAAATAGAGAACAAATGTTCTACTACTTATGTCAATTTTGGATACCTTTAAATACAAATTGGGTGTAAATGCGGTGTAAAAGAGTTAGGGTAGAGGAGTAATTACACCTTTTCAACCGTATGCAAGCCAAGATGGGCGCTCCCAAAGCTATTACTGTTGCTGCTCATAAGCTGGCGCGTATTTTTTATCGCCTTTGGACGAATGGTAATACCATCGTCAAGACTTTGAACAACTGTTCGAGAATTGTGCAGAAGACCGAGAATGGCGTGGTGTAATTTATTTGTGGGGAATAGATTCGACTTTAACAGACAAAACTTCTGCCAGTTTCCCCGCTTTGCTTCAAGCTTTAGTCGCCGCAGAATTATCTCAGCAGATGGACGTTGTAAAACCTTTGATGCCGCAGCTAACGGTTACGTGCGAGGAAAAGGTTGTGGCATGGTCGTACTCAAACGCCTTTCTCAAGCACAAGCCCAAGGAGATAAAATCCTAGCGGTAATTCACGGTTCAGTGGTCAATCAAGATGGTCGCAGCAGTGGGTTAACAGTACCCAACGGTATTGCCCAAGAAAACTTGATTCGGCAAGCGATCGCTAATGCTAAAGTACAACCACAGCAAGTAAGCTACGTTGAAGCTCACTAAAAAAGTACCGTGACAGTATAATAAATAGTTATTTCACGCTTTTAACCTACATAGAGTTTCAGTAGAGTAAGCTGCAACACGAATACCATGAACAAAAAATCAATTTACTACAAATACCGACTCATTCTCCTATTAGGTGCAATTCTGGCTAGCTTCGGATTTTACCCGAAGATACATGCTCAGGAAATTTCTGCTCCAGACACTACTACTGGAGTTTAGACTAAAAGCAGGCGATCGCTAAAAAAGTGTACATAGCTTTTTGGTATACATTTTAACTTATGGAGTTGAGACTATCAAGAAGAGCGATCGTTAACTCGAGAAAAGATGTGTTGTT
>JAESFX010000267.1_pt1 | contig 30652 bp, 32 predicted proteins | sample 9269501 | NCBI WGS metagenome assembly JAESFX01 (sample SAMN14515570, study PRJNA621655) | algae metagenome | isolation source: Desmonostoc geniculatum HA4340-LM1 and co-occurring heterotrophs from cave... | place: USA: Maniniholo cave, Kauai, Hawaii | collected 2009-07-28
TACAACAGCGAACACACACCCGTACGTTCGGCCCCCCACCCCAACCCTCCCCGCCGCAAGCGGGGGGAGGGAGCGGATAAGGGCGCGCACGCAGCCTCAAAACCCCGTCTTCAGCGCCTCGAACCGCGCCAGTTGCTCCCCGATCAGCTCGCGGCTCTCGTCGCGGCGGACGAAGACCTTGAACATCGCCTCGCCCGCGCCGTTGAAGAACTGCACCGAGCAGGAGCGCCGTCCATGGAAGGCGCGGTCGACCAGATAGATCGCCTTGCAGTTGCCGGCCTTGATGTGCCCGCCGATCGGGCTGTCGCCATGGATGTTGTAATAGCCATGACTGACAGAGCCGACCGGCAGCGCGCCCTCGCATTCGAGCACGATGTCCGGGGTGTGGACGATGAACAGCACCTGCCCCCAGCTCGCAAGCTCCTGCCAGAGCGCCTCGAAACGCTCCGGCGCGATCGCGACCCGCTGCCCGGCCGGAATCTCCTCCAGCACGGCCAGCGTCGGCACGCCGACCTCGCGGGCGACGGCCTCGATGACGCCGTCGGGTTTTTCCGACAGCATCTCCCGGACGCGCGCCATCCTGTCGGCATCCGGCGGTTCCTGGCCGGCCGGATGCGCCATCGCCTGCGAGGTCGCCACGCCGCTCACTCCGCCGCTTGCCGGGGACGGTTGGGGTTGGTCTCGCTCAGCACGGTCTCGAAACCCTCGAACTCGGGATGGCCGAGATAGAGCGGCCTTTCGCGCGGCTGGCCGGCGTTGCGGTGGCTCTCGCGGAACTGCTCGGACTTGGTCCAGGCGGTGAAGGCGTCCTTCGAGGCCCAGGTCGTGTGCGAGGAATAGAGCGTGTGGTCGTCCTTCTCGGGGCCTTTCAGCAGATGGAAGGCCTGGAAGCCGGCCATCTCGTCGAGACGGGTCTTTCGCGAGGACCAGATCTCCTCGAACGCGGCCTCCTCTCCCTTGACGACCTTGAAGCGGTTCATGGCGATGAACATCGGTTGTTTTCCTTATCTGGCTGGCTGGTCGAGCGGGGTGCCGAACTGGACGAGATTGCCGTCCGGATCGACGAGGATGGCCTGCCGCATGCCCCAGGGTTTTGGCTCAGGCGGCAGGAAGCGCGGCGTGCCGCGCGGATCGGGCGGGACATGGGCGGAAAAGCCGGCGGTGACCGCGTCGACGTCGCGCACCCGGATGAAGCAGCCCGCGGCCGAGGTCAGCGGGTCGCAGTCGGGATGGTGGAAGAAATGCAGCTCCATCCAGCTCGACGCGACGACAAGATAGCCGGTGTCGTAGCGCCGCTGCTGCGTGAAGCCGAGCTTTTCGTAGAAGGCCGCCGTCGCGTCGATGTCGCGCATCGGCAGGACCGGCGCGACGCATTCGCCGGGTCGGGGCGTCGCGCTGGAATCCACGCTCGTCATCGGGTTGCGCTCATGTGCCGAACCGGGTCGAGAAGCCGATCTTGCCGACGAAGCCGGGGCTGTTGTCGCCGTCGCGGAAGCGCTTGTAGCGGACATCGCCGAGGTTTTCGAGCGTGACATAGGCCCGCGCATCGGGCGTGATCTTGTAGTCGGCGTATAGATCGACCAGCGTGTAGGCCTTGCTGGCGGTCGCCAGCGCCGAGGCCGGCAGGCGGCGCTGCTCGTCGACCAGCGTGACGCGGCCGCCGACGGTGAGCTTCTCGTCGAGGAAGCGCAGGCCCGCCCCCAGCGTCAGCTTGTCGGGATAGATCGACTGCAGCGGCTGGCCGTTGGTCTCGTTGTCGCCCCGGATCGACGAACCCGACAGGCTGGCGAACCAGCGCCCGGCGTCATAGGCGAACTCGCCCTCGACGCCGGTCAGCTTTGCTCTCGCGACGTTCTGGTAGACGAAGAAGGCGTCGGCGCAGGCGAACGGCACGGGCGAGCCGCAGGGCGCGCCCGGATCGGTGAAGACGCCGTCGATGAAGTCCGTGACGTCGTTCTGGAAGACCGAGAGCTTGCCCCGGAAGCGGTCGCCGGCCTGCAGGACGTTGTCGTATTTCAGGTTGACGCCCGCCTCGATCGTCTTGCCGACCTCGGGCCTCAGATTCGGGTTGGGCCTGAACAGGAAGCTCGCGGGCACGGGGTGGAGGCCATCGACCAGCGTCTCGGTCACGGACGGGGCGCGGTAGCCCTCGGCATAGGTGCCATATATCTGGAAGCCCTGCGCCGGCGTGACGCCGAGCGTGATCTTGGGCGAGAGCCGCTGGCCGTCCGACGAGGTCCGGCCGCCGCTGAGCTCATAGGCGTCGTAGCGCAGCGCGCCGATGGCGTCGAAGATGCCGTAGTTGAAATGCGCCTGCATGAAGCCGCCATAGACGCTGCGCTTGCCCGAGGGCGTCGTCTCGTCGCCATTGCCGACCGGATCGCTGGTCCTGACCCGGTCCTCGAACCAGTCCGCGCCATAGGTCAGGTCGAGACCCAAGGCGCCGAACTGGAACTTGCTGGTGTTGGCGATGTCGAAACCGGTGGTCTCGATGTTGAAGAAGCGCTTCGCGCCGCGCGCCACGCCGGTGCCCGAGACCTGGGTCTGGTCGGTTTCGGTCTTCGTGTTGTAGGCGCTGACCTTCAGGTTGAGCCACGGAATGTCAGGCCGCGAGAAGGAGTATTGCGCGGTGTAGTTCTGCGTCGTGACCTCGTTCTCGCGTCTCGGCGCGGTGGCCGTGCCCAGACCGTTGGCGAACTCGTAGCGCTGATACTGGCCGCCGAGCTTGAGCTCCTGGCCCTCGCCCGGCGTCAGCACGATCTTGCCGATGCCGGAGCGCAGATCCTGGTCGGAGTCGAGAATGCGGTTGCCGTGCCCGTCGCGATAGGGGTTGAGCGAGCGGAAGGACAGGCCGACGAGGCCGGCCGCCCACTCGGTCGGGCGGACCGCGCCGATGACGTTGCCGAAGGCTCCGCTCTGCCGGCCGAACACGCCGGTCGCGCCGATTTCGGCCGCCGCGCGCTCGCCCGGCCGCAGGATGTCCTTGGGGTCGACCGTCTCGAAGGAGACGACGCCGCCGATCGCGCCCGAGCCGTAGATGTTGGCGACCGGGCCGCGCGTCACGTCGATGACGCGCACGAAGGCGGGGTCGAGGAAGAACGCGCCGTTGGCGTTGTGGCCAGAGCGCTGGAAGTTCTGGCGCGCCCCATCGACGACGACCGCGACGCGGCCGAAATCCTGCAGGCCGCGAATGTTGATCGCGGTCGCGGGGTCGTTGGGGTTCTCCTGCGTCGCGACGCCGGGGATCTGGTTGATGACGGTGCCGATGCGCTGCGGCTGCTGCGCGCGCAGATCGGTCCGGCTGACCACCGAGACGGCGGCGAGCGCGTCGATGGCGCGCTCCTCCTGCCGGCTCGCGGTCACGGTGATCTCGTCGAGCGAGATCGGAGCGCCGGGCGTCGCGCCCGGGACGATGGCGGCAGGGGGCGGCGCGAGGCGCGGCGGTTGCTGCGCCAGCGCGCCTGTCGAGCAGAGCGTGAGGGCGATGAGGGAGACGGAAGCGCGCAGCGCGGCGTGCGAATGCATGATGACAGCCCCGGACCAGGAAAAAGACGGCTGGCTGGCTGGACGCGCTGGCGCGTTTGGCTGGCTTGCGTTTCGCGGCGCGCCGTGCCGGCGCGTCGCCCTTGACCCTCTGTAGTAAAGCCGCCTATCTACGTCAATAACGCTGACATATCTTCTGATTTAGAGGAATTAAAAACAAGATCATTACTTGCTTTTATGTTGGCGTTGATCTGAATTTCCGAACGGCTTCTCCGGTGCAATGTCGCCGGCTCAGTCCCTTCGGATCTGGACGGAGGCTGGAGCCATGGCCGCGAGGAAATCCCTTATCGCGAGCGCCCCGCGCCTGCGGCAGCGGCGCGAAGTGCTCGCCGCGCTGGCTTTGACGCTTGCCGCGCTGGCCGATCTCGCCGGCCCGTCCTGGCTGGTCGGCCGCTCGGTCGCGCAGACGCCCGATCGCATCGTCGTCGCCGGTGGGGTGATCACCGAAGTGCTCTATGCGCTCGGCCTTCAGGACCGGATCGTCGGCGTCGACACGACCAGCCAGTTCCCGCCCGAGGCGCTGAAGGAGAAGCCGAATATCGGCTATGTCCGGGCGCTCTCGGCCGAGGGCGTGGTTTCGCTGAAGCCCTCGCTCGTGATCGCGATCAACGGAGCCGGCCCGCCCGACGCGCTCTCGCTGCTCAACGAGGCCGGCGTGAAGCTGGCGACGATCCCCGACGATCCGAGCGAGGACGGCGTCGTCACCCGCATCGAGGCGATCGGCGCGGTCGTCGGCGCCGCCGGGCCAGCAAAAGCGCTGGCCGAACGGACCCGCGCCGGCTTCGCGGAGCTGACGCGGATGCGCGATGGGCTGAAAACGAAGCCGCGCGTGCTCTTCGTGCTTTCGCTGCAGAACGGCCGCGTCATGGTCGGCGGGCGCAACAGTTCGGCAGCCTCGATCATCGCGCTCGCCGGCGGCGTCAACGCCGCCGGGGCGATCGAGGGCTACAAGCCGATGAGCGACGAGGCGATCATCGAGGCCGCGCCCGACGCCATCCTGATGATGCGAAACAGCGCGAGCCACAACATCACCACCGAGGCGCTGTTTTCCATGCCGGCCTTCGCGCGCACGCCTGCGGCCGCCAGGAGCGCCCATATCGTGATGGACGGTCTTTTTCTGCTGGGCTTCGGCCCGCGCACGCCCGCCGCCGCGCGCGACCTGATGGCGGCGCTGAACCCCGAGGCCGGCCTGCCGCCGCTGAAGACGGCAGCCAGACCGTGACGCTGGCGTTGGGCCGGAGCGACACGCCCGCTCTCGCCGCGCTGCATGCCTATGCCGACAGCCGCCGGCGTCGGGCCGCTTTCGCCGTGCTCGGCCTGATCCTGCTCTGTCTCTGCGTCGCCATCGTCGCGATCGGTCAGGGCGCGGCGCGGATTCCACCGCTGCGCGTGCTGGAGATACTGCATGGCTGGGCGGCCGGCGACGCAGGCGTGCTGGCGAGCCGCGACGGCCTCGTCGTGACCGCGATCCGCCTGCCGCGCGTGCTGCTCGGCCTGCTCGTCGGGGCTGCGCTCGCCGTCTCGGGCGCGCTGATGCAGGGGCTGTTCCGCAACCCGCTCGCCGATCCGGGCCTCGTCGGCGTCTCGTCGGGGGCGGGTCTGGCGGCGGCGGCCACCATCGTGCTCGGCGACCGCTACCTCGTCGGCTTTCTCGGCAAGCTGCCGTTCCTCGCCTTGCCGATCGGGGCCTTTCTCGGCGGGCTCACGGCCACGCTGACGCTTTATCTGATCGCGACGCGGCAGGGCCGGACTTCGGTTTCGACCATGCTGCTGGCCGGCGTCGCGCTCGGCGCGCTGGCGGGCGCGCTGACGGGGCTGCTCGCCTTCATGTCCGACGACCGGCAATTGCGCGACCTGACCTTCTGGTCGCTCGGCAGCCTCGGCGGCGCGAGCTGGGGCAAGCTCGCCGTGGTCGCCCCGATCATGCTGCCGATGCTGTTCGCCTTGCCGTTGCTGGCGCGCGGCCTGAACGCGCTGATGCTGGGCGAGGCCGAGGCCTTTCATCTCGGCGTGCCGGTGCAGGCCATCAAGGGCCTCGCCATCCTGCTGGTGGCGCTCTGCGTCGGCGCGAGCGTCGCCTGCGCGGGCGTGATCGGGTTCGTGGGCATCGTCGTGCCCCATCTCGTGCGGCTGCTGGTCGGGCCCGACCACCGCCTGCTGCTGCCGCTCTCGGCGCTGGGCGGGGCGGCGCTGCTTGCGGGGGCCGACATCGTCGCAAGGCTGATCGTCGCCCCGGCCGAACTGCCGATCGGCATCGTCACGGCGGCGATTGGCGCGCCCTTCTTCCTCTGGCTGCTGCTGCGCCGCAAGAGCGCCTTCGATGCCTGAAGCCGTCATCGTCGAAGGCCGGAACCTGAGCTATCTCGCCTCGGGCCGCGCCTTGGTCGAGGACGCGTTGCTGGCGCTTCCGGCCGGGCGGCTGACCGTGCTGGTCGGCCCCAACGGCGCGGGCAAATCGACATTGCTCAAGCTGCTCTCCGGCGAACTTGCCCCCGCTGCCGGCGAGGTCCGGCTCGACGCGGAGCCGCTCTCCGGCGTTCCCGGCTGGCGTCTTGCCTGCCGGCGCGCGGTGATGGCGCAGCAGACGCGGCTCGCCTTTCCCTTCACGGTCTACGAGGTGGCCCGGCTCGGCGTCGACGGCGTCGGCCGCGCCTTGACGCGCTCCGCCCGCGAGGCGCTGATCGGGCAGGGGCTGGAAGCGGCCGGCGTGCTGGAGCTGGCGGCGCGCGCCTATCAGAGCCTCTCGGGCGGCGAGCAGCAGCGCGTCCAGTTCGCACGCGCTTTGTGCCAGCTCGAGGCGGGTTCGAGCCTCGGTGAAAGCCAGGCGCTGTTCCTCGACGAGCCTGTGGCCAATCTCGACCTCTGCCATCAGTTGGCGCTGCTGGATCGCGCGCGCACCTTGGCTGGGCGGGGCGTCGCGGTTCTCGCCGTGCTGCACGACCTCAATCTGGCGGCGGCCTATGCCGACACGCTGGTGGCGATGGATGGCGGCCGCATCGTCGCGCGCGGCGCGCCCGCGCAGGTGCTGAACGATGCGCTGCTGGCCGGCGTCTTCAAGGTCGATCTCGCGCTCGGCCGCCTGCCGCCGCCGGGCCTGCCCTTCCTGCTGCCGCAGCAGGCGCGGGAGAGCGTCCGCCCGCGCGCGGCGGCGGCTGGCTGATCCGCAGGGCTACTCCGCCGCGTCCGGCACGCCGGCGCTCGACGGCTCCGCGATCTGCGCCTCGTGCAGCGCCTGATAGGGGCCGCCGGCGCGGGCGAGGTCGGCATGGCGGCCCTGTTCGGCGATGCCGGCCTGCGTCACCACCACGATGCGGTCGGCATGGCGGATGGTCGCCAGCCGATGCGCGATCACCAGCGTCGTGCGGCCTTGCGACAACTCGGTCAGCGAGGCCTGGATCGCCGCTTCCGTTTCGGTGTCGAGCGCCGAGGTCGCCTCGTCGAGGATCAGGATCGGCGGGTTCTTCAGGAAGATGCGGGCGATGGCCAGCCGCTGCTTCTGCCCGCCCGAGAGCTTGACGCCGCGCTCGCCGATCACCGTGTCGAGCCCGGCCGGCAGGTCGGCGATCATCGCGTCGAGCCTGGCCCGGCGGGCGGCCTCGACGATCTCGGCTTCCGAGGCGTCGAGCCGGCCATAGGCGATGTTCTCGCGGATCGTCCCGGCGAAGAGGAACACGTCCTGCTGCACGATGCCGATCTGGCGGCGCAGGCTCGCGAGCTTCAGCGCGCGGATGTCGATGCCGTCGATGGTGATGGCGCCGGTCTCGATCTCGTAGAAGCGCGGCAAGAGCGAGAGCAGCGTCGTCTTGCCCGCGCCCGAGGGACCGACGAAAGCCACCGTCTCGCCGGCCGCGACCTGCAGGTCGATGCCCGCCAGCACCGGCCGGCCTTGGGAATAGCCGAAGCCGACGCCCGAAAAGCGGATGTCGCCCCTGAGATGATCGACCGTGAGCGCGCCGGGCGCGTCGGCGATGTCGGGCTCGCTCGCCAGCAGCTCCTGATAGCGCCGGAAGCCGGCGATGCCCTTGGGATAGGTCTCCAGCACGGCTGCGATCTTGTCGAGCGGACGATAGAACACGTTGACCAGCAGCAGGAAGCCGACGAAGCCGCCGATCGTCAGCGTCCCCTTCACCACGAACCAGGTGCCGGCCAGCATCACCGCGACCTGGACGAGGCGCATGCCGAGATAGTTCACCGCCTGGCTGGCGGCCATCAGGCGGTAGGCGTCGAGCTTGGTGGCGCGGTAGCGCAGGTTGTCGCCTGCGAAGAGCGCCTGCTCATGGCTCTCGTTGGCGAAGGCCTGCACCACCCGGATGCCCCCGATATTCTCCTCCAGCCGGGCGTTGAACGCCCCGACGCGGCGAAACTGCGCCTGCCAGTTCTCCGTCATGCGCGCGCCGTAGCGGGCGACGACGAAGGCCGAGAGCGGCACGATCACCGCCGTCATCAGGGCGAGCTGCGGATGCACCATCAGCATCAGCGCGAACGCCCCGAGGAAGGTCATGACCGCGATGAACAGGTCTTCGGGCCCGTGATGGGCGACCTCGCCGATCTCCTCGAGATCCTTGGTGACGCGCGCCACCAGATGGCCGGTCTTCTGCTCGTCGTAGAAGCGGAAGGAGAGCTTCTGCAGATGCTCGAAGGCGCGCCGGCGCATCTCCGTCTCGATATTGATGCCGAGCATATGGCCCCAATAGGTCACGACGATGCTGAGGCCGGCGTTCAGCGTGTAGACGACGAGCAGGCCCGCCGCCGCCAGCACGATCCGCGTCCAGTCGCCGGCCGGCAGCAGCACGTCGACGAAGGCCTTCACCGCTAGCGGAAAGCCGAGCTCCAGCAGGCCCGACAGCACGGCCGCGCCGAAATCCATCAGGAACAGGGCCTTGTGCGGCCGATAATAGGCGAAGAACTGCTTCAGCATGGCTTGCCGATAGCAGGAATGGCCGCGCCCGTCGCCGGCTCTTCCGGCATGTCTCCGTCACCGGTCGCGCAGGGCGCGCGGCGGCGGGGCGCATGAGACGCGTTGGCCTCCAGCGGGCCGACGAGGCTCACGCCAGCAGCGCCTCGATCGCCGCCGAGATCGCGAGAACCCGCTGGTCCGCGCCCGCGACGCCGGCGATGCCGAGGCCGACCGGCGCGCCCCCGGCCGCCTTCAGCGGCAGCGAGAGCGCGCAGCCGTCGATCATGTTGATCAGGCTGGCGTTGCGAAGTGCCATCAGATTGGCCTGAGTGTAGGCGTCGTCGGTCTCGAGATCGGCGATGACCGGGGGCAGGATCGCGACGCTCGGCATCAGCAGCGCGTCGAAGGGCGCGAGCCGCTGCGTGGCGCGGGCGATCAGCGAGCGCCGCGCCGCCAGATTGTCGATGTAGTCGGCCGCCGGGACGCTTGCGCCGCGCTTGATCCGGCCGGAGACGCGCGGGTCGTAGAGCGCCTTCTTCGCCGCCAGAAGCGCGCGGTGCCAGGCGAAACTCTCCGGCGCGGTGAAACCGCCTTTGGCGTTGATCGCGCCGATCTCGTCGAATTCCGGCACGGCGACGAGGCTGACGAGCGCGCCAGCATCCGACAGCCGCGCCAGCGTCGCCGCGAACGCGGCCTCGACCTCGGGCGCGAGCCCGTCGAGCGCGATCGTGGTCGGCACGGCGAATCTGAGTCCGGCGATGGGGGCGGGCACGAGCGGCGTCGCCGCCTCGCCCGCGAGAATGGCGTCGAGCGCGGCGCAGCAGGCGACGGAACGCGCGAGCGGGCCGATCGAATCGAGGCTCGGCGAGAGCGGCGCGCAGCCCTCCTGCGGGACGCGCCGCGCGGTCGGCTTGTAGCCGACGATGCCGCAGAAGGCCGCAGGGATGCGGCAGGAGCCGCCGGTGTCGGTGCCCAGCGCGGCATGGGCCATGCCGTCCGCCACCGCGACCGCTCCGCCCGAGGTCGAGCCGCCGGAGACCCGGCCCGTGGAGCGGTCCCAAGGCGCGCGCGGATCGCCATAATGCGGGTTCATGCCGAGCCCGGAATAGGCGAATTCGGTCATGCTCGCGCGCCCGAGCAGGACGAAGCCGGCCCGGCGCAGCCGCGCCACCGCCACTGCATCGGTCGCGGCAGGCGGCCGGTCGGCCAGCGCCTTCGAGCCGGCGGTGGTGACTTCGCCCGCGATGTCGAACAGGTCCTTGATGGCGATCGGGATGCCGGCGAGGGGCGAGGGCGCGGCTCCGGCCCGGCGCAGGGCATCCATCGCGTCGGCTGCCGCCAGCGCCCGGTCGCGGTCGACGCTGACGAAGGCGCGACTGCCCTCGCCCGAGGGGTCCTCGATGCGGGCGAGGCAGGCCTCGACCAGCGCCCGGCTTGTGGTCCGCCCGGCGGCGAGATCGTCGGCGAGGCTGGCGAGCGTGGGCGCGGTGGTCATCGGGGTCTCGTCGCGTCGGGAGCAGATGGGAAAGCTCTCTCACAACCGGCGTCGAAAGGGGAGGGCGAAGCTGGCATGTTTCCCGCGCTCGCCGGCCCGCGCTATCATCGCGGCCCAGCCCCTCGAAAGTCCACGCCATGCCGTCCCCGACCAACGCCCGCATCGACATCGAACGTTTCTGGGCGACGATCGAACGCTCGGGTGAGATCGGGATCGGGCGGCCCGGCGGACTGGCCCGGATGGCCGCGTCGGATGCCGACAAGGAGGTGCGCGACCAGTTCGTCGCCTGGTGCCGCGCGGCGGGGCTTTCCGTCCGCGTCGACGGCATCGGCAACATCTTCGCCCGCCGCGCCGGGGCCGACGACGCGCTGGCCCCGGTGGTGATGGGCAGCCATCTCGACACCCAGTTCAACGGCGGCCGCTTCGATGGCATCGCCGGCGTGCTGGCGGGGCTGGAGGTCTGCCGCGCGCTCGACGCGCTGGGCCATGTCACGCGCCGGCCGATCGAGGTGGTGAACTGGACAAACGAAGAGGGCGCGCGCTTCTCGCCGCCCATGGTCGGCTCGGGCGCGTTCATGGGCGCCTACGGGCTCGAATGGGCGCGCGGCCGCGCCGATGAGGACGGCCGCACGCTGGGCGAGGAACTCGCCCGCATCGGCTATCTCGGCGAGATGGAGGCCGTGCCGCACGCCTTCGACGCTTATTACGAATTCCACATCGAGCAGGGGCCGATCCTCGACGCGGAAGGCATGCAGGTCGGGGTCGTCACCGGCGGTTTCCCGTCCACGGGCATGCTGATCGAGTTCAGGGGCGAGACCGCCCATACCGGCCCCTGGCCGATGGAGCGCAGGAAGAACGCGCTGATCGCCGGGGCGCGCTTTCTGGTCGCGGTCGACGATCTCGGCTGGGTCCATGCCGGCAGCGGCGGCAAGGCGACCGCCGCACGGCTCGTCGCCTGGCCCAACAAGCCGGGCATCCTCTCCGACTGGGCGCAGGCCGTCGGCGATGTCCGCCATCCCGATCCGGCGACGTCGGCCGTGATGGCGGAGGCGATGCGCCGCGCCGCGCTCGAGGCCGCCGCGAAAGCCGATTGCGCGGTCGAGGTGCTCGATGTCTGGCAATGGGGCGGGGCGATCTTCGCAGCAGAGCTGATCGCGCAGGTCCGAAGCCACGCGCAGGCGCTCGGCTACCGGCACAGGGACATCCTGAGCCAGGCTGGGCACGACGCCTACTATATCGCCCGCCATGCGCCCACGACGATGATCTTCTGTCCCTGCAAGGGCGGCATCACCCACAACAACGCCGAACTCTGCGCGCGCGAGGATATCGAGCCGGGGCTGAACGTGCTGCTGGCCTGCGTGCTGGAGCGGGCGGACCGTTGAGGCTCACCCCTCCAGCATCGCGATGCATTCGATCTCGATGTCGAAGGGCAGCGGCCAGGGCTTGATCGCGGTCGAGGTGCGGGCCGGGAAGCCGTCGCTGAAGTAAGTCCGGTAGACCGCGTTGACGCCTGCCATCAGGGCGGGGTCGGTGACGTAGATCGTCGCCTTGACCACGGCGTCCAGCGACGAGCCGGCATGGCGCAGCGTGGCGTCGAGCGCGTCGAGACTGGCGCGCGTCTGGGTCCCGATGTCCCCCGTGACGATTTCGCCCGTCTTCAGGTCGATCGGCGGCATGCCGCAGGTGAAGAGAAGGTCGCCGGCGCGGGCCAGCGCCGAGGTCGGCGCGCCGAGCTTTCGGATCGCCTCCGAGATGACGGGGACTTCGATGATCTCGCGGCGCATGGCTTTGTCCGTCGGCTTTCGGCAGGAGGATCAGGATACATCAAGAGGCCGTTCGGGCTGACCGTAAAAGGTCTCGCCGTCATTGCGAGCGCAGCGAAGCAAGCCAGAGCCGCGTGCTCTGCGCCCTCCTGGGTTGCTTCGCTGCGCTCGCAATGACGGAAAGGTTGCTGTCGAGATCCGCGGTTGCGCGATCCAAAGAAAAACCCGCGCGGATCGCTCCGCGCGGGCTGGTGGATGATCCTGCCGCTGGACGCGGCGAAACATCACTTCTTGTCGGTCGTCGCCTTCTTGAGGGCGGCGCCCAGGATGTCGCCGAGCGAGGCGCCGGAATCGGCGGAGCCGTACTGCGCCATCGCCTCCTTCTCCTCGGCCATCTCCAGGGCCTTGATCGAGACCTGGATCTTGCGCGCCTTCTTGTCGAACAGGATGACGCGGGCGTCGACCTTCTCGCCGGCGGCGAAGCGCTCGGGGCGCTGGTCGCCACGCTCGCGGGCAAGCTCCGCGCGCTTGATGAAGGTGGTCATGTCGGTGCCGGTGATCTTGACGTCGAGACCGGCTTCCTTGACCTCGATCACCTCGCAGGTGACGACCTGGCCCTTCTTGAACTCGCCGGCATCCACGAAGGGATCGCCGCCGAGCTGTTTCAGGCCGAGCGAGATGCGCTCCTTCTCGACGTCCACATCGAGAACGACCGCCTGCAGCATGTCGCCCTTCTTGTATTCCTCGATGACCTGCTCGCCCGGACGGTTCCAGTCGAGATCGGAGAGATGGATCATGCCGTCGATATCGCCTTCGAGACCCAGGAACAGGCCGAACTCGGTCTTGTTCTTGACCTCGCCCTCGACCACCGAACCGCTCGGATGGGTCTCCGCGAAGACCTCCCAGGGGTTGCGGAGCGTCTGCTTGAGGCCGAGCGAGATGCGGCGCTTGACCTGATCGACCTCGAGGATCGCGACATCGACTTCCTGCGAGGTCGAGACGATCTTGCCGGGGTGGACGTTCTTCTTGGTCCAGGACATCTCGGAGACGTGGATCAGGCCCTCGATGCCCGGCTCCACTTCCACGAACGCGCCGTAGTCCGTGATGTTGGTGACGCGACCCTTGAGGCGCGCGCCGACCGGATAACGCGCCGCGATGCCATCCCACGGATCGGCGAGCAGCTGCTTGATGCCGAGCGAGATGCGGTGCGTGTCCTGGTTGATCTTGATGATCTTGACCTTGACCGACTGGCCGATGGTCACGACCTCGGACGGATGGTTGACGCGACGCCAGGCCATGTCGGTGACATGGAGCAGGCCGTCGATGCCGCCCAGATCGACGAAGGCGCCGTATTCGGTGATGTTCTTGACGACGCCGTCGATGACCTGGCCCTCTTCGAGCGAAGCCACGAGCTCGGACCGAGCCTCGGCGCGGGTCTCTTCGAGGACGGTGCGGCGCGACACGACGATGTTGCCGCGGCGGCGATCCATCTTGAGGATCTCGAAGGGCTGCGGCTGGCCCATCAGCGGGCCGACGTCGCGGATCGGACGGATGTCGACCTGCGAGCGCGGCAGGAAGGCCACGGCGCCGTCGAGATCGACGGTGTAGCCGCCCTTGACGGTGTTGAAGATGACGCCCGAGACCTTTTCGCGGGCCTCGAAAGCCTTCTCGAGCTTGACCCAGCTTTCTTCGCGGCGCGCCTTGTCGCGCGAGATCACGGCCTCGCCGAGCGCGTTCTCGATCCGGTCCAGATAGACCTCGACCTCGTCGCCGACCTTGATGTCCTGGTCGCGGCCGGGGCCGTTGAATTCCTTGAGCGCGACGCGCCCTTCCGTCTTCAGGCCGACATCGATGATCGCCATGTCCTTTTCGATGGCGACGACGAGGCCCTTGATGACGGAACCTTCGAGGGCGTCGTTCTGGCCGAACGATTCCTCGAGCAGGGCGGCGAAATCATCGCGGCCCGAGCTATAGCTTTCCACTGCTGACATATGAACTCCTGGCAGCCGGCCGCATCTCTGAGCGGTGTCCGGCCAAAGCGCCGCTTGGGTTGGTGTTGCGGGCCGGATCGCTCCCGTCGGCGCCTCGTATCGAGGCATGCCCGTCAGGCCCGCGCGAAGCGCTTAAGGGCCGGAGCGGGCGGCGCTGGCCGCCGGTCGTGATCCGCATCCAAGGGTTCGCGCCAAACCCAAACCGGGAGCCGGCCTGACAGGCCGCCCCCGGCTGTGATCGATCACGGCCCTTCGGACAGGCGCGATGTAGTGGAAATGACCGGCGAGGGCAAGCGCGCGGGATGAGGCGTCAGGCGTCGTCGTCGGGGGACTCGCCCGCAGCCGTCGAATTCGCTTCATTTGTGGTGGCAGGTTGGCAGATGAGCGGCGATAGCGAGCATCCGGCAAACCCGCCCTTGCGCGCCCGCCGATTGCCCTGAGCCCGATCATGCCTATCTCCCGGCCTCCGACTTCCGCTCCGGAGACCACGATGCCCGATCTGTCCGCCTTCCCGATCACCAGCCGCTGGCCCGCGAAACACCCCGACCGCATCCAGCTCTATTCGCTGCCGACGCCCAATGGGGTGAAGGTCTCGATCGCGCTGGAGGAACTCGGGCTGCCCTACGAGCCGCACGCGATCAACATCGGCCAGAACGAGACCTGGGGGCCGGAATTCCTCTCGCTCAATCCCAACGGCAAGATCCCGGCGATCATCGATCCCGACGGACCCGGCGGCAAGCCGATCGGGCTGTTCGAGTCGGGCGCGATCCTGATCTACCTCGCCGAGAAGACCGGCAGGCTGATGTCGTCCGATCCGGTCGCCCGCATCGAAACCATCCAGTGGGTCATGTTCCAGATGGCCGCCGTTGGCCCGATGTTCGGCCAGCTCGGCTTCTTCCACAAATTCGCCGGCAAGGATTTCGAGGACAAGCGCCCGCGCGACCGCTACGCCGCCGAGAGCAAGCGCCTGATCCGCGTGCTGGAGACCCGCCTCGCCGGGCGTCAGTGGATCATGGGCGACGAGTACACCATCGCCGACATCGCGCTGCTCGGCTGGGTCCGCAACCTCGTCGGCTTCTACGGCGCGGGCGACCTCGTCGCCTATGACGAGTTGACGGAGGTTCCCGCCTGGCTCGCGCGCAGCCTTGCGCGGCCTGCCGTGCAGCGCGGGCTGGAGATACCCGCGCGGCCCTGAGCGAGCGCCGCGCCCGCTTCCCCTGCGTCGCCCTTCATGCGAGGCTGCGCCGGGCTGATAATCGCGCGAGGGCATTTCATGGGCTGGGTCGTCTTGGGGCTGCTCGCAGCCATCGTGGTCTATGGGGTCATGGTCTATAACGGGCTGGTCGCGATGCGGCAGCGCGTCGGCCAGGCCTTCGCCGACATCGACGTGCAGTTGAAGCAGCGCCACGACCTGATCCCGAACCTGATCGAGACCGTGAAGGGCTACGCCGCCCACGAGAAATCCACGCTCGACGCCGTGATCGCGGCGCGAAACGCCGCCCAAGGCGCGACCGGCGTGCAGGCGCAGGCCGCCGCCGAACAGCAGCTTTCGGGCGCTGTCGGCCGGCTTCTGGCGCTGGGAGAAGCCTATCCGGACCTGAAGGCGAGCGCCAATTTCCAGCAGCTCCAGGTCGATCTCGGCAATGTCGAGGACAAGCTCGCCGCCGCGCGGCGCTTCTTCAACAACGCGGTCAGCGAGTTCAACGCCGCGATCCAGGCGTTTCCGGCCGTGCTGTTCGCTCCGCAGATGGGCTTCAGGGAACGCGAGTTCTTCGATGTCGGCGAGACGGCGCGCGCCCAGCTCGATGTCGCGCCGACCGTGAAGTTCTGAGAAATCGCCCTTCTCCGCCCTCATCCTGAGGAGCCGCGAAGCGGCGTCTCGAAGGATGCTCCAGATGCCTCCGGAGCGAACTGGAGCATCCTTCGAGACGCAAGCCTTGCGGCTTGCTCCTCAGGATGAGGGCTTGGAGGTAGACCGGAGCAAGCACGATGGTGGGCCAGGCCTTCGGGCTCTACACGCATCAGCGCAACAACCGGATCCGCTCCGGTTTCCTGCTCGTCGGGCTGTTCGCGCTCGTCTACCTGACGACCTGGGGCTTGCTGCTGATGGGGCTGGGCTATAGCGGCGTGCCGCGCGGGCGCACGGCGTTCGGAGAGGCCGGCCGTCTGTTCTGGAGCTGGCTGCCGTTCATTACGATCGGGACCGCCGTCTGGATCGTCATCGGCTACCAGATCAATGTCGGGCTGATCGCGTCGGTCTCCGGCGCGAAGGACGTGTCGCGCGAGGACAATCCGAAACTCTACCGCATGCTGGAGAATCTCTGCATCTCGCGCGGCATGACCGTGCCGAAGCTCGCCATCGTCGAGAGCGAGGCGCTCAACGCCTTCGCCAGCGGCGTCAACGAGAAGCAGTTCACCGTGACGGTGACGACCGGCCTGCTGGCGCAACTCGACGACGCCGAGGTCGAGGCGGTGCTCGCCCATGAACTGACCCATATCCGCAATGGCGACGTCAAGCTGATGATCATCGCCATCGTCATCGCGGGCGTGATCTCGCTCGTCGGCGAGATCATCTTCCGCAACGCCGGGCGCGTCAGGGTCTCGTCGGACGACGCCAAGAAGGGCGGCGGCCTGGCGATCCTGATCGGCGTGGCGGTGATCGCGGTCTCCTGGTTCCTGGCGATCGTGATCCGGCTCTCGCTGTCGCGCTCGCGGGAGTATCTCGCCGACGCCGGCGCGGTCGAGCTGACCAAGAACCCCGACGCCATGATCTCGGCTTTGCTCAAGATCGCCGGGCGCGCCGATATCGAGGGCGTGCCGTCGGGCGTCATGGACATGTGCTTCGAGAACGACCCCGACGATTTCGCCGATTTGTTCTCGACGCACCCCTCCGTGACCAAGCGCGTTCAGGCGCTGGTGCAGACGGCCGGAGGCCGCGAGCCGCAGGCCACGCTCGGACCGCCGAAGCTGGCCGAGCGCCAGACGCTGCCGCACATGGTCGAGGAATCGACCGCGCGCGGCCCCTGGGCGCGGCAAATGACGGGGGGCGGAAGCGCGAGTCCGTGACGCGCCTCGTCTTTGCAAGCGCAGCGAAGCAATCCAGAGGACGGAGGGCAAGAGGCTGGATTGCTTCGCTACGCTCGCAAAGACGGGTCAGCTCACCGCCCGTTGCGCGACCAGTCCAGCGCCTCCTCAAGCCGGTCGTCGCCCCAGAACACCTCGCCGTCTTCGGTGACGAAGGTCGGCGCGCCGAAGATGCCGAGCGACTTGGCGTATTCGGTCTCGGCCTTGAGCCGGCCCTTGACCTCCTCGCTGCGCGAGGCGGGGATTGCCGTCCCCGGATCGGCGCCCGCCTCCTTCAGCGCGGCGTGAAGCACGGCTTCTTCCGCGATATTTCGCCCCTCGCAGAACTGCGCCCGGAACAGCGCCTTCGAGAAGGCCGGCAGCCAGCCGGCCTCGCGCCCTGCCAGCGCGACGCGCGCCGCGATCAGCGAGTTCTGCGGAAAGGTCTCGGGCTTGACGAAGCTCAGCCCGCTTCGGCCGCCGCGACGCGCCATGTCGCGCCACATATAGCGACCCTTGTTGGGGTAGAGATTGAAGGGCGAGGTGGTCCAGCCCTGCGCGGCGAAGATTGGTCCGAGCAGAAAAGGCCGCCAGCGCAGATTCACGCCGGCCTCCTCGGCCAGGGTCTCGATCCGCAATGCGCTCAGGCAGGAATAGGTCGATGCGAACTCATACCAGAAGTCCAGCACAGGACGATTCGGCATTCAGCCTCCGAGTCGGTCGTCTAGAGATTTGAGTCGCGCAAGGCCAAGTGTCGGCCTCCCGCCGCGCGACCGCAAGGCTGGCGACGGGGCTCGCCAGGACGTGATCGGGCGCCGTCAACAGCCATCCATCACGGGAAGACGCGAATTCGATCAGAAGGTTCCGATTGCGCCGACCATGGGCCTGCGATAGTGCGCCATGATGGTCAAAACGCGGCTCGCGAGAGCCGTGATGTTCTCCCGGCATGAACGCCATGCCGCTGCCGCAGGAAGCCGTTTATGTCCGAGAAGCGCGTCAAGAAGGTCGTGCTCGCCTATTCCGGCGGGCTGGACACCTCGATCATCCTGAAATGGCTGCAGACCACCTACGAATGCGAAGTGGTGACCTTCACAGCCGATCTCGGCCAGGGCGAGGAACTCGGGCCGGCGCGCGACAAGGCGCTGCTGCTCGGCATCAAGCCCGAGAACATCCATATCGAAGACCTGCGCGAGGAGTTCGTGCGCGACTACGTCTTCCCGATGTTTCGGGCCAACGCCGCCTATGAGGGCGTCTACCTGCTCGGAACCTCGATCGCGCGGCCGCTGATCGCCAAGCGGCTGATCGACATCGCCGAAGCGACCGGGGCCGACGCCGTCTCCCATGGCGCGACCGGCAAGGGCAACGACCAGGTCCGCTTCGAGCTGACCGCCTATGCGCTGAAGCCCGACGTGGTGGTGATCGCGCCCTGGCGCGAATGGGATCTGCGCTCGCGCGAGCAGCTCATCGCCTTCGCCGAACAGCACCAGATCCCGATCGCCAGGAACAAGCGCGGCGAGGCCCCGTTCTCGGTCGACGCCAACCTGCTGCACGCCTCGTCCGAAGGCCGCGTGCTGGAGGACCCGGCGCAGGAGGTGCCGGACTATGTCTATTCGCGCACGATCTCGCCCGAAGACGCGCCCGACAGGCCGACCTACATCACGATCGATTTCGACAAGGGCGACGCGACCGCGATCGACGGCGTCAAGCTCTCGCCGGCGAGCCTGCTGGCGAAGCTGAACGATCTCGGCCGCGACAACGGCATCGGCCGGCTCGATCTGGTCGAGAACCGCTTCGTCGGCATGAAGTCGCGCGGCATGTACGAGACGCCCGGCGGCACGATCCTCGCCGTGGCGCATCGCGCGATCGAGTCGATCACGCTCGACCGCGGCGCGGCCCATCTCAAGGACCAGCTCATGCCGCAATATGCCGAGCTGATCTATAACGGCTTCTGGTTCTCGCCCGAGCGCGAGATGCTGCAGGCGCTGATCGACAAGAGCCAGGAGTTCGTCGCCGGCCAGGTGCGCCTGAAGCTCTACAAGGGCGGCGTGCATGTGGTCGGGCGCTCGAGCCCGTATTCGCTCTACGACCAGGATCTCGTCACCTTCGAGGAGGGCGCGGTGGCCTACGACCACCGCGACGCGGCGGGTTTCATTCGCTTGAACGCGCTGCGGCTGCGGACGCTCGGGCAGCGGAAGAAAAAGCTCGGGCTCTAGCCTCCCGGTCTCTGGATTTTGCGCGCCGGCATCGACATAATGATGTCGTGCTGCGCCTCTATCCATGTCGATGTCTTGGGATGACGCGATGAGACCATCGAATCTCGGCAAGGCGGCTTCGATCCGGCCCGGTTTGGGGACCGGGGCTGGCTCGCGCGGCGTCGGCGACTTCAGGTCCGGTGGCGCGGCGCTCGACTCGATCGCCAATATTCTCGACGCGACGACCGCCAAGCCGACAGTGCAAGCCCCTGAGCCGGTGGTCGCCGAAATTCTGTCGGCGCTGGAAAAGATCGGCGGCACCGCCAGCGTCCGGGAGTTGGCGCAACAGACGCCGCTGTCTAACCAGGAATTGGCGACCTCGCTGGCCAAGGCGGGGCAGGATGGGCATCTGGCCTTCTCCCAGGCCGAGGACGGAACGACCTTCGTCCAAATCGCCAAGCCTTATTGAGGCGACGGCGATGTCCTCCACCGACGTCGGAGCGACATCGAAGAAGACGTCCCTGACCGAGCGGCTGCTCGATCCGCTGCTGATCGTCGCCGCCGCCGCCGCGCTCTTCCTGATCTGGCGGCTCGCGCTATCGCCGGGCGGGGCCTGGGTCGTGGTTGCGGCAAGCGGGGCGGCCGTCGGAACCATCGAGTTGCTCGGACGCTACCCCTACGCTCCGTTGCGGGCGGTTTTCTCGGGCAGCGGCCTTGTCTATGTCTTCATCAATCTGCTGGCCGCCATCGCCGCGCTGCATCTGGTCGGCGAGCAAGGGTTTGCTGTGTTCAAAGACACGGCGGCTCCGCTGCGCGGGCTTTACGAACTGCTGACCGCCGGTTTCGGCGCGCTCGTCTTCATGCGCTCGTCGGTCTTCAAGGCCCGAGTCGGCGACGCCGAGGTCGGCGTCGGGCCGGCGGCCCTGCTCGACACGGTGCTGATGATCGCTGACCGTGGCGTCGATCGTCAGGAAGCGGCGCTGCGCGCGCAGGAGGTGACCAACCTGCTGAAGGGCGTCGACCCGGTTCGCGGCGGCAGGCTGCTGGCGGCCTATTGCATCGCGCTGATGCAGAACGTCTCGCCGGAGGAGCAGAAGCGGCTGGAGGAGAAGGTCACGCGGATCGCCTCCGACACCCAGGTCGACCAGGCGATCCGGCTCGATCTGATCGCGCTGCAACTCAGCAACATCGTCGGCCCGAACGTCCTCGAGGCGGCCGTGAACGCGCTGGGCGAGCGGCTGAAGGACCCGAAGGTCGCTCAGACCGTGGCGCTGCCGCAGGCAGTTCCGCCGGTCCCACCCCCGCCCCCGGCGGGGGCGACCGCGATCCCGGTTCCGTCCGCGGGAGCGTTGCTCGGCGAGCTTGACGTGCCGCCGCCGAACGCGCCTCGGGAGCCAGCTACCCCTCCAGACGACGCAGCCGATGCGGGAGCGCCGGAGTCAGCCGACGCGGTGGATCCGGCGGCGCGGCCTGCCGAAGTCTTTCCGCTTAGCCTGACGAAGCCGGAGCCTGACGCCGTCGTTCCTGCTCCGGACGGAACCGGCGCGCCTGCCGGGACCAGCGCTGGGCGACGAAAGAAGCCACGGCTCGACCCCGATCCGCGAGGCGCCGACCGCCCCTGAGCAGCGCTGCGAACCAAACGTCCATTGCGGCGTTTCCTTGTTCCATCAGGGAGAAGGCCATGCCGATCAGGACTTACCTCGTTGCAGCGCTGTTGGCGATGTCGGTATCGGCGGCGCCCGCCCAGACCGCCGGCCCGACTTCGACCATGCCGCCCGAAAAGCCGGCGACCAGCGAGATCACCTCGTGCAAGGCGGTGGCGCTGGAGCGGCTCGCGGCGCGCGAGCCGGACATCAAGGACATCTATATCGACGAGGACGGCGCGACGATCGCCACCTCGGATGTCAAGGTCGAGGATACGCCGATCACCCGCATCATCATGGGCGAGGCTTATCTGCGGACCGACAAATCCGACAAGCCGCGCCGCTTCCTCTGCCTCATCGGCGAGAAGGGCAAGGTGGTGCTGACCTTCTTCACGGCGAGGTGACGGCCTCGCGGCGGCGCTGATCACACCGCCGGCTTGAGCTCGCCGCGTCGCCTGGCGATCGCCCGCTCGAGGAAATCGAGCCGATCCTGCCCGAAAAAGAGCTCTTCCTCGAAAATATAGGTCGGCGAGCCGAAGACGCCTCGCGCCATCGCGAGGCGGGTGTTGGCGGCGAGTTCGTCTTGCGCGTCTCGCGCCATGGCGTCCCGGACGAGCGTTCGGCGATCGACCTCGAGCCCCGTCTCGGCCACGATCGCCATGATCACATCGGGATCGGCGATGTCGCGATCGTCGCGCCAGAGCGCCTGCAGGATGGCATGGCTCAGCCCGTCGGCGTCGAGGCCCAGGCGTTGCGCGACGATGACGGCTCCCGAGGGCAACTCCCGTGCGCCATAGTGATGGCTGGGGTCGACATTGATCGGGATACCGAGATGTTCGCTCCAGCGCCGGTATTCGAGCCGCGTATAGGCCTCGCGCAGCGGCGATCTCTCGAAGACGCGCGCACCTGCAAAAGCACGGTCCGTCGGTTGCTGGCGATCGACCTCGTCATTGGCGGTTACGACCGCCAGCAGATCCATCGGCCGGTGCGTGATCGTCAGCTTGTTGCCCGCCGCGATCGCATTCAACCTGGCCGCGCCGAGATAGGTGAAGGACGATCTCACCGAATAGAAATAGTCGATTGTCGGCCTTGCCATCATCTTGGCTCCGCACCGGTCGTCATCAGGTTATAGGCACGCTCAATCGCCGCCGCTATCGGCCGCCCGCAGGCCCTCCAGCGCCGGCATCGAGGTGATGTTGTAGCCGGCGTCGACATGGTGGATGTCGCCGGTGACGCCGCCCGAGAGGTCGCTGAGATAATACAGAGCCGCGCCGCCGATCTCCTCCAGCGTCACCGATTTCCGCAGGGGCGAGTTGGCGCGCTGCCAGGAATACATCGCGCGGGCGTCCGAGATGCCGGCCCCGGCCAGCGTCCGCACCGGCCCGGGCGAGAGCGCGTTGACGCGGATGCCGCGCGGGCCGTAATCGGCCGCGAGATAGCGCATGCTCGCTTCGAGCGCGGCCTTGGCGACGCCCATGACGTTGTAGTTCGGCATCACGCGGGTCGAGCCGCCATAGGTCAACGTGATCATCGCCCCGCCGCCCTTGGGCATGCGCTCGGCGGCGCGTTTGGCGGCTTCCGTGAAGGAGAAGCAGGAGATCACCATGGTGCGCGAGAAGTTTTCGCGCGAGGTGTCGGCATAGAGCCCCTTGAGCTCGTTCTTGTCGGAGAAGCCGATGGCGTGGATCAGGAAGTCGAGCGTGTTGCGCTCCGGATCGCCGCCCCACGCGTCGTCGATAGCGGCGAAAGCGGCGTCTACCGAGGCGATGTCCTCGACATCGCAGGGGATGACGAGATCGGAACCGATGCTCTGCGCCAGCGGCTTCACGCGCTTGCCCAGCGCCTCGCCCTGATAGGTGAAGGCCATCTGCGCGCCATGGGCATGAAGCGTCTTGGCGATGCCCCAGGCGATCGAATTCTGGTTGGCGACGCCCATGACGAGGCCGCGCTTGTTGTGCATCAGGGGAAGCATGGGGTTATCCGGTGGCGGCAGGAAGATCAGGACGTCGGTAAAGCGGATGGCAAGTCGGTTCGGGAGAAGTCGTTGCCCTTGAACAAGATCGGAAGGGCCGCTTCCGCCGCGACGGCGTAGCCGAAACAATCACCCATGTTGAGTTTGGCAGGGTGTTGGCCCCTGCCGAAGCGCTCATGGGCCGAAATGGCGGCGTCTGCATGTCGATCGTCCAGGGCGACGACTGTGACCGAGGCGGTTTTCAGCAACCCGACGACGAGTTGCCGCGCTCTCGCGACGGGACACGCCAAAACCCTGGCGACGCCAAGCGTCGCTTCGTAGATGGCGATCGGCGCCGTCACGCGACCAGTCCGCGAGTCTCTTATCGCCAGAGCAAAGACCTCGGCCTCCGGTTCATCGACAATGATGGCGATCAGTGCCGATGCGTCGATGTACATCAGATATCGCCTGACAATTCGTCGAAGAATGCCTTGTCCGCCTGCAAGCCCGTCTTGGGATAGGCCGCAGCCTGACGCTGAAGATCGCGAATCCGTTCCATGAATGGCGTGTTCTGATCCATCAGCCGCAGTTCGTTCTTCGCCGCCTGTTTGACGGCCTCCGTTAAACTGACCCCCTTGCGAGCTGCGAGTTCCCTGACAGCCTCGTCCGTGTCGCGATCGCGAATATGAAATGCCATGAGCATCTCCCTTTCTAGACGATCCGTATATCCGTCTAGACGATGCCCGTCACCCTACAAATGCCGCTTCACCGCCGCCGCCGTCTCCTTCGAAGCCGCCAGCGGCACGATCTCGAAACGGGCGAGGTCGCCCCATTCCAGCACCCATTCCTGCAGTTTCGTGACGTCGTCGCAGGCCATCACTTGGAAGCAGCGCGCGAAATCGGCCGAGATCCAGCTGTCGACATAGGTCAGCCCGTCCGGGATCATCCGGCCCTTCTCATGGAAGCGGGCGTAGATCTCCTTCACCCGCGCCTGGTCGAAATGCTCGATCACCATGAACAGCACGGATCAGGCCTCCAGCCGCTTCATCACGATGGTCGCGTTCGTCCCGCCGAAGCCGAAGGAGTTCGAGAGCACGCAGCCCAAACCGGCATTGTCGATGCGCTTCCTGACGATCGGCATGTCGGCGAAGGCGGGGTCGAGCTCCTCGATATGGGCGCTCTCGCAGATGAAGTCGTTGTTGAGCATCAGCAGCGAATAGATCGCCTCCTGCACGCCTGTCGCGCCGAGCGAATGGCCGGTCAGCGACTTGGTCGCCGAGATCGGCGGCGACTTGTCGCCGGCCCCGAAGACCTCGCGGATCGCCTCGATCTCCTTGGCGTCGCCGACCGGCGTCGAGGTGCCATGCGGGTTGATGTAGTCGACCTTGGCCTTGACGCCCTGCAGCGCCATCCTCATGCAGCGCACCGCGCCCTCGCCGGAGGGGGCGACCATGTCGTAGCCGTCCGAGGTCGCGCCATAGCCGACGATCTCACCATAGATGCGGGCACCTCTCGCGCGGGCGTGCTCCAGCTCCTCCAGCACGACGACGCCGGCGCCGCCGGCGATGACGAAGCCGTCGCGCCTGACGTCATAGGCGCGCGAGGCGGTCGCGGGCGTCTCGTTGAAGTCCGACGACATCGCGCCCATCGCGTCGAACAGCACCGAGAGCGTCCAGTCGAGCTCCTCGCAGCCGCCGGCGAAGATCATGTCCTGCTTGCCCCACTGGATCAGCTCATAGGCGTTGCCGATGCAGTGGTTCGAGGTCGCGCAGGCCGACGAGATCGAATAGTTCAGGCCCTTGATCCTGAACCAGGTCGCCAGCGTCGCCGACGCCGTCGATGACATGCCCTTGGGCACGGCGAAGGGGCCGACCTTCTTCGACGAGCCGCTCTCGCGGGCCTTGTCGTAGGCGTCGATCAGCGCGCGCGTGGATGGACCGCCCGAGCCCATGATGATGCCGGTGCGCTCATGGCTGATCTCGCTCTCCTCGAGACCTGCGTCGGCGATCGCCTGCTCCATCGCGACCTGGTTCCAGGCCGAGCCGCCGCCATGGAAGCGCATGGCGCGCCGGTCGAGCACGGTCGCGGGGTCGAGCGAGGGCACGCCGCCGACGCGGCTGCGGAAACCATGCTCGGCGAAGTCCGGCACGAAGGAAATGCCCGATTTCGCCTCGCGCAGCGAGGCCAGCACCTCCTGCGTGTTGTTGCCGATGGACGAGACGATGCCCATCCCGGTGACCACAACGCGTCTCATGCTCGCTTCTCCGGCTTCTTGATTCCGCGCCGCGCGGGCCGTGGCGGCACGGGCGCTTCCTGTCATGTCGAGGCGGACATGGACTGCGCGGATGGCGCGCGCAAGGCCGCGATGCGCTTTTCCTCAGGCGAGCCCCTGGTTCAGGCCGCTTCTGGCTTGAACAGCCCCACCCGCATGTCGCTCACCGTGTAGATGCGCTTGCCGTCGGCCTCGAGCCAGCCATCGGCGATGCCCAGCACGAGCTTGGACTTGAAGACCCGCTTGAACTCGACGCCGTAGACGACCTGCTTGACGCTCGGCAGCACCTGGTCGGCGAACTTGACCTCGCCGACGCCGAGCGCGCGGCCGCGGCCGGGCAGGCCGAGCCAGCCGAGGAAGAAGCCGGTGAGCTGCCAGAGCGCATCGAGCCCGAGGCAGCCCGGCATGACGGGGTCGCCCTTGAAATGACAGTCGAAGAACCAGAGGTCGGGCTTGATGTCGAATTCGGCGCGCACGAGGCCCTTGCCATGCGAGCCGCCATCCTCGGCGATCTCGACGATCCGGTCGAACATCAGCATCGGCGGCAGCGGCAGTTGCGCGTTGCCCGGCCCGAACAGCTCCCCGCGCCCGCAGCTCAGGATCTCTTCGTAGCTGAATGACGATTGCCGCTCCATAACCCGTTCCGCTCCCTGGTCCGCTTCGCCGCGAGCCTGCGGCGCGTGATCTTGCCGCCCGTGCCTAACACGCCGCCGCGCCGAAACGGAAGGGCGCGCGCTTGCGAGCGCCGGGCCGAGGCCTTATCTCTGTTCATGACCGGCGGCGATCATCGCGGCCGCGATCACGCGACAGGAGCCGGCCCGGAGCCATGACCGATCTGATTTCCCAGGACCAGACCTATGGAGACCAGGGCTACGGATCGAGCGCGCGGCAGGGCTGCCCGTTTCATGACGTGCGCCAGCGCCTGCGCCGCGTCGGGCTGAGGCCGACGCGGCAGCGCGTTTCGCTCGGCTGGCTGCTCTTCGCTAAGGGCGACCGGCACGTCTCGGCCGAGATGCTGTTCGAGGAGGCGATGAAGGCGCGCGTGCCGGTCTCGCTGGCGACCGTCTACAACACGCTGCACCAGTTCACCCAGGCAGGCCTGCTGCGCGAACTCGCGATCGACGGGGCAAAGACCTATTTCGACACCGACAACAGCGAGCACCACCATTTCGTCGTCGATGGCGAGAACACGGTGATCGACATCCCGGCCTCGGCGGTCGACGTGGCGGAACTGCCGCAGCCTCCTTCCGGCTACGAGATCGCCCGCGTCGACGTCGTGGTGCGTCTTCGCAGGATCGAGAGCTGAGCCGTCCGCTCAGTCGATCCTCTCGTTGGGATAGACGCCCCAGAGCCGCTCCTGCCTGACGTAGCCCTCGACCCGGCCGACGCCGACCTTGCACCAGGCATCGGCGCAGCGGTCTACATTGGCGATCACGCCGGCGCGCAACTGCGCCACCACGGCCGAGCCCTCGTCGGCGGCCGCGCGCATGATGAAGGTCTCGTCCTTGACCTTGGACCAGGGCGCGACCAGCGCGGTGCGCCGGCCCGAGAGCAGGCTGTTGAGCACCCAGCCATCGGCGCCGTCGGCATCGCGCACGCGCCGCCAGATCTCGAACTCCGCGACGATCTCCACGGGCAGCCCCGCGCGCTGGTAGACCCAGCGGGTGCGGTGGTCCTTGGACGGGCCCTCGCGCAGGTTCACGCGGTCGGACTTCAGGCTGACATAGCGCGGCACCGGCAGCCTGGTGACCGAGCCGGTCTGGACGTCCTGCGCCGCGACCTGCGGCGCGACCAGCGTCATCGCCATGAAACCCGCCGCCAGCAGAAGCCCACGCATCGCGCAACGCATCATAAAACCGCTCTCCGTCTCATCCCGCGGGCGTCGCGCCGATACCCGGCGAAGGGTCATGTTGTCATCCGCCGCGCCGCTGCTTATGCAACGAGGCCGGCACTGAGCTCGTGACGCCGCCACCCATTCCTGATGCCCCCCGGTTAATGGCGGGTTGAGGCCAAATGGCGGCGGGGCGCCAGGGTAGCCAAAGCGAGCGCTGGCGGAGGAGGATGCGTCGATGTCGAAGAAGAAGCCGCTGGTCGTGGTCACGCGCAAGCTCCCCGCGATCGTCGAGACGCGGATGCGCGAGCTGTTCGACGCGCAGCTCAACATCGACGACACGCCGATGAGCCAGGCGGCGCTGGTCGAGGCGGTGAAGACCGCCGAGGTGCTTGTGCCGACCGTGACCGACAGGATCGACGCCCGCCTGATCGCGCAGGCCGGCGACCAGCTCAGGCTGATCGCGAATTTCGGCAATGGCGTCGACAATATCGATGTCGCCAGCGCGGTGCAGCGCGGCATCACCGTGACGAATACGCCGGGTGTCCTGACCGACGACACCGCCGACATGACGATCGCGCTGATCCTCGCCGTGGCGCGGCGGATCGCCGAGGGCGCGCGCGTCATCCCCGACGACGACTGGGCCGGCTGGTCGCCGACCTGGATGCTCGGGCGCCGCATCACCGGCAAGCGCCTCGGCATCGTCGGTATGGGCCGCATCGGCCAGGCGGTGGCGCGCCGCGCGGCCGCCTTCGGCCTGTCGATCCATTATCACAACCGCCGCCGCGTCGATCCGCGCGTCGAGGAGAAGCTCGACGCGACCTATTGGGATTCGCTCGACCAGATGCTGGCGCGGATGGACATCGTCTCGGTCAACTGCCCGCACACGCCGGCGACCTATCACCTGCTCTCCGCCCGCCGGCTCAAGCTGATGAAGCCCGACGCCATCCTGATCAACACGGCGCGCGGCGAGATCGTCGACGAGAGCGCGCTCTCGCGCATGCTGGAGGCGGGCGAACTCGCCGGCGCGGGGCTCGACGTCTACGAGAGCGAGCCGGCGGTCAATCCGCGCCTGCTCAAGCTCGCCCGCAACCACCGCGTCGTGGTGCTGCCGCATATGGGTTCGGCGACCCATGAGGGCCGCGCCGACATGGGCGAGAAGGTCATCGTCAACATCAAGACCTTCATGGACGGCCACAAGCCGCCGGATCGTGTCCTGCCGAGCATGCTGTAGGGGCACTGCCCTTCCTCGTCATGGTCGGGCTTGTCCCGACCAACCACGTCTTCGCTTTGCGCGGACCGTGGTCAAGACGTGGATGCTCGGCACAAGGCCGAGCATGACGGAGTAGCGCGAGCCGCTCCGCGCCTACCCCGCCCGCGCCGAATCGAACTGCCCGGTCTTGCGGAAGCGCCAGAGATAGGACGGCACCACAGCCTCGATCGATGTCGGCGCGATGCCCATGCCCGCGAAGTCGCGGCCTTCGCTGATCGCCGCCGCCGAGACGACGTTGTCGCTCTCCAGCAGCGTCACCTGGTCGCGGGTCAGCTTCAGCTCGTTCGGCACGAGGCCGAGCGTCAGCGTGTCCGTGATCTCCATGATCCGCGCCTGCAGCCGCGCCAGCGGGAAGGGCAGGGCGACGAGCTTGGGGCTCCGCCCGGTGACCTCGCAGATATAGGCGACGAGCTCCCTGAAGCTCTTCACCTCGGGCCCGCCGAGTTCGTAGACCCTGCCGCCCGGAACCGTGCCGTCGACGGCCCGCGCGACCGCCTCGGCGACGTCGCCGACGAAGACGGGCTGGAATCTCGTCTCGCCGCCGCCGACCAGCGGCAGCACGGGCAGCATCCGGGCCAGCGCGGCGAAGCGGTTGAAGAAGCCGTCCTCCGGCCCGAACACGATCGAGGGCCGCAGGATCACCGCGCCTGGCAGGGCCGCCAGGACGCCGGCTTCCCCGGCGGCCTTGCTACTGGCATAGACCGAGGCCGAGCCGGCATCCGCGCCGATGGCCGAGACCTGGACGACGCGGGTCACGCCGAGCGCGGCGCAGGATTGCGCGATGGCGCGCGCGCCATCGGCCTGCACGCCGGCGAAGCTCTGGCGGCCGCCCTCCTGCAGGATGCCGACGAGGTTGACGACCGCATCGGCGCCCTTGACGGCGGCCGCGACGGAATCGGGATAGCGCAGATTGGCCTGCACGGCATGGATCTGGCCGACCGCGCCGAGCGGCTGCAGGAACCCCGCGAGATCGGGCCTTCGCACCGCGACGCGCACCCGGTAGCCGCGCTTGACCAGCGCGCTCACGACATGGCGCCCGATGAAGCCGGAGCCGCCGAACACCGTTGCGAGTTGCCCGGTCGTTCGGGTCTGGTCATGCGCCGTCATGGTCGTGCCTCATCGCTCGCGAGCCCGTGTGCTTAAGCATGTTTGCGCTGCCGTGAAAACCGGGCGGAGCGCCGCGTCGCCTTCGCGGGCCCTGCCGGTCGGCTGAACGTCGCGCCTCGTCGGCAGCCCGCTCCGGATGAAGCAGGCTGGGGCAAGCCGGATTTCGGCGCATCCGCAAGGCTTTCTTCACTGTTTCGTTCAATAATTGGGCGTCCGCCAAGACCTCGCTTGACTCCCGGGAAATGCCCGGTCGGCGAGAACGGACAGGGCTTGAGCACATCGGATTCCCGATGCGCGGGACATCGCGTCCCATGGCTTGCGAAGGCGTCGCCTTGCTCGCCGCGGCTTCGGGACGCGCTTCGGTTGGGGACCTGGTGCTTTGAACTCGATTCGCATGAAAATTCTCGCCATGCTGGCGATCGTCGCCCTGGGCGCGGTCGTCTCGGCCGGCCTCAGCCTGTTCGCCTTGTCCCGCAGCGGCGATCTCAACACCCGCTCCAGCCAGCAGGGCGACATGGCGCTCGTCACCGAGCGCATCAACGCGCAGGTTCTGGGCGTCGTCATGGACGCGCGCGGCATCTACATGTCCAGGACCGCCCAGGACGCCGAGCCCTTCGCCAAGGGCATGGAGGCCCGCTTCCCCGAGCTTCGCAAGCTCAGCGCCCAGCTCAAGGGTCTGGTGCCGGCCGCCGAACGCGACCGCGCCGGGCAGATCGAGCAGGCCATCGCCGATTTCATCGCCTTCCGCTCCGAGACGGTGCGGCTCGGCCGCGAGGTCTCGACCGCGGCCGCGAACGCGCAGGGCAACAACGACCTCAACCGCGCCAATCGCAAGTCGCTGAACGACCTGCTCGTCGCTTTCGCCAAGCGCAACGAGCAGGCCAGCAACGCGCTCGGCGAGGAGGCCGCGGCCTTCACGGGCCAGGTCCAGCTCATCCTGCCCGCGATCCTGCTCGCCGCGCTGCTCGCCTCGGTCGCCGGCGCGATGGTCTTCGCCCAGCGCTCGATCACCGGGCCGCTGCTGGCGCTGGCCGGGGTGATGCAGCGCCTGACGGCGGGAGACACCAGGGTCGATGTTCCCCATGCCGCCCGCAAGGACGAGATCGGCGCCATGGCGCGCGCCGTGTCCGTGCTGCGCGAGAGCACCGAGCAGGTCGCGCTGCTGCAGGAGAACGAGCGCGCCGCGGCGCAGGTCCGGATCGCGCGCGCCGATTCGATGGCCGCGGTCGTGTCGGATGTCGGCGAGGTGGTGTCGGCGGCCGCCGCCGGCGATTTCTCGGCGCGCCTGCAGATCAGCGACGCCGACGAGCAGATGCAGAAGCTGGTCGCCGGCATCAACGAGATCAACGCGGTGGTCGACGGCGCGACGACGGAGTTCGCCGAGACGCTGCGGGCGATCGCCGGCGGCGATCTGACCCAGACGATCGCGACCGGCTATCGCGGGCGCTTCAAGGATCTCAAGGACGCGATCAACGAGACGGTGGAGCGTCTGTCTGCGACGGTTCGGACGATCCAGTTGACGTCCGCGGATGTCGGTCTTGCGGCGCGCGAGATCAACATGGGGGCTGACGATCTGTCGAAGCGGACGGAGGATCAGGCGTCCTCGCTGGAGGAGACGGCGGCGACGACGG
>JAESFX010000268.1_pt1 | contig 30619 bp, 27 predicted proteins | sample 9269501 | NCBI WGS metagenome assembly JAESFX01 (sample SAMN14515570, study PRJNA621655) | algae metagenome | isolation source: Desmonostoc geniculatum HA4340-LM1 and co-occurring heterotrophs from cave... | place: USA: Maniniholo cave, Kauai, Hawaii | collected 2009-07-28
TCTGCCATTTATGAACTCCTTGGGGTTAGAGGGGCGCTTGATAGACAATGATATTGGTATGGGAGGTGCCTTAGTCAACTATAGCACCGTGAATTTACCATTGGAATATCCGATTGCCCGCGTTGCCAAATCGCAAACACAACGATAGAGGCGCGCTTACGTTCCCGATAGCACCCTTTGGAGCCAGCAAAATGACCGCCATCCTCGACATTCACGCCCGCCAGATACTCGATAGCCGGGGCAATCCGACGGTGGAGGTCGATGTGCTGCTCGAAGACGGGAGTTTCGGCCGTGCGGCTGTGCCATCGGGCGCGTCGACGGGGGCTTATGAGGCGGTCGAGAAGCGTGACGGCGACAAGAGCCGTTATATGGGCAAGGGTGTGCTGCAGGCGGTCGAGGCCGTGAACGGTGATATCCGTGAAGCGCTGATCGATCTCGATGCGGAGGATCAGGAAGATATCGACGCGGTCATGATCGACCTCGATGGCACCGACAACAAATCGAACCTGGGCGCGAATGCGATATTGGGGGTCAGCCTTGCGGTTGCCAAGGCGGCGGCGGATGCGCGCGGCTTGCCGCTGTATCGTTATGTCGGCGGGGTCAACGCCCATGTGCTGCCGGTGCCGATGATGAACATCATCAACGGCGGCGAACACGCCGATAACCCCATCGACTTTCAGGAATTCATGGTGATGCCCGTTGGCGCGGATTCGCTCGCTGAGGCGGTGCGCTGGGGGTCGGAGATTTTCCACACGCTGAAGAAAGGCCTGCACGAAAAGGGTCTGGCTACGGCGGTGGGCGACGAGGGCGGTTTTGCGCCGAACCTCGCGTCAACACGCGACGCGCTCGATTTCATCATGGCGTCGATCGAGAAGGCCGGGTTCAAGGTCGGTGACGAAGTGGTGCTCGCGCTCGATTGCGCCGCGACCGAGTTTTTCAAGAACGGCAAATACGAGATTTCGGGCGAGGGGCTTTCGCTGTCGCCGACCGAAATGGCCGATTATCTGGCGGCCTTGTGCAAGGATTACCCGATCCGTTCGATCGAGGACGGCATGAGCGAGGACGATTTCGAAGGTTGGAAGGCGATTACCGACAAGATCGGCCATGAAGTGCAACTGGTCGGCGACGATCTGTTCGTGACCAACCCCGAGCGCCTGTCGATGGGCATCGGCAAGGGGCTGGCCAACTCTCTGCTGGTCAAGGTCAACCAGATCGGCACGCTCACGGAAACGCTGGCCGCCGTGTCGATGGCGCACCGGGCGTCCTACACTGCAGTGATGTCGCACCGCTCGGGCGAAACAGAGGACGCGACCATCGCCGACCTCGCGGTCGCGACCAATTGCGGGCAGATCAAGACCGGCAGCCTTGCGCGTTCGGACCGGTTGGCGAAATACAATCAGCTCATTCGTATCGAGGAAGAACTGGGCGGTGCGGCGGCTTATGCGGGGCGCTCGATTTTCCGCTAAACGGCGGCTTTGCTTGGGCCGCAATGCGGGCTATGACGTCACGCAGTCATGGCGCGCGGCAAGAAAAATCCGGAATACATGAAGTCGGTCATTGGGCCGGGCCTTGCGCTCGTTGCGCTGCTCGGGATTGCGTCTTATGCGCTGCTCGGGCCGACCGGGATCATCGCCTGGACCGATTATCGCGCCGCGCTGTCTGAGCGCAAGATCGAGCTCGCCAAATTGCAGAAGGAACGCGATGCGCTGCGCAACCGGCAGTTGCTGCTCGACCGCGACAATGTCGATCCCGATCTGGCGGGCGAACTGATGCGCAAGGAACTCAATGTCGTTGCACCTGACGAGGTGGTCGTTCCGCTCAAATGAATAGCTATGCAGGCGTTTCGTAACGGAAAAGCCCTTTCCACGGCCTATGATTTTGACTAGGCGGCAGATAACAGACCGAAGAGGATGACCGCCTTGGCCAAAGCCCCCGCAAAAAAATCCGCGCCGAAAAAGGCGAGTGTCAGCGAGGACGCGGCGCGCGCCAACCGCGAACGGCCAAGGGAGCCGGTGCCGTATAAGGCGACCAAGGAAGAGCTGCTCGAATTTTACAAGCAAATGCTGCTTATCCGCCGGTTCGAGGAAAAGGCGGGGCAGCTTTACGGGTTGGGGCTGATCGGTGGGTTCTGCCATCTCTATATCGGTCAGGAGGCGGTTGCCATCGGGCTTCAGTCGGCGCTCACACCGGGCAAGGACAGCGTGATTACCGGCTATCGCGACCACGGGCATATGCTCGCTTACGGTATCGACCCCAATGTCATCATGGCCGAACTCACCGGCCGTGCCGCCGGGATTTCGAAGGGCAAGGGCGGGTCGATGCATATGTTTTCGACCGAACATAAATTCTACGGCGGACACGGTATTGTTGGCGCGCAGGTGTCGCTTGGCGCGGGGCTCGCCTTCGGGCACAAATATTCGAAAGACGGCGGCGTATGCCTTGCCTATTTCGGCGACGGCGCGGCAAACCAGGGGCAGGTTTACGAAGCCTTCAACATGGCCGAATTGTGGAAGCTGCCGATCATCTTCGTGATCGAGAATAACCAATATGCCATGGGCACCAGCGTGAATCGGGCCTCGTCCGAAGATCAGCTTTACCGGCGCGGCGAAAGTTTCCGTATCCCCGGCATCCAGGTCGATGGCATGGACGTGCTTGCGGTGCGCGGTGCCGCAGAAGTCGCTCTCGAATGGGTGAGGGGCGGCAAGGGGCCGGTGCTGCTTGAAATGAAAACCTATCGCTATCGCGGGCATTCGATGTCCGATCCCGCCAAATATCGCAGCCGCGACGAAGTCCAATCGGTGCGCGACACCAGCGATCCGATCGAGGGCTGCAAGGCTTATCTGGCTGAAATGGGCGTTGGCGAGGACCAGCTGAAGGCGCTCGAAAAAGAAATCCGGACCATCGTCAACGAATCCGCTGATTTCGCCGAAACCTCGCCCGAGCCGGAATTGGCCGAACTCTATACCGACGTGCTGGTGGAGCAATATTGATGTCAGTCGAACTCAAAATGCCAGCGCTTTCGCCGACGATGGAAGAAGGCACGCTCGCCAAATGGCTGGTGAAAGAAGGCGATAGCGTCAAATCGGGCGACATATTGGCCGAGATCGAAACCGATAAGGCGACGATGGAATTCGAGGCGGTCGATGAAGGCGTGATTTCGTCGATCATGGTCGCCGAGGGCACCGATGGGGTGAAGGTCGGGACGGTCATCGCGTTGATTGCCGGCGACGACGAAGAGATCGCACCCAAAGCTGCACCAAAGGCTTCTGAAGCGGAAGCTGCTCCGGCAGCACCTGAAAACGAGCAGCCTACGCCCACTGCGGAGCCTGCTCCAATGAAGGCTAAATCCGACCCAGCCATTCCCAAAGGCACTACGATGACCTCGCTCACTCTGCGCGAAGCGTTGCGCGATGCGATGGCCGAGGAAATGCGTCGCGACGACCGCGTGTTCGTCATGGGCGAGGAAGTCGCCGAGTATCAGGGCGCTTATAAAGTCACCCAAGGCCTGCTCGACGAATTCGGGGCAGGGCGCGTTATCGACACGCCGATCACCGAATATGGTTTTGCCGGCATTGGCACTGGCGCGGCGATGGGCGGGCTTCGTCCGATCATCGAATTCATGACCTTCAATTTCGCTATGCAGGCCATCGACCACATCATCAACTCGGCGGCGAAGACCAACTATATGTCGGGTGGGCAAATGCGCTGCCCCATCGTCTTCCGCGGTCCCAACGGCGCGGCGGCGCGCGTGGGCGCGCAGCATAGCCAGAATTACGCGCCCTGGTATGCGAGTGTGCCGGGCCTTATTGTGATCTGTCCCTATGATGCAGCGGATGCCAAGGGGCTGCTGAAGGCTGCGATCCGTTGCGAGGACCCGGTCGTGTTTCTTGAAAACGAACTGCTTTACGGTCGCACTTTCGAAGTCCCTGCGCTCGACGACCATGTGCTGCCAATCGGCAAGGCGCGGGTGATGCGCGAAGGTACCGATGTCACCATTGTCAGCTACTCAATCGGCGTCGGCATGGCGCTCGAAGCCGCCGAAAAACTGGCGGGCGAGGGGATCGACGCCGAAATCATCGACCTGCGCACCATCCGCCCGCTCGACAAGGCGACGGTGCTCGCCAGCCTTGCCAAAACCAACCGCCTGATCATCGCCGAAGAAGGCTGGCCGGTCTGCTCGGTGGGCAGCGAAATTATCGCGATCTGCATGGAAGAAGGCTTCGACGATCTCGACGCGCCGATTATCCGCGTGACCAATGAAGACGTCCCGATGCCCTACGCCGCCAATCTGGAAAAAGCGGCGCTGGTCAATGCTGACAAGATTGCTGCGGGCGTAAGAAAACTCTTCGGCAGATAGTCAGGTAGCGTCAAATTTGTTGCAGGTCGCCGCATCTGTGGTCGGGTTCAAATCGTTGTTCAGGCCAGCCGCAAGATTGCGTTCGTCACGAATGTTGAATGCGGCTTCCTGGTTGATGACTACTCCAGTTGCAAAAAGTTCGCCGAACAACGGCTGATATGCATATTGGATTTCGACAAACATGACCGCTGTGCCCTCCGTGGCCTTGACGGAGCCATTTTGTCCAACACCTGTAAAGCTGCTGTTGGAAGTATTGATCCCTGCTGCATATTTGGAGGTGTAGTTTCGCGTACCCTTGCAGCGTTGCCAGCGAATAAACTGCTGTTCGCGATTGCCCTCTGCGGCAATTCGCTTGAACTCAAGGCTCGACAGGATCACTCGTCCGTTTTCCAGGAGGTCGAGATTTCTGGTTTGCAACCGCGTTCCTACCAGCGTTTCGACGATGTCGCTTTCCTGAATGGTGGGTTGCACTCCGGTATTGCCGGTCTGACCGAGACGCGAGGCATTGTCGGCGAGTGCGAGCGCAGCCTGACTGACCTGCATCTGTGCCACGGCACGATAGGCCGTTTCGGTACCATACATGCCAAGGCCGGTGAAAATCGGAATACTCATGGCAAATTCGGTCAGGGCCAGCCCGCTCTGGTTGCGCCGCAGCTTTCCGAGGAAAGATGACGTGCGCACCAGTGCAGCTTTGGCGACCGGGTTAGCCTTCGGTTGCGCCTTCTTCATCATATACTTCCTCGTAATCGCTATCGTCCTCGGCTTCGCCGTCGCAATTCAACGTAGTTCCCGCGCCGGGTGTAGCCTGGTCGCCAAAGGGCTGGTTCTTGAGCAAGGTCTGCGCCGTCAGCGTGCGCTTGTCGGGCAAGCCCGTAAGCGTAAAAGCAGCATCGCGATTGGTTGAATTCCGGACGAACGTGTCAAACGGAAAAACGGCGTCGTAGTTGACCGTTATGGTATAAAGCACCGCGTCGCGCGCACCACCGTTGTCCGCACGGCCGACGGTTCCCCAGGAACCGTTCCCGTTCTCGTCGACAAACTCCTCGTTATTGTCGCAGGTTCCGTTGAGGTTGGTGTCTTCGTAATCTTCCATGCGCTCCACATTGCTGAAGTTCACGTAGCTCTTGCGCGTAATCTTGATGTCGGCGTCGGTCAGATTGCCGTTTATCGACTTCATGATGTCGCGAACATTCTGGTCGATCTGGCGACGGATCGTCGGATCGCTACCCTGCTGGAGCGCCGCGTCGCGGGCAGCCGCCTGGATTGCGCCGTTCAGGGCCGACCGCATATAGATCGCATAGCCGATTTCGAACGTGCCGAGCAGCATGTAGATGAAGATCGGCGCTATGATTGCGAACTCGATGATGGTCGTGCCATCCTCGTTCTTGCGCACCCGGCGCAATGTTGGAAAAATGCGGGCCATTAGCTGGTCAACCTCAAGTCTGAAATTTCTGCTGCGATTCCCTGGAAAGTCGAGATGAGCGCAGCGCTGTTACTTGCTGAATAATATTTTCCGGGCGATGCACAGGCTTGCAGGTTAGTCTGAGCGGTGCCGCTGACGCCGGCGCCGAATGCAACCACCCACAAGGTAACTCCCATCTCGTTTTTCATGTAGCTGCACATGGCGCGGAAACGGTTGTTAACCTGCTGGTCGAGCAAACCGGTCGTTGGTGCGCTGCCTGTGGCGGTCCGCCGACGATCCCACCATTCGACGCCATAGGCACCATAGCCTTGGGTGTTCGTCACGGTATCGCCGTCGGTCATGAACACCACATGGCGCTGGATATTGGAACGGTTGTCATTGTCGGCTGCGAACAGCCCGGTTGGCGAAATCAATCGAGCGCCCCAGATCAAGCCGATATCGTGATAGGTATTACCTTCCGCAGTCAGCCCGCTGACATAGGCGTCGAAAGCAGTCGATGTCGGGTAGGACGTCAACCGCGACGCCGCTTCGGGGCAACTATAGGAAAAGTTCCGGTTAAGTTCGTTTATCGTCGATACCGTCGATGTCGTCTCTGTCGAGCTGCCGGTGTAGCGCCCCCAGACTGCGTCCGGCAAGATCGGCGCCCAGCGCGTGGTCGTATCAGCCGTCGGAATCAGATCGACGTCAAGATCCTTCGCCGCCGCCGGGATCGGGTAGTAGGTTATTGCTCTCGTCGTCTGGCGCTCTTCGACGCAGCCGTCCCAGATAACCGTCGCATTTACCGCTTGTTTATACGAGGTCAACGTCGTCGAGCCGCTCACCAGCAGGTTCTGCGTGTTGTATCCTACCGGCAGGGCTACCGAATTATTCCATCCGGAGCCGTTTTTCAGACTCGCGATATCATGCGTTACCGCACGATACTGCCAGTTTGAAATGGTGTTGGGGTAATTGGTCCAGCTGACTGGCTTGTTCGACGTTCCGGATGCGGTTTTGTCAAACGAGCGGCTGCCATATTGCAACCTGCAGCGGTTGTTGCTGACTGCATATCGGAACATCCAGCGGGTCTGCGGCAGGGTGCGCGTATAGTTTCCGTAAACAACGGATGCCGCAGGATGAACCGGCGCCGCACTGCTGGTCGACTCGAGTTCGTCATAAGCCGTCCCGACTTCAGTGTAAGCGCCAGGACCGGTTCGCGGGCATGATGCCTCGGAGTATACCGTTTGGTAGTTTGTGCCATTGATGTTGCGGGTCTGGCTGGTGTTGTTAGTTGTGTAAGACGTCCAACTCGTTGGCGTCGTTGGGGTCGACGGATTGTTGTAGTCGCCAAAAGTCGGTGGGCTTTCGCTTCCTAACGTATAGGCCCAGACAGGTGACAGTACCGGCACACGCGATTGATATGTCCAGTTATCGGCGAAATAGTTGGTCGGCAGCAGCCGCCCGACGTTGACGTTCACTGCGTAAGGCACAAAACCAAAGCGGATCTGCGCGGTTTGGGTCGCGCCGGATGGTGTCGATCCGCAATCTGCCGCGGAATTTTGCTTGGACAGCGCCTCATAGAAACAGCGCACGGCTTGCCTCAGGCCGACGATTTTAGAATTGCTCAGTTCGACCGCAGTCTGGTTGTTCGTTCCATCCTCTGCCTGATTCATCGAGCCGGTGGTATCGAGCACGAACATGACGTCGGTATTCGGAATGGCCAGCTCGGCTTCGCAGGTGACGCTAATGTCGTGGTCGCCCTTGCCGAACATCTGCATGATGGCCATCGGTAGCTCGACGGAAGCAGTGCCGGTAACGGTCCCGCCGGATTCCGTGTAGACGCGGCTAAGGTTCGTGCTGCCCGATGTACCGCTGCGGAAGTTGGCATCGAACATGTTGTTTGCCGCTGTGCGCGCAGTAAAACTGTTGAATGCCCAGGTGTTGACGCCCATTTTTTTGCGGCCTGCCAGTGCGCCTGCGTCGCATGCCTGCTGCAACCGCGTCTGGGTAAGATATATACGGCTGACATCGACGCCCGAACCGATCATCGCAGTAAGCGGAATCAAACCAGCGGCCATCATCGCCGCAACGTTACCGTTCTGGTCATGGCGGATACGGGCAAGAAACCCGGCCCGCTTGGTAGCGTCGGTCTTTACAGACATTGTGGCATTCCCCTGTTCCACAGATAAATCTTCACGACAGCCATAAGGCGGGCATGGTAATCGCTCTTTGAAGGAACAGGGTTACTGCCCGGTTAACCTTGATTTCGGCTGGAAAACGGTAGTCAAGCAAATGAAAATAATCGAAAACCGCCTCTCCCCGCCGCGTCGTCTGGCGATTGCCTATGCGCCAGAGGCAGTTCGGGCAGCCTTCTCGCTATTGCTGGAATTCGATATGCGACTTGCGGCGCTGGTCGCGAATGCGAGCGAACCGATGATCGGGCAGCTCAAGCTGGCCTGGTGGCGCGATGCACTTGCTACCGAGCCGGAAAAACGGCCCAAGGGTGAACCTTTGCTCGGACAACTGGCATTGTTGCAAGGGCAGGACACCGGTGCGGCGATGGCACAGCTCGTCGATGCATGGGAGCTTCTGCTGGTGGCCAACAATGATGCGGCGGCACTTACCGATTTTGCCGCCGCGCGCGGGGCAGCCATTTTCGGCACTTATGCCCAATGGGTTGGGCAAGATGCCGATGTTAGCGCGCTTGGCGCAGATTGGGCGGTCGCAGATCTGACCGGCGGCACGGTGCGGGTCGCCGACCTCACGGCTTTCCGCGATCGCAAGCTGAGGCCGCTCACAATTTTGGCGGTCTCGGTTGGCAACGTAACCGGTCCGCGCCTCATTTGGCACGCCTTGACGGGCCAGTAATTTTCCGGTCAGAAAGCGGTAGCGTCGACCGGTCCAGGAGATGTTGCGGAGGCATTAAAAATGCGACGATTTCTGGCGGGCGGAGCAGGGGCTTTGTTGCTCGTGGCGGCTGGGCTGTGGCTCTGGCAAGGGCAGGCGTCGCAGGAAAGCGAAATCCCGGCAACGCCGCCTCCTGAAGCGATTGCTGAAGGATTGCCCGAGGCCAGTGACGGTGCACCCGCTTTCGGCGACGCGCCGCCTATTCCACCAGAAGCCCCCAAGGCAAGCCGCGAGGAAATGCGCTTCAACCGCTACGACCGCAACCGCGACGAACTGATTTCGCGCATCGAAATGATGGGCAGCCGGACCAAGGCTTTCAAGGCGCTCGACAAGGACGGTAACAATTTGCTGACGTTCGAGGAATGGGCGGCAGCGACAGGCGAGCGCTTTGCCGGGGCGGATGCGAACAGGGACCTGCTTTTGACCCGCAAGGAATTTGCGAGCACGCGGCCCCGACAGACCAAGGCTAGCTGCCGCTGCTGACCTTTTGCTCGGTAATCCAGCCTGCCATATCGGTGCGCGCGCGACCGGTAATTGCTGCCTTGCGCTCCTTCTTGTGAACCTTGCCTTCCATCGGCGCGAACAAGCCGAAATTGACATTCATCGGCTGATAATCATCGGCGTTGGCGTCGCCGGTAATGTGGCCCAACAAGGCACCTAAAGCGGTCGTAGACGGGGGCGCTGCAATTTCGCGACCGCATAGGTCTGCGGCAGTCATGATTCCCGCCATCAAACCCACCGCGCTGCTTTCGACATAGCCTTCGCAACCGGTGATTTGCCCCGCAAAGCGCACATTTGGAGCGGACTTGAGGCGGAGCTGGCGGTCGAGCAGGACAGGCGAGCGGATGAAGGTATTGCGGTGCAGTCCACCGAGCCGCGCAAACTCTGCCTTTTCCAGACCGGGAATGGTGCGGAGCAATTCAACCTGCGCGCCATGTTTCATCTTGGTCTGGAAACCGACCATGTTCCAAAGGCTGCCCTGCTTGTTGTCCTGCCGCAATTGCACCACTGCATGCGCCCAGCGGCCTGTCCTCGGATTATCCAGCCCCACGGGTTTCATCGGCCCGAAACGGAGCGTATCCAGCCCGCGCGATGCCATCACCTCGATGGGCATACAGCCCTCGAAATAGGGCGTATCCTTCTCCCATTCCTTGAACTCGGTTTTTTCCGCATCGAGCAGGCCTTGGTGAAAGGCGCGATATTGCACTTCGTCCATCGGGCAGTTGATATAGTCCTTGCCGTCACCCTTGTCCCAGCGCGAGGCGTACCAGGCGACGTCCATGTCGATGCTGTCGTGATAGACGATGGGGGCGATGGCGTCGAAGAAGGCAAGGCGTTCCTGACCGGTTTTCGCCATGATGCTTTCGGCAAGGTTGGTCGCGGTAAGCGGACCGGTGGCAATGATGACAGGGCCGTCGGTGGGAATGACGTCGATCCGTTCGCGGATGACCTCGATATTGCCGTTGTCCTGCAAATGCTTCGAAACCGTTTGCGAGAAGACATCGCGATCGACGGCCAATGCCGAGCCCGCTGGCACCTTGGCGACTTCGGCGGCCCGCATGACGAGCGAATCCAGATCGCGCATTTCCTGATGGAGCAGCCCGACCGCGTTGTTTTCCGCGTCGTCGGAGCGGAAGCTGTTCGAGCAGACCAGTTCGGCAAGGCCGTCGGTCTGGTGCGCGGGCGTCATCTCGCCCGAGCCGCGCATTTCGGACAACCGGACCTGCACACCGCGCCGCGCGAGTTGCCACGCCGCCTCACAACCGGCGAGTCCGCCGCCGATGATATGCACGTCATAGGATTTGCTCATGGCGGCGCGCTACCAAACTAACCTTGGGCTTGCAATCGGCGCGCCATTGCCGGAAGGATCGCAGCGATGGGGCAGGATCTCGCACATAAACGACCGTGGCTTGCGGCCAGCCTGTTGTTCGGCTTGAGCTTTCCGTTCGCGTCGTGGTTGCCGGTGCCGGGGCTTGCGGCGATGTTCTGGAAGATGGCTGCGGTGGGCTGCCTCGTGCCTTATATGCTCCGTCGTCACCATGACGGGCATTTTGCCTGGGCGGCAATTTTCCTTGGATTATATGCGCTCGCGGATGGCGTGCTCGAACAGTCGGTGATGGCGGGCGGGGCGATTTTCGCGGCGGGCCATGCCGTAGCAATCACACTTTATTTGCGCCACCGGCGACCGATAATGGCGCCGACGCAGCTCGCACTCGCGCTGGTGTTGTTTATTGCCACCCCGGTCATCATCTGGTTTCTGGTGCAAGCGCCGTCGGCGACACTCTACGGAGCAATCGTCGGCGCAATGGCTGCGGCGGCCTGGAGCAGCAATTTTCCGCGCTATCGCGTGGGTACCGGTGCCGTTCTGTTCGTGACCTCGGACCTGATACTGGTCGCGCAAATGGGGCCGCTGGAAGGCTGGATCGGGCAGGGCTATGTCGTCTGGTATCTCTATTATGCCGGCGTGCTGCTGATCGCCACGGGCATCGTCCAGACTTTGGTAAAGCGCGGCTACGCAGAGCCGTAGCTGCCGTGGTCAGATCGCGCCGATCCGCTCCAGCTTGGCCTTCAGCGATTCGGCAGTGAACGGCTTGGTCACATATTCGTCCGCTCCGGCCGCGATGCCGTTATGGATGTCGCTGCTCTCGCCCCTGCTGGTGCAAAAGACGGTTATCGGCTGATAGGGGGCATCCAGCGCGCGTAACTGCGTAATGAACTGGATGCCGGTCATTATCGGCATGTCCCAGTCGAGCAACACCAGACCCGGCATCGCGGCGCGGCAGCGGGCGAGCGCTTCTTCGCCATTTTCGGCCTCGATGACCTGAAAGCCCAGGCCCTGCACGATCTGGCTCGATATCTTGCGCACTACACGCGAATCATCGACGATCAGGCAGGTGCGCGGGCGGGCGGGACGCTGCGGCGGCTCCGGCATGATATGTTGCCGGGGCTGCGGGGTCTCTTCAAGCGTCGCGGCGCGGCCGATGTTTATCTGCGACAGCGGCGCGCTCATCCGTTTGATCAGGTTCCGAATGACACGACCTCCTGCAAGATGGGCGCGGTGCCATCGGCCTCACCGGTTTTGCGGACATGGAGGAAAGGCATCCAGATGTCGCCGAATTCCGCCTTTTGGTACCAGACATCGAGGACATCGAACGAAGCCCAGAAGCCGTTCGGCTCCATCAGGCGAATCCCTTCGCCGATGCGCGGCACGACGGCAAAGCGCAGCTTTTCCTGGCTTTGGTAGGTTTCGTTCTGGACTTCGATCTCAATCACGTGCGGCGACCCCTGGCGATTCATCCTGATTGTAAAGGACCAATCCTTGACGATTTACCAAGGCGCGATTGTGCGGATATTAACCAGCTAAAGGGCGGGATTTGTGCGGAAGGTGAGTCGGTCGGGGGTGTTTTCGCGATTGGAAGTTGGCGGTAAGTTGGCACCTCCGGCAAGCCGGTCCAAACTTCTTGGCGTGTTTGCTCTTTTGGACCGCGCAAAGGTGCGCAGACGCAAAGCTTGGGCGCTAAAGCTACAAAGGATACCGACCCGGCAACCCGATTTGCGTCTTTTGTTGCTTTAAGAAGACGCAGCCTGGCTGTTTGCTTGCCCTTACAGCCTCTGGGCGGATAACGATGTTCACCCGCGATAGCCTTGGCGGAGTCGGGTCGACGACGATTCTGACAGGACAAATCCTATTTTACAAACGCGCATATCGATGCACCACCATCGGTTCGATAAAATGTGTAGTGGCGGTTTTTGTGTGTCAGGATAACCACCAACCCTGCGGACAGCAGCCCATCTTGCGTTTCGCTCCGGCGGTCGCGGCTATCGAGGCAAGACCGCGGAGGCCATAATGCGAGAAATGGATAATAAATGCAATGCGGGTGATATCGTCGTGTCGTGACGCGGCAGGCGCTGATGCCCATGTGGCTGGCGGTTCGGTTGGAGAGCGCCGTCTAGTTTCGGGGTTTCTGCCCTCGTCGTTTGATTGTCACTACAAATTAGAAAACTCACCCAAATTGGTATATTGGGGCAGAAGCTGTGATGGCTGGATTTCGTCATAGGGCCCCGCATTGGCTAGAGAACTCCGTGCCCAATGGAAATATGTCGGACCACGCATTTCCATTTCCAGCCCAACGGCAAGTGGCACGAAATAAGCATAGCCACGAATGATCGATTTGCGAAAAAGCAATCGATCCGAGGCATCGCGAATTTCGAGGCGATCGACAGATGCCGGTAGCGGGTCAAAAGCCCAAGCCGATTCTATCGCTGCGTTTGCTTCATAATCAGAAATTTGGGGTTTTCGTATTTCGACGACAAAATCTGCATCAGGGCGTGGGCGTTCTGCAATCAAGCATTCCTTTGTTGATAAGCGCAGCTTCCATTCTTCGTTATCAACTCCGTGTTCGAAATCGGGTGTCGCCGTGATTGCCGGGCAGTTCCTTTTTGGCAGCAATCGAAAAGTCCGAGCGTTCGACGAAAATCCTGCATTCCGATTCCTTCCACCCTCGTCGACGGTTACCGAATTGACCCCGGCAGTAGCCAATGTAGCAATACAAAGTGCGTTGCATGACCAAGGGACCAAAGTATCGTACTCCTCGCTCGTCATCGACTTGCCTGAGCGCCAATTTCGATCGTGCAACTGAGGACCTAACAGCATGATATCGCCGGAGAGCGTTAGTCTTGTTGACGGTAAAATGTCCCGCTCACTAGCCATTGCGTAATAGGGATGACTGCCCCATTTATTCTTATAAGCTGGTATTGCAGTCATTATGGCGATTGTCGCGAGCAAAGCAAATAATGGTGACCATCGCGTAGGTTTTACAAACCTTATCAGTTCATTGAACAGCCAAATCGTAAGCGACCAAAGCGCTATTGTAGGCGCAATCCCAATAATGAGCCATGGGATTATCAGATATGCGAGAAGCACAAAAATGGCGGTGGGCGCCAACCAAAAGGCTGCTACCGCTACGGTAATCCAAGAAAGCGCAACAATGGCGAGCACTCGATCAATGCGACGGCGCTTTGATTGTTTGGTTACCATTGCTTTGGTTTACAGTGATTTTTCCTAGCAAATATTTAATCTATGGCTTCGCCGCCAGACAATGTTGATGATTCATCCTCGTCGTCGCTCTCTTCAATTTTTGCCGCACCGACCACATGCTCGTCATCCCCAACATTAAACAACCGCACGCCCGCCGTTCCGCGCCCCAGCACGCGCAGGCTGTCAAGCGGCATGCGGATCAACTTGGCCTGGTCGGTGACGAGCATCAACTGGTCCCCCTTCGTCGCGGGGAAGCTGGCCACTACCGGGCCGTTGCGTTCGATATTGTCGATATTGGTAATCCCCTGACCGCCGCGTCCGGTGCGGCGGTAGCCGTAGGCTGAGGACAGCTTGCCATAGCCATTGGCGCAGACGGTGAGGATGAACTGTTCGCGTTCCGCCAATTCGGCGATGCGTTCGGGCGACAGCGTGGGTTCGCCTTCATTTTCGGGCTTCCACGGGGCAAAGCGGAGGTAATCTTCGCGTTCTTCGGGCGTCGTGCCAACGCGGCTCAGGATCGAGAGCGAGATGACCTCGTCTCCCTTTGCCAATTTCATCGCGCGGACGCCGGTCGAGGCGCGGCTCTGGAATTCGCGGATGTCGTCGGCGGCGAAGCGGATGGCCTTGCCGTTGCGGCTGGCGATCAGGACATCGTCTTCCGCCGTCAGCAACTCGACGCCGATCAGCCGGTCGTCGGCATCCTCGCCTTCGAATTTCATCGCGATCTTGCCATTCGAGGGGATATTGGCGAAGGCGTCCATGCTGTTGCGGCGGGCGTAGCCCTTGGCGGTGGCGAACACGACACTGAGGCCGCCCCATTCGGCCTCGTCCTCGGGCAGGGTAAGGACGTTCGAGATGACTTCACCTTCGCCGAGCGGCAACAGGTTGACCATCGGGCGCCCCCGCGTTTGCGGCCCACCTTCGGGCAGGCGCCAGACTTTCAGGCGATAGACCTTGCCGATGTTGGAGAAGAACAGCACTGGCGTGTGCGTTGACGTCACGAACAATTCGGTAACTGCATCCTCATCCTTGGTCGCCATCCCTGCACGGCCTTTGCCGCCACGATTCTGCGCGCGGAAGGTGGCGAGCGAAGTGCGCTTGATGTAGCCGCCATGGGTGACGGTGACCACCATTTCCTCGCGTTCCATCAGGTCTTCGTCGTCGAGACCGTCCCAGCTTGCCGTGATTTCGCAAAGGCGCGGGGTGGAAAACTCGGCGTCGATGGCGACAAGCTCGTCGCGCATCAAGCCATAGAGTTTCACCCGGTCGCCGAGGATTGCGAGATATTCTTCGATATCGACCGCGAGCTCTTTCAGTTCCTTGCCGATTTCGTCACGCCCGAGCGCGGTCAGCCGGTGCAGACGTAAATCGAGGATCGCGCGGACCTGTAGTTCCGAAAGCTGGTAACTATCACCGGTAATTTCGGCTTCGACCGCTTCTACCAGTTTGATATAGGGCGCAATCTCGGCAATCGGCCATTGCCGCGCGATCAAGGCGGCGCGCGCCTCGGCGGGATTTGGCGAGCCGCGAATGATCCGGACGACCTCGTCGAGATTGGTGACTGCAACCACCAGACCGAGCAACAGATGCGCGCGTTCGCGGGCCTTGTTGAGTTCATATTTGGTGCGGCGCGTGATGACTTCTTCGCGGAAGCGGATGAAGGCCTCGATAAAGTCGCGCAGGTTGAGCACTTCAGGCCGCCCGCCGCGAATCGCGAGCATGTTGGCGGGAAAGCTCGACTGCGCCGGGGTGTGCCGCCACAACTGGTTGAGCACGACGTCGATGGTCGCGTCGCGCTTCAGGTCGATGACGATGCGCACGCCCTTGCGGCTCGATTCGTCGCGTATATCCGACACGCCCTCAATGCGCTTGTCCTTGGCGGCCTCGGCGATTTTTTCGACCAGGCCCGACTTGCCGACCTGGAACGGAATGCTGGTGAGCACGATCGAGCGCCGGTCGCCCCGACCTTCCTCGATCTCGTGCCGCGCGCGCATCATGATCGAGCCCTTGCCGTCGCGATAGGCCGCGCGCGCGCCGCCCTGGCCGAGGATTAACGGACCGGTCGGGAAATCGGGGGCGGGGATTATTTCGATCAGCTCATCCACCGAAATGCCTGGGTTATCGATGTACGCAAGGCACGCCTTGATAACCTCGCCCAGATTGTGCGGCGGTATGTTGGTCGCCATGCCGACGGCGATGCCGCCAGCGCCGTTGACCAGCAGATTGGGGAAGCGGGCAGGGAGCACCTGCGGCTCTTCGCGGCTGCCATCGTAATTGGGCTGGAAATCGACTGTGTCCTTGTCGAGATCGTCGAGCAAGGCATTGGCGACCTTGTTCAGCCGCGCCTCGGTATAACGCATCGACGCGGGCGGATCGGGGTCCATCGAACCGAAATTGCCCTGACCGTCGATCAGCGGGACGCGCAGCGACCAATCCTGCGTCATGCGGGCAAGCGCATCGTAAATCGCGCTGTCGCCATGCGGGTGATAATTGCCCATGACGTCGCCGACGATCTTGGCGGATTTGCGATATGGGCGCCCGGCGACAAAGCCGCCTTCCTGGCTGGCGAAAAGGATGCGGCGATGGACGGGTTTCAGGCCGTCGCGCACATCGGGAAGCGCGCGGGCAACGATCACCGACATGGCGTAATCGAGGTAACTAGCCTTCATTTCGTCGACGATGTCGACGGGCGAAATATCCGAAGGGTCTAGAGTGGCATTATCATCGCTCACGCCGCGAAAATCCTTATATTTTTAGAATGCGGAAACTCTAGACGAGGCAGTCCGGAAAAGCCACCTTTCGGGCGCTCCAAACTGTAATTTTCTACAGCTTATCCACAGATTCGCACCATCGATTGCATCAGGGCGCGATAAGAGCCCCTTTATAGTCGAAAAGGTGGCCGGATTGATCAGGATTTAGCGCCGCCAGCACGTCCAGAAGCTGCCTTGCAGCTTGGGCAGGGGTGAACCGTTCGGTCGCCGCATTGCCCCTGAAGGGGGCGCTAAGGGGCGTCTCGGCGGTGCCAGGGTGCAGGCCAACAATGATGGTTTCAGGGTTCTTGCGCTGCCATTCGATTGAAATGTTGCGGACCAGCATGTTCAACGCCGCTTTCGACGCGCGATAGCTGTGCCAGCCGCCGAGCCGGTTATCCGCTATGCTGCCGACGCGCGCGGAAAGCACGGCGAAGCATATCGGGCCGGTTTTCGGCATCAGCGGTAGGAAATGCTTGGCGATCAACGCCGGCCCAATAGCATTTGCGCGGACATTCTCGATCATCCATTCCGCGTCGAGTTCACGCAGGCTTTTTTCGGGGCCTTTTCCGTTCCGGTGCAGCAATCCGGTCGCCACGATTATCAGACGCGGCGCAACTCCGGCCTTTGCCAAATAGGATGCGGCACCGGCAATGCTTGTTTCGTCCAGAATATCGACCGGCGGGTCGCTGTTTCTCGCCAGTGGCCAGACCTGGCCGAATTTCCCGCGTCCTGCCAGTTCAGCAGCAAGTGCCGCTCCGATGCCGCCATTCGCGCCGATTATAATGGCCGGGCCTTCAGCCATGCCGCACCTCCATTGTTCAACCGCAATTCATGCAGGCTTGCTATGGCAATTGCACAATGTCGGCCAGCTACCTATAGTCAGCGTTAACGAAGGTAACGAGCCAAAACCCCTTAAGCGCGGAGAGTAGAATGCAGTTCATCCCCAAATTTGCCGTGGCCCTTTCGCTTGTTGCGTTACCGCTTGCCGGAACGCAGGCGCTGGCCCAGGACAAGCCGGCGAAAGAAAAGAAAGGCAAGGAAAAGGAAGCGGCAGCCGCTGCGCCCAAGCGCAACTATTCCAAGCCGTTTGTCGCGGCCTATACGCCGGTCGCCGATTTGCTGAACAAGAAAAAGGATATCGCTGGCGCCAAGGCTGCGTTCCCTACGGTTGCCGCTGCGGTCGCAAATGACGACGATCGCTATGAGGCAGGCATATTGGCGGTCAATATTGGCGTCCAGGCGAAAGATACGGCGTTGCAGGATCAAGGCGTCGATCTGGTTCTCGCGTCTGCTACCGCGCCCGTCGAGGTCAAGCAGCAATATATGTTCCGCAAAGGGGCGATCGCCTATGACGGGAAGAAATTTGCCGAAGCCGAAAAGCATATGGTCGATGCCTATAATCTCGGCCATCGCGGTAACAATATCGAGTTCCTGATCTCGAATGCGCTATCGTCGCAGAACAAGGACGGCGATGCGTCGAACTGGCTCGGCAAGGCAATCGAAGCGGACAAGGCGGCAGGTAAACCTGTTAATAAGGCTTATTATGTGCGCGCCGCAAATCTCGCAGCCAAAGCGAAAAATTATGGCGGCGCGGCCAGTTGGTACAAGCAGTTGCTGCTCATGGAAAACAATCCCGATTACTGGCACGATGCGCTCGCCTATTTCGACCGTTCGTTGCAATTCGATCCCGAAGAGACACTCGATCTCATGCGGTTGATGCGCATAACCAACGGCCTCCGCTTCCAGCAGGAATATGCGCAATATCTGGATAGCCTGAGCTATGTCGGGGTGCGTTACCCGGCCGAAGCAGTGTCGGTGCTTGATGAGGGCTTTGCCAAGGGCATAATTTCGAAAAACAATGTGACCTTCGGTGAGAAGTACAAAGAAGCCCAGGGGCGTCTGGCCGAGGACACAAGGACGCTGGCAGGTACCGTTGCGCCTGCAAAAGCCAGCCCTAGGGGAATGCTGGCCTCTTTGACCGGCGACTCTTTCTATTCGCACAAGAATTATGCGACTGCGAAGGAACTCTATGAGTCGGCGCTAGGCAAGGGACCGGTGCTCGACAAGGATGGGAAGGACCAGACCGACCGCACCCGCTTCCGCCTGGCGATGGCCAAGACAATGCTTGGCGATCATGCAGGCGCCAAGGCCGATTTTGCCCAGATCAAGAGCACGAATCGCAAGGCAATTGCGGATTACTGGCTGTTGCATATCGATCAGGCAGGTAAGCCGGCTGCGGCCCCCGCGTCGGCTGCTCCGACAACCTGATTTTCCGGATTTTCAGAAAAGAGCCTGACCATTCAGGCCCTTTTCATGCCTCGGGAATGGGAACGCCGGGTTCGTCCTTGGCGGTTCGGATCGTGAGCGAGGTTTTGACGCTGCTGACGTTCGGAGCAGAGGTCAGTTGGGACGTCAGGAATTCCTGAAATGACTGAAGATCGCGCGCCACGATTTTGAGAATGAAGTCGATTTCTCCGTTCAGCATATGACATTCGCGCACATTGGGCAGCGCGCGGACATGCTGTTCGAATGCCTTCAGATCGTCTTCGGCCTGGCTTTTCAGGCTTACCATCGCGAACACGGTGATGGTGTAGCCCAGCGATCCGCCGTCGATATCGGCATGATAGGATTTGATAGTGCCTGACTGTTCGAGCGCGCGCATCCGGCGCAGACATGGCGGGGCGGTCAGCCCGACCTTTGCCGCGAGATCGACATTGGTAATCCGTCCGTCGGCCTGCAATTCAGCCAGAAGCTTCAAATCTATCGCATCGAGGTTCATATTGGCCATGTTCTTGATATTTCCAAATTCAATAACTTCCCTTGTTATAATATAATTATATCGCTTTGCAATTGTCCCATAGTGTGACGCGCAAAATTAGCCGCTATCGCTGGTGCGGCGTCGGGTATATCGATTGCATTCACATAAATAATTTACCATCAGGGACCTTCCGAATTGCGCTTTGACGACCGCCTCCAAACTGCTTTGCGTCAGGCGGACGACAACGAATTTGCGGCATCTTCGAAATGGCAGCAGCTGGTCGATATTCTTGCCCAGAATCCGCGCGAATTCGATGTGCAATATGTGGCAGCCGGTTTGCAGAAAGTACGCGAATTCCTGCCATTGGTTCCGCCGCAGATACGCGCGCAATCGGTCCGGTCTCTCGCAGGCAGAATCCAGTCTGCGCCGCTGATATTGCTGTTGTCCGGGGACATTCCCGAGGTCGCGGCTGCCGCCGTTGCGGGTGCGAGACTGAGCGACGACGAGTGGGCCGAAATCGTATCCGCCATGCCGACAAGAGCCAGGGGATTCCTGCGCAACCGCGGCGATTTGGGGCCGAACACACGGCGCGCCCTGGCGATTTGGTCGGCAGCAGATTTTGTGCTGCCGGTACCCGACGTGGCACAGCGCGCCGGCAATGCCGATGGCATGCAGATTCGCGATATCGTCGAGCGCATAGAGAAGCTTCGGACCGAACGCGAAACCCGTGAAGCGCCCTATCTGCCATTTGCCGACGAAGAGTTCAGGGACTTTCCGGAGCATATCGACGAAATCCGCTTCGAAACCGACGAAAATGGCACGGTTAGCTGGATAGAAGGCGCGCCGCCGGGAGCGGTTGTTGGCGTCGATATAGCCGAACCGGCCTATGACGAAGGTCCCGGTCCCGACGCATATGGAGCCGCTGCGTTCAGGCAGCGCATGCCACTTGAAAACGCGCGTATGCGACTGTGTGGAGCCGACATGATCGCAGGCGACTGGCGGATCAACGCTGCGCCGTTCTTCGACCCGATTAGCGGGCGGTTCAACGGCTATCGCGGTCTTTTTCGGCGACCGACGGTCGCCGAAAGCGCGTTGATCGAGCCCGAAACTGCGCCGAACTCCGACCATATCCAGCAACTTGTTCACGAGTTGAGGACGCCGCTTGGCGCAATCATCGGCTTTTCCGAGATTATCGAGCAGCAACTGTTCGGCCCGGTGACCGAGGACTATCGGGTGCTCGCCAAGAACATATTGAACGACGCGGAACGGCTGCTTGCCGGGTTCGACGACCTCGCAATGGCCGCCAAGATCGAAGCCGGACAATTGGCGCTGCAAAGCGGCGTTACCGATTGCGACTGGCTCGCGGCGCGCCTGGCCGACCGCCTGCACGGACTGAGCGAGCTTTTGCACGTTACGCTCAACCTCGTACAGGCGCACCCCGTCCGACCCTATGCCATCGACAATGAAATCGCCGAGCGCATGTTTTCGCGGCTTTTGTCCGCAGTTATCATCGGGTGCGAAGAGGGCGAGATCCTCGACGGACGGTTTCGTACCGAACCGGGTCCGAACGCAACCAACCGATTTGTCCTCTCACTGCCTAAAAAGTTGCTGGAACTGGACGAGGGCGAACTGTTCGGCTCGGGGCCCGGCAGTTTCGACGATGCGAGTCAGGCGCCCCTGCTGGGGCTGGGTTTCTCGCTGCGTCTCGTCCGCAGTCTTGCGCGAAATGTCGGCGGCGATTTACGATTTTACAATGAAGCGCTGATATTGATCCTGCCTGCGGTCAGTGACGGCCGAACCGGATATCGAGACGAAGAGCGAGAGTGATGTGTTGGCAAAGGGAGCGGCAGCAACTGGACTGAAGTCTGCCGCAACAGCGCGGTACAATTTCGACTTCGCCGATCTGTCCGCTCTCGGCAGCCCGCGCTTTATTCTGACCGTCGATACCGAAGAGGAATTCGACTGGAACGCGCCGTTCGCGCGGACCGGATATGGGACGACACATTTGAAGTCCGTGCCGCGCTTTCAGGCGCTTTGCGAAGAGCATGGCATCAAGCCCAGTTACCTAGTCGATTTTCCTATCACCGAAGATCCGTTCGGCGTCGAACTGCTGGGCGGCTATGCCAATGCCGGAACGGCTGAAATCGGCGTGCAGCTTCATCCCTGGGTCAACCCGCCGTTCGATGAAGAGGTTTCGCTGCATAACAGCTATGCCTGCAACCTGCCCGAGCCACTCGAACGCGCCAAGCTCTCCGCGTTGCATGCTGCAATAACAGGTCGGCTCGGCGTTGAACCTGATTCCTATCGCGCCGGTCGCTATGGAGCCGGACCCAATACCGCCCGGATTTTGGCCGATCTCGGGATCGCTATCGATAGCTCGGTCCGGGCACGGTTCAATTATTCGGATCAGGGCGGACCGGACTATACGCATCACCCGGTCAATCCCTACTGGATCGAGCGCGGCAGGCTCCTCGAACTTCCCGTCACTACCGTTTTCGGTGGTGCGATGCGCTCTATGGGCAATGTTGTTTTCGGCGAATGGTTCGGCTCGCAAGTGGCTCGATCTGCACTTGCGCGGTCGAACATACTCGAACGCATCGCCCTGACGCCCGAGGGTATCCCTTTGGCCAAGGCACTAACGGGCATCGATCTGGCACTGGCCGAGGGCGTGCCGGTTATCAACCTGTCCTTCCATTCGCCTTCGCTTGCGACCGGGCACACGCCCTATGTCCGCGACGAAGCCCAACTGGATGATCTGTATCGCTGGTTCGAAGGCGTATTTGCGCATCTGGCGGCTTCGGGTGTGAGGCCCACGACAATGGCCGAAATAAAGACCGCCAGCCTGTTTCCGCTCCATGCCTGAGATAAGGCTTGCCAGCGCCGCAATAGTTCCGCTATCGGCGCGCTCACGATTGGCTAGCCGGTCGGGGCCTGTAGCTCAGTTGGTTAGAGCTGGCCGCTCATAACGGCTAGGTCGGGGGTTCGAGTCCCTCCGGGCCCACCAGCCTTCGCCCCTTTCAGGGGCTTCGGCTGGCGAGCCAGCCAAGGTGAGTATATTGCTTGTCCGCCGAAGCCTCAGGGCGTAGGCGGATTGTACCAGAGTACCCATGTCGGGGAGTAGCGCAGCCTGGTAGCGCATCTGGTTTGGGACCAGAGGGTCGCAGGTTCGAATCCTGTCTCCCCGACCATTTTCTTTCCCAGCTTGTGTCTTTTCGTCTCACATTGTTTCAAAAAATACATTTTATCAGATAGTTACAGCGGTCATGTCGTTTCAGGCGATTTCAGCGGATTTCGCCAATTACCAACACTTTGTTGGTAAGAAATTTGGTGTTAGAACTCGAATCCGCTAAGTTAACAACATGCTTAGCGACGCCTCAATCCGCAGCCTTAAGGCTGGACCCAAACCGACCAAGCACGCCGATGGCGGTGGCTTGTTCATCCTCGTCAACCCCGATGGCAAGAAGCATTGGCGCTTGTCCTATCGATTTGCTGGCAAGCAGAAGCTGCTTTCGGGCGGGCCATATCCCATCGTCAAATTATCGGACGCTCGCAAATGGCGCGATGAGGCTAAGGGCCATCTGCTCGAAGGGCGCGACCCAAGCACGATTAGGAAGGCCGAGAAGAGGGCGTTGGTAGCAAAGGGCCAGGACGCTTTCGAGATTGTCGCCAAGGAATGGCTCCATACCCGCTCGCGCGTCTGGTCCGAACGCTATGCGCGGATTACGCGCACCCGTTTGGAGCAGGACATTTTCCCTGGCCTTGGCTCGGTGCCAATTGCCGACATCGATCCTGTAATGCTGCTGAATGAGCTGCGCAAGATCGAGAAGCGTGGTTCGGTCGAAATGGCCCATCGCATCCGAAATCACGTTGGCGAGGTCTTCCGCTATGGTATCGCAACGCAGCGGTGCCGGAGTGACCCAAGCCGCGACATTGCGCCCGCGATGATGCGTCCGGCCCCCGTTAAGCACCGTGCCAAGGTCGATGCGCGTGAACTGCCGCAATTCTTTGCCAAGCTGGCGCAGGACGAAGGGACGGCCATGAGCCATTTGGCATTGCGCTGGACGATGCTCACGATGGTGCGAACGCAGGAAACGCGCTTTGCGACATGGAGCGAGATCGAGGGGCTGGACGGCGAACAGCCGCTTTGGCGGATCACGTCCGACCGCATGAAGATGCGCAGCGAACATCTTGTGCCACTGTCGCGGCAGGCAATTGCCTTGCTGAAAGAGATTGAGGCCGCGAACGTGTTTCGCACCGCCGGGAACAAGCGGCTCGGCAAATTCCTGTTCCCCGTCGCTACCAGCAAAAGCCAAGTGATCAGCGAGAACCGGATGCTCGACATCCTTTATAGGATGGGAATGCGCGGCAAGGCGACCGTCCACGGCTTTCGCGGGCTGGCAAGCACAGTGCTGAACGAGTCCGGCGAGTTTGAACCGGACTGGATTGAGGTGCAGTTGGCGCATGTCGCGCGCGGCGTTCGCGCCGCTTACAACTCGGCCCGATACCTGGCCCACCGGCGCAACATGATGCAGTGGTGGGCCGATTATCTTGAGCAGGCCGAGAAGGCGAGTCCAAGCGCAGATCGTTAGGCCGAAAGGTGATCGGCCACAGCGGCACGATAGGCCGGAGGATTGGCAACCCAGCGGTTGATTTCGGCCTCGCTCCAGCCCGCGCCGTTGGTGCTGATCGGTATTTGGCATGGGAAGGTGCCTTCCTTCATCTTGCGATAGACGGTCGAGCGAGATAGGCCAGAGCGGTGGAGGACGGTTTTCAGCCGGATGATGCGATCTGGTTCGGGCATAGTCGTGGTTCCATTGGTTGAGCGTGGATGACACCCCCTGCCAACGATCTTGGTCATGCCGCGCTCGTTGAAAAGCATGATTTTAGTTTATGCAAGTGTGGCGTAGAAGAAATGGCGCACGGCGGGGTTACGATTAGACGAGACCCGCCTGACGAGCAGCGAAATGACTGAAACGTTATCGTTTACTTAACGCCGAACGAGTCGGAGTATGGGTAAGATCAATCTTACAAAGACAGCTAGTCAGCCTCAAAAGGGCTAGGTCGTACAGACCGGCTGACCCATTTGGATTATATAATTCAGTAGATTCTAGCTTGCGGTCTCATCCGCTATTCTCCGTTCGGGCAAAGTAACCAGGGGGATAGCGAATTGGCGATGTTGTCAAAATCCGGAGCAGTGCGTCGCGATCGCCACGAGAACAGGCAGTTACTCACGCTCGAGCAAAGCCTCGCGCTCGATAACGTTGCGGCGATGGACCTCTATGCTGGTCATCTCAACAAGTACATGCTTCAGGTGTACGATATCCTTGGATACAAGGATATCGACATCAAAAGCGCACAGGGTGCTGAAATCACTCTGTCCGATGGGCGTGCGGTACTCGATTTGTCGGGCGGCTTCGGTGTGCTGGGATTGGGCCATAACCATCCGCGGATTATCGCTGCGGAACGTCGCTGCCATGACGAGAAGGTAATCGATTGTATAAAAATTGCGCCGCATAAGCTGCAAGGCGCGCTTGCCTATAATATTTCCCGCTTTCTACCCGAACCCTTAAATGTTTCGTTTCTGGCGGTCTCCGGAGCCGAAGCCAATGAAGCGGCAATGAAGCTGTGCGAACGCGTACAGACCCCAAAAGGCAAGACCAAGTTCCTGTGCATGCAGGGGGCCTTTCATGGCAAGACGCACGGTGTACTCTCGCTGACGACGGCAACCGATGTGCACACCGGCTTCCTTCTTGGGGTGCCCAAGGAAAACGTGATATATGCCGAATTCGGTAACATCGATTCAGTACGCGATGCAATCGGTCGCGAAACTTCGGGGTCGGACAATCGGATTATCGCCGGGATCGTCGAGACCATCCGCGGTACGTCCTGCGAGGCACCGCCGCCTGGCTACCTCACTGAATTTGCCGACCTGTGCCGCGAAGCAGACATCCTCACCATCTTTGACGAGGTGAAAGTCGGGATGGGCCGCACCGGACGTTTCTGCGCGTTCCAGCATGAAGATGTGGTGCCCGACGTGGTGACGATGGCCAAGACCTTGGGTGGCGGCAAGCGCGAATTGGGGGCAATGGTCACCTCGCAAGCGCTGTTCGACAAAGCCTATGGCAACAAGCAAGACTGCAACCTGCACAGCTCGAGCTTTAGCGGCATGGGCGAAAGTTGCGCAGTCGGTATCGAGACCTTGAACATCTTGCACGAAGACCGGCTGATCGAACGGGCCGGACAAATGGGCGCGTACTTGCGGACGGGCCTCGAACGGCTTCAGCAAAAATATCCGCGCACCATCTTGTCGCTTCGCGGCAAGGGCTGTTTCCAGGCCATCGAACTGAACTTTGGACAGGAACTGGCGGCTAAGGCCGTCGACATTCGCAAAAACCCGTTATTCGTGACCTGGCAGACTGTGCTGATCGGCGCGATGGCCCGGGAGTTGTTCGAACGCCACAAAATTCTGGTGCATTTCCAGCCCGGCGCGCGCGACTTGCTGCATTTCATGCCACCATATATCGTCAGTGAAGAACAGATCGACCGGCTGCTTGCCGCGCTCGACGATACAATCGGTCGGGGGATGGCAGATGCCACGATCAAGTTCGTGGTCAAGAACATAAAGCGCGTGTTTTCTTGAGCCGCTCAGAATCTCTGGTCATGGATAATCTTCGCGCAACCACGCAAATGCGACTTGAGCCTGGCTTTCTGGCTTGCCTTGGGTTGGTCTTGATCTCGCTGCTGCTGTTTGCGCTAAATACCCGGCACGGAATTGGCATCTACGTTGATACCCTCCGTTACATGGAGCTTAGTCCGGTCAACTGGGATGCGCCGGTATATCCTTGGATGCTCAAGCTTGGCAAAGGCCTCGGTATCTCGGTCCTGACCGCGGCAAGCATTGTCGCCGTGTTGACACTTTGCGCGAACATCGTCCTGGCCTTCTCACTAATCAACAGGGCGAGTGGCGATTGGCGCTTTGCGACGGTCGGCTGCGCCCTGATCGCGTTCTCGCCCCAGTTCGTAAACTTTCATGCCTCCGCGATGTCGGAAGCTCCATTCATCATGTTCCTGTTGCTAACTATTTGGACAGCTTTGAATTATTTGGAGAACAGCGACCGCATTTGGCTCATTGCTTCGTCGTTGCTGCTCTGCGTGGCAACTTTGACCCGCTTTACGGCACCGCCATTGGGAATCGCAATTGCAGCGCTGATATTGTGCGATCCGCGCTTGTCAACAAAGCGACGCTGGACTGACGCCGCTCTTCTCGCAGGGGTCGGCGGCGGGCTGTTTTTCGCTTGGGTCGGCTACAGTCAGTTGACGGCGGGACGATCGATCGGGCGGGTACTCGCCTTTTACGGTAATATGGGTCAGGCTGAATGGCTTGGTGACCTCAAGACGGTGGCCGCGTGGCTGTTTCCGGACAAGGTGGGGCTCGAACTGCGGGTTGCGCTGTTATTGGGGTTGCTCGGCTTCGCTGCCTGGATGCTTCCCAAGCAGCTCAAACTATGGCGCGGTGGTCGGGACCAATCGCTGCCATCCAGCGTGCCCCTGACGTTGATCTTGGGCCTGTTTTTCATCGGCTATCTTGCCTTCGTATATTTATCTACCTCGATCGAAGCCAATCTGTCGCTGACGGGCCGATACGCTTTCCCCGCATATTGCATCCTCGTCATGCTGATTACGGTTCTGGCCAGTTCCCTCGAACGTAGCCAGCAAGGACTTCTATTGACGCTAGCTATCCTGGCGGGAGCCATGTTGGTGTCCCACAGCGTGCGCAGCGCGGTGCGCACGTCGGAAGTCTATCGCGACGGATTTGGCTTCCACCATAGCGAATGGCGGACTTCGCCGACGATGGACGCCGTTGGGCGCTTGCCTTCAAACGCCAAAATCTATTCGAACGGACCGGATGTCATTACCTTTCTCCTTGGTCGTCAGGCGCACATGTCGCCAGCCGACCGTCAGCCCCGGACCGATTTGCCCGATCCCGGAACTTCGCTGGAAATCGAACTCGGTCGTGTAAGAGAGGATGCGGGCCAAGAGCCAGTCTATCTTGTGATGTTTGATCGGATCGACTGGCGCTTCTATCTTGCCAGCGAGAACCTACTCAAAGCCAGCTTGACGTTAGTTCCAGTAGAAACCTTTGCCGATGGCCGAATCTATCAAGTTGATCCGGCGACTGGAGTGCATCGCTAATGCCCTGGCGTCGGTACCCCCAAGAGAGGGCGGCCCTAGTCGCACCCGAGACGATGAGGCGAAGTGCAAGCTTGAGCGATTATCTTACCCTTGCGCGCTTCGATCATATGACCAAGCATGTGTTCATAGTGCCGGGCCTGATCCTCGCTTATGCGCTGCTGGAGCCACCAACAGAACATGTGGCCTTGCGAACTCTGATCGGCTTCGCGAGCGCGATCTCGATTGCCTCGGCCAACTATGTTATAAACGAGTGGCTTGATCGCGGGTTCGACGCCCACCATCCATTCAAGCATCATCGCACCGCTGTTTCCCTCCAATTGTCGGCGACGCTCGTTTATGTCGAATATGCATTCTTCGCGTTATTCGGGCTGCTTGCCGCGGTATTGCTCGGCATGAATTACTTTCTGGTGTCCGCAGGCTTTTTGCTGTCGGGAGTGGTTTACAATGTAAGGCCACTGCGAACCAAGGAACGCTCCTTTGTCGACGTGGTTTCCGAATCCATCAACAATCCAATCCGGTTGACGCTTGGGTGGCTGATGGTCGATCCGGCAAGCCTTCCCCCCGGAAGCCTTTTATTGGCCTATTGGACGGGCGGCGCTTTCCTGATGGGCGCAAAGCGCCTATCCGAATATCGCGACATCACCGCCGCAGTTGGTCTTGAAACGCTGACTAAATATCGCAAATCATTTGAGGGATACACCGCCGAGAGCCTGACAGTGAGTTGCCTCCTTTACGCAATGTTGTCCTCGTTTTTCGTTGGCGTATTCCTGATCAAATACCGGGTCGAGTATATATTTGCGTTTCCGTTCATTGCCGGTCTGTTCAGTTGTTATCTCTGGCTTTCCATGCGTCCAGGCTCCATTGCACAGCGGCCTGAGCGGATGTTCCGTTCGAAGCGTCTGGTGACCACCTTGGGAGTAACGGTGGGCGTGCTGCTGTTGCTTTCGTTTGTCGACCTGCCGGGCCTTGCCGAACTCACCGAACGTAGCTTCACGCCGATCGACATGCAGCGTATGCCTGTGCATTGATGACGTCGCATGAGGCTTGCATCAGCACATCAGAGAAAGGCCTGATTACGGTGTCGTCTCGCCTGCCTGATGATTTCAAGCGCTCAATTTCTGGCATCGTCGACGTATTGATTGACGAGGTCCGCCCTCAAACTGGCGTGACCGACCGCGATATGATAAAAGATTATGTCGCTCAAACAGTTGCTGGAATGCCTGACTTTTTCCGCATGGGGTTTCGCCTGCTTGCCATAATGTTCGAATATTCGAGTATCTTCCGCTATGGCCGAAGCTTCTCGGCCCTTTCCGAGGAGCGCCAACGGCTTTGCGTGAAAGCATGGCGCGAGGCCCGGCTGTCGGTAAAGCGCTCGATGATTGGCTTCTACGCGACGTTCACCGCGTTCGGCATCTATTCCGTTGCGGCTCATTCTTGACCAATTGATGCCGGAACTATGACCAACCACGATCAACTCGTCACCGATACTTTGGTAATCGGCTCGGGTCCGGGTGGAGCCGTAACCGGAAGCGTTGTAGCAAAGTCCGGACGTGGCGTCATCATGGTGGAAGAGGGCGAGCACCTGTCACCTGAAACTCCGCCGCATTTCTCCCGGGAAGAGCTGTTGTTGAAATATCGCAATGCGGGGGTCAGCGTCGCGCTTGGCCGGAACAAATTGGCGTGGGTCGAGGGGCGCTGCGTCGGCGGTGGCAGCGAGATAAATCGAGGACTTTATCATCGCGCGCCCGACGAGCTGCTCGATACATGGCATCGGGATTACAAGGTCGATGACCTTTCGCCTGAAGGCATGGTCCCGCATTTTGAGGCATGCGAAGAGCTTGCCCGTGTCGAGCATGTGCCGGGCCGTCCTTCGAAAATGTCCCGCAAACTTTACGAGGGGGCGCACGCGAAAGGCTGGAGCGCGATCGAGGCGCTACGCCTGTATCGCTATTACGCGGACGGTTCGGGCGGCGAGAAGCAGTCGATGTCTGGCACGTTTGTGCCCGAGTTTGTTGACGCCGGAGGCCGCCTCTTGTCCTCGGTAAGAATCGACCGTTTACGTCGCGAAAATGGTCGCTGGATAGCGATTGGCTCCCGGCAAGATGCAAAAGGTGCCCGCACCCCGATAACGATTACTGCGCCTGCGGTCGTTGTGGCTTGTGGCGCCGTGCAGACACCCGTGCTGTTGCGGTGTTCGGGAGTAAGGTATAATATCGGCAATACCCTTCGCTTCCACCCGATGGTCAAGGTTGTTGCCGAGTTCGACCAAGACATCAATCGTCCCGGTGACTTCGATCCTGTCCACCAGATCAAGGAATTCGAGCCGCATCTCGGAATGGGCTGTTCGATTAGCGCTCCGCCAATGTTGGGAGTGGCTTTGACGGGAAGGCAAGATCAATGGTCGCTGGTAAATGACCGTTGGCGGCGAATGGGTATCTATTATGTCCAGTCCGGCGGTGGGTTGGCGACGGTCCGCAAACTGCCCGGTTTCCGTGACCCGTTAGTGCGGATCAGCTTCTCACCAGCCGATCTCGAACTGCTTGCCAGAGGGCTGAGACACTTGGCTGAGGCATTATTCGCAGCTGGTGCTGTGCGGATATACCCGTGCGTCGGCGGTTACCCTGACCTGAATTCCATTGACGACCTGGCAAGACTGCCGCGCAGCTTGGTTGCTGCGGATGGCAGCCTCACATCGGTTCACATATTCTCGTCGTGTCCGATGGGCGAAGATCGGGACCGGACTGCCACAAATTCATTTGGTAAAGTCCATTGCACTGATGGACTTTACATCAACGACGCTTCGTTATTATGTACACCAACAATGGTCAATCCGCAGGGGATCGTCATGGCAATAGCGCATCGCAATGCTATCGAAGCACTGGAACGGGGTTTCAGATAGGCCGGCGCCTTAGTTTTTTGCAGCACACCCTACGAATGCTCAAGGCGTTTTCCTGAACCCCGTCGCGTCATTGGGCGGGCGACCATTAACCAGCCGATGCCAAACAGCGCAGTGGGCAACCACAATATCATATGTGCTAGCAAGATGGTGGCTGCGGCCAGCGGCTCGTCGACGCCGACAGCCCGGAAGGACGAGACTCCAAAATATTCGTAAGTACCAAAATTCCCCGGTAACGCAGGGACGAGCGTGCCCAGGGTCGAGAATGCGAATGCCACCAACGGTTGGACCCAGTCGCCGGTATCTTGCCCAAGGCTT
>JAESFX010000269.1_pt1 | contig 30544 bp, 25 predicted proteins | sample 9269501 | NCBI WGS metagenome assembly JAESFX01 (sample SAMN14515570, study PRJNA621655) | algae metagenome | isolation source: Desmonostoc geniculatum HA4340-LM1 and co-occurring heterotrophs from cave... | place: USA: Maniniholo cave, Kauai, Hawaii | collected 2009-07-28
CAGGTTTCAGCAATGCCAATGATTTTCAAATCACCAATTTAGCGGGGACTAGCACGGCGACAATTGTCTACGATTCTGTGAGTGGGCAGTTGTTCTACAACCAAAATGGCAGCGCGGCTGGTTTCGGTAGTGGTGGTTTATTTGCAACTCTAACTGGTGCGCCAACTCTTACAGCATCAGATTTTCTGTTGCAAGCATAGTTGACCGAATTCTGCACTTGAGTTTGTATTACTCAACTATAGGACTAGTATTTGATTTTTGAAATATTACGTAGGGTGCGTTAGCGGAGCGTAACGCACCAAAAGCTTGAGATGGTGCGTTACGGCTTACGCCTAACACACCCTACAAATACTTAGATTTTTTCAGAAATCAAATATGATTCCTATATAAGTCCTGTCTTTAACAAAATTTACCACTCTGCCAGAGCGATCGCTATTCCTTGTCGCAAATCTGGTGTAAGTTCAGTATTATTTGCTAACTGCTGCAATTGTTGATGTGTGGCTTCTCGATCCAGATTTTTCAGTGCAGCGATCGCATGTAGTCTCACCGATGGATTAGAATCAGCTAGCAGCCAAATCAATGGCTCAATTGCCTCGATTTTGCCTAACTGTCCTAAAGATAAAGCGATCGCACTTTTAATATTGGCGATTTTTGTAGCTGGATACTGCCATCGCAGTACTTCTAGTAAAATTTCTGTGGCTGGTGTCGTTAACTGTGGCTTTTGCACTCGCCCTAAAACTGTGACAATTTCTTGGCACACTGTTTCTGATGTACTTTGATGAAGTGCTGTTTGTAAATATTCCAAACTCGATGGTGTCTGCATCCAACTTAAAGCGCGAATGGTTTCTAATTGCAGAGTTATCGATGTCTGGGGTGAAATCAGCAAATCAAATAAGTGTTTAGCAGCGTCATCACAACCTATGCGAGAAAGGGTAACTACTGCTGCACAACAAACATCAAGATTAATGTCGTAAAGTTTTGGTTGCAGTCTCGTTACTAAATCGAATGCTTGGCGTAAGTCGGGGCGAAAACCTAAACCAATCACTGCTGCACGTCTAACTGTGGCGGCTACATCATCTAAAGCATTTAACAACACTGGTGATATGCGTTCATCATCAAAGCTACTGAGGGCTTCAATTGCAGCAGCACGAATTGTGGCTTGTGGATCTTGGACTACACTCAACAGTGGTGCAATGGTTTGTGTTTGCGGAATACAGCAAAGCGATCTCACTGCTAAAAGTCGTGTTTCTTCATCTGCTAGAAGTTCTGTTAGTGAAGTAATAGCAACAGTACCCATTTGTCCTAGTGCTGTAGCTGCGATCGCTTTGAGTTCTTCATCCTCATCAGTTTTCAATAATTCTACTAAAGATGCAATGGCATCTGGGTGCTGAAATTCTCCCAAAGTCCGTGCTGCATACCAGCGTAATTCTTCCTCTGCATCTTCATCTTTTAATATTTCAATGAGTGATGGGATGGCAATATTTCCCAATTTAGTTAATACCTTGGTTATTTCCCAGCGTTGCTGAAAATCTCCCATGTCTAACATTGAAAGTGTTAATGAGAGCAGATATTCTCTATTTTTAACTATCTCTGGATGTCCAGAGTCTGCCCCTAAAATTAATTGTTGTAAATATTGAATTAGTGATGACCAATCAGCTGCATTATATGCTGTTTGGACTTGTACCAAAAGCTGGTTGATGTTATTCACGATCGCAAAAGTGAGTGGGGAGTAGGGAGTGGGGAATGGGGGGATGAGGGAGTAGGGGAGATGGGGGAGTGTGGGGAGTGTGGGGAGAGAGGGGGGAAAGATTTCTTCCCCATCCTCCCACACCTCCCACACCTCCCACACTTCCAATGTCCCATGCCCCATGCCCCACTTATTTAACTTGGTTTGACTACAACTGAATTGCCTTCAATTTTGGCAGCGTAAGTTTTTAGCGCTTCTGTTGCTGGGCCTCTTTGCACTTTACCGTTAACCCCAAATTCTGAACCATGACAGGGACAGACGAATTTTTTAGTGTCAGCTTTCCATCCCACCGTACAACCTGCGTGAGTACAGGTAGGGTTGACAGCCGTCAGATTTTGGGATTTGGAGGTGCCGACTACCAACACAGGCCCAGCAGGTGAGTTTTTCGCCAGCAATTGACCTGTTTTATCTAATTCTGCCGAAGTGCCTACCGTTTGCCAATCGGTTGACGCTGAATTTGTCTGGGAAGAACAAGCTGCGATCGCTACAGGTAGAGAACTCGCTATCCAACCCAAACCTACCCAATTAATAAAATCACGACGTTTCATAGCTGCTGAAATAACATCTAAGTTTTTGCCAATTTTGGATTTTAGATTTTAGATTTTTGATTCCGAATTGGAACTATAGCAGTCCTAAATGATTTGTCAAATATTTTTCTCTTGGCTGCCATTAGTCATTAGTCCGTAATCACAAACTACCAAGGAAGACTTTCACAAGAATTTTGCTTATCAAATAGGATTGCTATATCGTAATTGAAAATCGCTTCGGTCATCTGAAATACCTTTGATGTCAGAGCTTTGCCTTACTTAGGGCTGACTTTGATGCAAAAAATGCATACTTTTCATACATTTTCTGCAATTTTACTAAAAAACCGTAACAATTTATACGATTTTAACAAAAAACTCGCCTTAACTTATGAGTATCGAAATTGTTACATGAACAGTAGCCAAAACTGCTTGACAAATTACCAAGATGTAAATGGCGACAAATTTTCCTGAACTAACCACGGTTTTGAAGTTTCATGTTGGAATACTCGGAAGTATAAATAATCAGCCGTAACCACATATTAAGTTTTTCATCTCTCATCCTCGTAGATACAGCACCAGATGGGACTACGGGTTGATTGATATTGGGTAATGACGATAAATTTTCACGCTTATTCGTAATTTGCAACGAGAGTCAGCCTCATGACAGACACAGCAACTACCACCGCCAGCCTCAATAAGTTCGAGAAATTCAAGGCTCAAAAAGATGGACTCGCCGTTAAAAGTGAGATTGAAAAATTTGCCGCCTTGGGCTGGGAAGCAATGGACGAAACAGACCGAGATCATCGACTCAAATGGCTGGGTGTATTTTTTCGCCCAGTCACTCCAGGTAAGTTTATGATGCGGTTGCGGATGCCTAACGGTATTCTTACCAGCGCTCAGATGCGTGTTTTAGCCCAAGTAGTGCAGCGTTACGGTGATGATGGTAGTGCTGATATTACTACGAGACAGAATATTCAATTGCGGGGAATTAGGATTTCTGATTTACCAGATATTTTTGAGAGATTTCACGCAGTTGGTTTAACTAGCGTCCAGTCAGGAATGGATAACGTCCGCAATATCACAGGTGACCCTGTGGCGGGGTTAGATGCAGATGAGTTGTACGATACACGAGAGTTGGTACAGCAAATTCAAGATATGCTCACCAACAAAGGCGAAGGAAACCCAGAGTTTAGCAATTTACCACGGAAATTTAACATTGCGATCGCCGGTGGCAGAGACAATTCAGTTCACGCGGAGATTAATGATTTAGCTTTCGTGCCGGCATTCAAGGAAGCAGGGGAGCAGGGGAGCAGGGGAGCAGGGGAGCAAAATTTCCCCTCTGCCCATTCCCACCAAAAAATTTTCGGGTTTAACGTTTTAGTCGGTGGTTTTTTCTCCGCCAAACGCTGTGAGGCGGCGATTCCTCTGAATGTTTGGGTGGCTCCAGAAGATGTGGTAGCTGTATGTAGAGCCGTTCTAGAAGTTTATCGTGACCACGGCTTACGTGCTAATCGGCAAAAATCCCGCCTGATGTGGCTAATTGATGAATGGGGTTTAGAAAAGTTTCGAGTAGAAGTAGAAAACCGCTTGGGTAAATCATTGTTACCCGCAGCGGCAAAAGACGAAATCGACTGGGAAAAACGCGACCACATCGGGGTATATAAACAAAAGCAAGCAGGATTAAATTACCTAGGTTTGCATATTCCTGTCGGTCGGTTGTATGCGGATGATATGTTTGAAATCGCACGCCTAGCCGAAGTTTACGGTAGTGGCGAAATTCGCTTTACGGTTGAGCAAAACATCGTGATGCCCAACATTGCTGAATCACGATTAGCAACATTTTTCACAGAACCGTTACTAGAAAGGTTTTCGATTGATCCAGGTTTATTGACGCGATCGCTAGTATCTTGCACAGGCGCACAATTTTGCAACTTTGCCCTCATCGAAACCAAAAACCGCGCTTTGGCAATGATTAAAGCCTTAGAAGAAGACTTAACCTTCACCCATCCCGTGCGAATTCACTGGACTGGTTGCCCCAACTCCTGTGGACAGCCTCAAGTTGCAGACATCGGCTTGATGGGGACTAAAACCCGCAAAAATGGCAAAACCCTCGAAGGCGTTGACATATATATGGGCGGCAAAGTTGGCAAAGATGCCCATCTTGGAACTTGCATTATCAAAGGCATACCCTGCGAAGATTTACAGCCAATATTGCAAGATTTACTCATCAAAAACTTTGGGGCAAAACTCAAGCAAGAAGCTTTAGTAATTGGTAGTTAGTAACTGGGGAGTGGGGACTGGGGATTGGGGAATGGGGAGTGTGGGGGGAGCAGGGGAGCAGGGGAGGCAGGGGGAGCAGGGGAGGCAGGGGGAGCAGGGGAGCAGGGGAGGCATGGGGAGCAGGGGAGGCAGGGGGAGCAGGGGAGCAGGGGAGGCAGGGGGAGCAGGGGAGGCAGGGGGAGAAATGACAAATGACAAATAACAAATAACAAAGGACAAATAACAAATGACAAATATTTCAAGAAGAAAATTTATTTTCACCTCTACTACTGTGGCTGCGGCTTCTATTGTGGCTCACGCTTGTTCTTCTAATAGCAATACAAGCTCAACAAGTAGCGATGCTCCGTCTGCTGCTCCAGCGGCTAATGTTTCTACTGTGGCTAATGCGCCTAAGGTAGAAACAACAAAAGCCAAATTAGGATTTATCGCTTTAACTGATTCTGCTCCTCTGATTATTGCTAAAGAAAAAGGCTTATTTGCTAAGTACGGTATGACTGATGTTGAGGTTATCAAACAAAAATCTTGGCCTGTCACCCGTGATAATTTAAAAATTGGCTCAGATGGCGGTGGTATTGATGGCGCACATATCCTCAGCCCTATGCCTTACTTGATGACCATTAACGATAAAGTGCCGATGTATATTTTGGCAAGATTAAATACTAATGGTCAGGCTATTTCTGTTGCGAATAAATTTAAAAAACTGAATGTTAATTTAGAAAATAAAGGGCTGAAAGAAGCTGCTAGTCAAGCTAAAGCCAATAAAAAATCCTTGAAATTTGGGATTACATTTCCTGGCGGTACTCATGATTTGTGGATGCGCTATTGGCTAGCGGCTGGTGGCATAAATCCAGATCAAGATGTGGTTTTAGAACCAGTACCACCACCACAAATGGTGGCAAATATGAAAGTCAACACTATCGATTCTTTTTGCGTGGGAGAGCCTTGGAATGCTCAATTGGTTAACCAAAAATTAGGTTATTCAGCTTTAGTTACAGGCGAATTGTGGAAAGATCATCCAGAAAAAGCTTTTGCAATGCGGAAAGATTGGGTTGATAAAAATCCTAATGCGACACAAGCATTGTTGATGGCAATTCTAGAAGCTCAACAATGGTGCGATCGCCCCGAAAATAAAGAGGAAATGTGTAAAATTTGTTCTGATAGAAAATACTTTAATGTTGCTGCATCAGATATTTTAGAAAGGTCGAAAGGTAATATTGACTTCGGTGATGGACGTACTCAACAAGATTTTCCATATCGCATGAAGTTTTGGGCAAATAATGCTTCCTATCCTTACAAGAGTCACGATATTTGGTTTTTAACAGAAAAAATTCGCTGGGGCTATCTGCCAAAAGATACCAAAGTTCAGGAAATAGTCAACCAAGTGAATAAAGAGGACTTGTGGAAACAAGCAGCGAAAGCTATTGGTGTGACTGATTCTGAAATTCCTAAGAGTAGTTCTCGTGGCGTTGAGACTTTCTTTGATGGTGTGAAGTTTGATCCAGAAAAACCAGAAGAATATTTGCAGAATTTAAAAATCAAGAAAGTTTAGTTTGTAGTGAGCGATTCATCGCTCATCAAAAAGTTTATCAGGACTAAAGTCCTTACTACAAGCTTTAATTTTTACGCTTAATTTTTGGCAACGGGAGAAATAATAACAATGGCAGCTATCCTGGGAAGTCGTACTATCAGAAAAAATCCCCGCAAGCAGTTCAATAAATTAGTTTCACAAAAAATTCTGCCGCCACTGGTAGCCTTGGCTATTTTTTTAGTGATTTGGGAATTACTTTGTCTAAATCCTAACTTTCAATTACCTGGCCCAATAGAAACCTTTTCGGAAACTTGGGACCCTTTTATCATTAATCCTTTTTTTGATAATGGTGAAAGTGATAAAGGCTTGGGCTGGCAAATACTTAGTAGTTTGGGAAGAGTTGGTTTAGGTTTTTCTCTAGCAGCAATTGTTGGCGTTGCATTGGGGATTTTCATCGGTGCTAATAAGTTACTTTATAATGCCGTAGATCCCATTTTCCAAGTGTTGCGGACTGTACCGCCTCTTGCATGGCTGCCAATTTCCCTAGCAGCATTTCAACAAGCTAATCCTTCAGCTATTTTTGTAATTTTCATTACGTCCATTTGGCCAATTATCATTAACACGACTGTAGGGGTACAACAAATTCCTCAAGACTATGTAAACGTAGCTAGAGTTTTACGTTTGAAAGGGGCAAAGTATTTTCTGAAAGTTGTATTTCCTGCCACTGTTCCTTATATTTTCACAGGGTTACGCATTGGCATTGGTTTATCTTGGTTAGCGATTGTTGCAGCAGAAATGTTAGTCGGCGGTGTAGGAATTGGTTCCTTTATTTGGGATGCTTACAATACCACCACAGAAACTAACTTAAGTGAAATCATCCTCGCACTCATCTATGTTGGTTTAGTCGGCTTAATGTTAGATAGATTAGTTGGTTTTATCGCCAGCAAAGTTGTACCAGAGTAGGGAGTGGAGAAATAACTTACTTAGCCAATTACGAATTACGAATTACGAATTACGAATTAAAAAATGACTACTTTCGTTGAAGTTGACCACGTTGACCGTGTATTTGAACTTCCAAATGGCGGCAAATATATTGCTCTCAAAAATATTGAATTAAAAATTCGACAAGGGGAATTTGTTTCTCTAATTGGACATTCTGGTTGTGGTAAATCTACTTTGCTTAATATCATCGCAGGTTTAGATCGAGCGAGTATTGGCGGTGTGACTTTGGAAGGGCGAGAAGTTAGAGATCCTAGTCCAGATCGGATGGTTGTGTTTCAAAACTATTCTTTGCTGCCTTGGTTAACAGTACGGGAAAACGTCGCCCTAGCTGTGGATGAAGTGTACAAGGGTAAATCGAAAAGCGATCGCCGCAGCATTATCGAAGAACATATCGATATGGTGGGGCTGCGGTTAGCGGCGAATAAACGTCCTAGCGAGTTATCTGGGGGAATGAAACAACGGGTAGCGATCGCCCGCGCCTTAGCTACTCGTCCCAAGTTGTTATTGCTAGATGAACCCTTTGGAGCCTTGGATGCTTTGACACGGGGGAGTTTGCAAGAACAACTGATGAAAATCTGCAACGAACACAACGTTACTTGTGTAATGGTGACACATGACGTAGATGAGGCGCTTTTATTGAGCGATCGCGTTGTCATGCTCACCAATGGCCCAGAAGCGCACATCGGACAAATTCTCGAAGTCCCAATTCCTCGCCCGCGTCAACGCCTGGAAGTCGTCAAACATCCCAGCTACTACAGTCTGCGGAACGAAATGATTTACTTCCTCAACCAACAAAAGCTGCTCAAAAAACGCAAAGCACAGCAGACTCCAGCACCAGCCGCTATATCCCGCAACGGCTTAGAAAAAGTCAATCTCCAAATTGGCTTTATGCCGTTAACTGATGCGGCACCTTTAATCGTTGCTCAAGAAAAAGGCTTTTTAGCCAAGTACGGTTTAGATAATACCACCCTCACTCGTGCCTCTAGCTGGAAAGAAATTGCTCAAGGTATTGCTACTGGTAAATTAGACGCAGCCCAAATGCTGGCGGGAATGCCCTTAGCCCTGACTTTGGGCGCTGGCGATAAAAAACCAATTCCTGTAATCAATGCCTTAAATATTTCTCGCAACGCTAACGCCATCACCCTCAGCAAAAGATTATATAGCCAAGGTGTTAGAAATCTCGCTGACTTAAAAACGGCGATTAACGCTACTCCTGACCAAATTTTGACTTTGGGTGTACCTCATTCAACCTCAATGGTCAACTTAATGCTGCGTTATTGGCTGGCGGCTGGTGGTATAGATCCCGATGGAGATGTCAGCTTAACGGTGATTCCACCAATGGAAATGGTTTCTCAACTCAAAGCTGGAAATATAGACGGTTACTCTGCTGGAGAACCCTGGAACTACCTTGCTGTTCATCAAAATTTAGGCTTTGTTGCAGCCACAGCTTTAGAAACTTGGTCAGGACAACCGAAAAAAGTCTTGGGAGTGCGGGAAGATTGGGCGCAACAGTACCCAGAAACCTATCTTGCCCTCGTGAAAGCACTATTAGAAGCTTGCCAATATTGTGACGATCTCCGCAACCGCGAAGAAATTTTAGAAATACTCTGCCGTTGTGAGTACCTGGACATCGATCCTCTATATGTTCGTCCTGGTTTTGTTGACCCCTACGATCGCGGCGACGGTACAGAACCACAAGAAGTTAAATCATACAATCAATTTTTTGTCAATAAAACCAACTATCCCAACCGCACCGAAATTTTGTGGATGCTTACTCAGCTGGCACGCTGGGGCTTAACACCCTTCCCCAAAAACTGGGTAGAGGTGATTGAAAGAGTCTGTCGCACAGACATATTTGGTGCAGCTGCACGCGAACTCGGCTTACTCGATATCGGAGAAGATGACCCGATTCACTTATTTGATGGTAAAGTTTTTAACCCATCAGAGCCGATAGAATATCTCAAAAGTTTGGAAATTAAACGGCAAATCCGGGTTGAAGAAGTATTCATTTAGTTATTGACAAGACAAGAGGCAAAAAGCAAAAGGCAAAAAAGAAACTCCATTAATGAGTATTTGAACTCCATTAAAGAGCCTTTGAACTCCATTACTTCTTTACCTCTTCCTTTGCGCCCTTTGCGTCCTTGGCGGTTCATTAAAAAAACTTGTAATTAAAGGTATAAATTCATCATGCAAACAGTAAACGGAACCAGCAGCAAAACTCAAATTAATCAACAGCAAACCCAAAAAGCAGAAAATTTTCTAGTCATCGAAGGCGTAAGCAAAATTTATCCAACTCCCGAAGGGCCCTACACCGTACTCGATGGAGTTGACTTAAAAGTGCGTGAGGGCGAATTTGTTTGCATAATTGGTCACTCTGGCTGCGGCAAATCAACACTGCTCAATATGGTTTCCGGGTTTAACGCACCCACCGATGGCGTCGTTATGCTGCAAGACAAACCCATCACCGAACCAGGTCCCGATCGGATGATGGTATTCCAAAACTATTGTCTACTGCCTTGGCTGAGTGCCTTTGATAACGTTTACCTTGCTATTGATTCAGTGTTTCCGAAAAAAACCCAGGCAGAAAAACGGGCGATCGCCAGAGAACATTTAGCAATGGTAGGACTGACAGAAGCGGCTGACAAGAAACCCAGTCAGCTTTCTGGCGGGATGAAACAGCGAGTAGCGATCGCCCGCGCCCTTTCCATTCGCCCGCAAGTTTTGATTCTCGATGAACCCTTTGGAGCCTTAGACGCCATCACCAAAGAAGAATTACAAGAAGAACTCCTGCAAATCTGGCGCCAACATCAAGTCACCGTACTCATGATTACCCATGACATTGATGAAGCACTTTTCCTCGCCGACAGAGTTGTGATGATGACTAACGGCCCAGCCGCCAACATCGGCGAAATCCTGAACATTCCCTTCTCCCGCCCCCGCAATCGTCGCCGCATCATGGAAGATCCAGAATACTACAACCTCCGGAACTACGCCCTAGACTTCCTCTTTTGCCGATTCGCTCACGCCGACGAATAAAAAATTGAGCATGGGGCATTGGGCATTGGGCATTGGGCATTGGGCATTGGGCATGGGAGGCAGAGGGGCAGAGGGGCAGAGGGGCAGAGGGGATTGAACTTGGCACATTGAACTCTCCCCAGCTCCCCAGCTCCCCAGCTCCCCAGCTCCCCAGCTCCCCAGCTCCCCAGCTCCCCAGCTCCCCAGCTCCCCAGCTCCCCAGCTCCCCAGCTCCCCAGCTCCCCAGCTCCCCAGCTCCCCACTCCCCACTTCTTCCGAAATTAGAATGCTTAAAAATTTATTTTCATTCAGCGATCGCTATCGCATCTTACATCAGACTTGGTTTGCTTTTTTCCTCACCTTTGTCTGTTGGTTTAATTTTGCTCCCTTCGCTACAACCATTGGCAAACAATTAGATTTAGCGCCTGAACAAATCAAAACTTTGGCCATCTGTAACCTGGCTTTAACAATTCCGGCACGGTTAATTATTGGGATGCTTTTGGATCGTTTCGGCCCTAGAATTACCTATTCAATGCTGCTGATGTTTGCGGCTGTTCCTTGTTTGGCGACAGCGCTAGCACAAGATTTTAATCAGCTAGTCATCAGTCGTTTGCTGATGGGAATTGTCGGTTCTGGGTTTGTTGTCGGTATTCGGATGGTGGCGGAGTGGTTCCAACCGAAGGAAATGGGAATTGCTCAAGGTATTTATGGCGGTTGGGGGAACTTTGGGGCTTTTGGTGCCGAGTTTGCCTTGCCGATACTTGCAGTTTCTACAAGCTTTTTGGCTGGTGGGGCTTCTAATTGGCGATTAGCGATCGCTTTTACAGGAATCGTTACAGCCATCTACGGCGTAATTTATTACAACAGCGTCCAAGATACGCCCACTGGTAAAACCTACAAAAAACCTAAGAAAAATGGAGCTTTAGAAGTAACCAGTATTAAAAGCTTCTGGGCAATGATTGTCTCAAATTTTGGTTTGATTTTCGCTCTAGGTTTATTAGCTTGGCGCTTGGAACAAAAGAATATTCACTTCTTAACTTTGAGTCAAATGTATCTGGCTTGGTTATTCTTAGCAGGGTTATTTGCTTACCAAAGTTACAAAGCTTGGGAGGTAAATCTGGATCTTTTAACTGGCAAAAAAACTTACGCACCAGCTGAACGTTTTCAATTTGGTCAAGTAGCTTTACTCGAATTTACTTACATAACTAACTTTGGTTCCGAACTTGCTGCCGTTTCCATGTTGCCGGCATTTTTTGAGAAAACCTTTGCTTTAGAACATGTTGTAGCTGGGATGATTGCTGCAACTTATCCCTTTTTAAACTTAGTTTCTCGTCCCAGCGGTGGCTTAATTTCTGATAAACTCCGCTCCCGGAAATGGACAATGACAATTATCAGCGCAGGCATTGGTATTGGCTATTTGATGACGCATTTTATTAATAGTAACTGGCCGATTCCGCTAGCGATCGCAGTTACAATGTTTGCCGCTTACTTTGCCCAAGCTGGCTGCGGTGCAACCTACAGCATCGTACCCTTGATTAAAAAAGAAGCCACCGGACAAATAGCCGGAAACGTCGGAGCTTATGGTAATTTTGGCGGCGTAGTTTACCTGACAATTTTTAGCTTAACCGACGCTCCCACACTATTTAGCACAATGGGTTTAGCTGCGATAATTTGCGCCTTCATGTGTGCCTTCTTCCTCAAAGAACCGAAAAACTCCTTCGCTGCTGAAGGTGAACCATCAGAAACCCCAGCTACTATCTTTTTAACCGAAGAATAATCAAGATCACGCAGAGTCGCAGAGGCGCACAGAGAAAGAATACTAATTTTCAGTTATTTGTAAACACTCAATACCTCTCTTCACCTCTTCTCTGCGACTCTGCGCCTCTGCGTGAACTTATTCATTTACAACTACCATGAGCGAATTTACTAAAACCCTCTGCCCTTACTGCGGTGTCGGTTGTGGACTAGAAGTTTCACCCCCAGCCCAACCCAACAAAGCAACCAATCGAGATAACCAAGGAAATCCAACTTGGCGAGTACGAGGCGATAAAGCTCATCCATCCAGTCAGGGTATGGTTTGTGTCAAAGGCGCAACCATCGCCGAATCTTTAGATAAAAATAGATTACATTACCCAATGGTGCGAGACTCTTTAGATCAAGAGTTTCGGCGTGTTAGTTGGGATGAAGCTTTTAATTTGATCACCCAGCGCATTCAAACCGTGCGTTTAACTGAAGGGCCAGAAGCTATATGTATGTATGGTTCTGGTCAGTTTCAAACCGAGGATTATTACATAGCCCAGAAATTCATGAAAGGGTGTTTGGGTAGCAATAATTTTGATGCAAACTCCCGTTTATGTATGTCTAGCGCTGTGGCTGGATACATTCAAAGTTTTGGCTCAGATGGTCCTCCTTGCTGTTACGAAGACCTGGAGTTAACCGACTGTGCATTTTTAATTGGTACTAATACAGCCGAATGTCACCCGATCGTTTTCAACCGACTGGCAAAGTATCACAAAAAGAACCGCAAAGTCAAAATGATTGTGGTTGATCCCCGTCGCACACCAACCGCAGAAGCCGCAGATTTGCATTTAGCCATTCGTCCCGGTACAGATATCGATTTGTTAAACGGTATCGCTCATTTATTGATGCGCTGGAACTACGTTGATACCATGTTCATGGACGATTGTACCAGCAATTTTCCGGCATACGCCGAGGTAATTCGCCACTATCCGCCAGACGTGGTAGCTCGTGAATGCGGGATCAGTATTGAAGATTTAGAAACAGCAGCTCGGTATTGGGGTCAATCACAGCGGGTGTTATCGTTGTGGTCAATGGGTGTGAATCAATCCTCCGAAGGAACGGCTAAGGTGAGAACCATCATCAACCTACATTTGATGACGGGACAAATTGGCAAACTTGGGGCTGGCCCTTTTTCCCTCACCGGTCAGCCAAACGCGATGGGAGGACGGGAAGCCGGGGGTTTGGCGCATTTATTACCGGGTTATCGGGTGGTAAAAAATCCCCAGCACCGTGCAGAAGTTGAGGAATTTTGGGGACTCAACCCCGGACAAATTTCGCCCTATCCGGGTTTGAGTGCTTGGGAAATGATTACTGGGCTGGAAAATAATGCTGTAGGGTTACTGTGGATTGCTGCTACTAATCCGGCTGTGAGTATGCCAGATTTAGAACGGACAAAAAAGGCGTTGTTGCGATCGCCTTTTACCATTTACCAAGACGCCTATTATCCCACAGAAACCTCCGCCTATGCTCATGTTCTGCTGCCTGCTGCCCAGTGGGGCGAAAAAACTGGCGTGATGACCAACTCGGAACGCGTGGTAACTCTATGTCAAGCCTTCCGCCAACCGCCAAGAGAAGCCAAAGCAGATTGGGAAATTTTTGCTGAAGTTGGTCGTCGGCTCGGTTTTACCAAAGAATTTGCCTTTGCTAACTCCGCTGAAGTTTATGCTGAGTTTACCAAACTAACTAAAAATCGCCCCTGCGATATGACGGGTATCAGTCACGCGCAATTACAAACACAAGGCCCGACTCAATGGCCTCACCCAGAAGAGGGGAGTGGGGAATGGGGAGTAGGGAATGGTGATTCTTCCCCTACTCCCCACTCGCTACTCCCTACTCCCTCCAAAAGACTTTACACCAATCTCCGCTTCCACACCCCTGACGGACGCGCTCGATTTGGGGCATATTACTCTAAGGGATTGGCAGAACCACCAAACTCTGATTATCCTTTTGTATTAACTACTGGACGAGTTTACGGTCATTGGCACACGCAAACGCGCACTGGGCGCATTGAAAAAATTTGCAAAATGCATCCCGAACCGTTTATCGAAATTCATCCCCGTGATGCTGCTCGGCTAAGTATTGTAGATAACCAATGTGTAGAAGTGCGATCGCGTCGTGGTCAAGCTAAATTTCCTGCTAAAGTAACAAAGGCGATCGCACCTGGTACAGTTTTTGTCCCCATGCACTGGGGTTCACTCTGGGCAGATAATGCCGAAGCTAACGCCCTCACCCATCCTGAATCTTGCCCCGATTCCCTGCAACCAGAATTAAAAGCCTGTGCGGTGCAGTTGATACCAATTTCTCTGGAAGTTACAGTCAAAAATTATCAACTACAATCTTCACAATCGTAAGCTGCTAAGTATAACTATTCACAACTAATTACCAATCAGCAATAAGTAATTTAGTCAATAGTCAGTAGTAAATAGTTATTATAATTTTTTCTATCTCTCAACTTTTGACTGTTACCAATTACCATATCTAAAGAGGTAAAATTTTTAGCAACAAGAAGTTTTACTAGCCCCAACTTTAGTCTGGGAAATAAAAAATAGGTAAAAAACTTACCAAGTATCGGTAAGTCGTCTTCTTTAATCCTCTAGATTTATCTATGGGATTTTATTTTAGAATCGGGTGCAAGATATGAAAAGGCTACTGAAACTAATTTTAGGAACTACTAAAGATGAGAACTTCATGCACGTCATTGAAAATATAGAGGTGCTAGTTTCTAAGTTTCTATCTATTTTAATGGTAGTTGTAATTTTGGTGGCGATCGCTGATTTAGGAGTCTTTTTATTTAAAGAATTATTGACAGCACCTTATGGTAAATTTAACACAACTTTGTATAAAATATTTGGTTTATTTTTGAATATTTTAATTGCTTTAGAAATTTTAGAAAATATCACAGGTTATTTGCGAAAACACGTTATTCAGGTGGAATTAGTTATTGTCACTTCTTTAATTGCTGTTGCCAGAAAAATTATTATTCTTGATTTAGAAAAAGTTGCAGGTATTGATATAATTGGTTTAGGTATAGCTATTCTTGCCCTGTCAATTAGTTATTTAATAATTCGTTTCAGTACTTCTAAGTAAAAACGCTAAATAAGTAGGACTTACGCAAAAGTACACGCTGTAGGGGCAATTCATGAATTGCCCCTACGTGAAAATAAGGGTTTTGGCTATTATTTGCGTAAGTCCTGAGATACAGAAAAATCTGTTGTGCATTGGTTAAAAATCTTTTCCCATTCCCTATTCCCTACTCCCCACCCTCACCTATAAATTTTAGGTTAGCCGAGAACATTATACTGAGCTAATTTTCAATACTTTATTATGGCAGATTTCTTTCAATTTGAAGCAGATTTTGTTGATTCGCTGCGTTGTATTCCCATGCAGGTGCGTTGCAAATTAGATACCTGTGGCATCAAGCTAAAATTGTCTGATTGGAATCAAATGACTACAGCAGAGCGTCAAGTTTTAGTCGAATTGCCTTGTACTACAGAAACCGAAATTCAGTCTTCCCGCGAATATATCCAACAGTTAATTTTACAACGTACAGGCACAGTAGCTGCCAAATTGGCCATAGAACCTCATCCTGCATGGCTGGACTCTGGCACTATAGCACCCAGCGTCCAGGAAAAAGCTCAAGAAATAGGAGTAGTCCTGACACAGCCAAAATGGGCAGCTTTAACACCATTACAGCGTTTTGCCTTGATTAAACTTAGTCGTTCCGGGCATGAAAACAAAAACTTTCCCAGAGCGATCGCAGAATTTCATTTGCTTTAATTAAGCTAAATTGCTAATTATATAGTTAACGGGCAATAGTTTCTCTTGTCCTTTCTCAGAAAACCCCTTACTTTTCCTAACTAGTAAACAATATACAACGACACGTTAAACTTTGTTAACTCGCAGCCATCAAATGGTGCATTGCGGCACAGTTAATGCTGTAATATATCGATGAATTCGCGTATAAGCGCATCATTTGAGGTGTGTCTAAATTGCACATTTTGACATTAAGACTGTCATTTGTCACTTGTCCTTTGCAAATGACCAATGACCGATGACTAATGACCAATGACCAATGACAAATAACTAATATACAGAGGATATACAGAGGATAGTGAAAACATGGCAAAAAAACTTTTGATGCTCGTTGGCGACTATGTAGAAGACTATGAAGTAATGGTTCCTTTCCAGGCGTTGCAAATGGTGGGACACACTGTCCATGCAGTTTGTCCCAATAAAAAAGCTGGCGAAAAGGTGCGAACGGCAGTTCACGACTTTGAAGGAGACCAGACTTACAGCGAAAAACCCGGTCACAATTTCACTTTAAATGCTACTTTTGCAGAAGTAAAAGCCGAAACCTACGATGCCCTAGTAATTCCTGGAGGACGGGCACCAGAATATATCCGTCTGAATCAGCAGGTGCTAGAAATTACCCGTCACTTTGCCCAAGCAAATAAACCGATTGCTGCTATTTGCCACGGCTTACAGTTATTGGCAGCAGCTGATGTATTACAAGGCAAAAGATGTACTGCATACCCTGCTTGTAGCCCAGATGTCAAGAGTGCTGGAGGTATCTATGTTGATATCCCTGTTGATGAAGCCATCGTTGACGGTAACTTGGTAACAGCACCAGCTTGGCCTGCTCATCCCCGTTGGCTGGCAGAATTCCTCACAGTACTTGGAACAAAGATTGAACACCCAGAACTGGCTAGAGTTGTTTAAACAGAAGATATCAAAAATCTTTTAGTTCAACCTCCAAGACAGTTTATTTCACTATTCCCTACTCCCTATCCCAAAACAGCTTAGTCAATCATTAAGGGCAAAAATAACTCGCAATAGACCACTGGCGATTATATATTTTTTAAATGAAACTAAATGCAGTAAAAAGTACTTTTTTAAGACATTGCAGTGAGTTTGATTTGCAGCTAGGATGTCAAGAGTAGATAACCCATAGAATCTGAATTGATGTGCCTAATAACCCAGGTTTATGAGAAACTCTCAGTGGATGAAATACTTATTAACATTAGATAAATGAAAAAAGTTGAAATTTTGCATCAATAAATTTAAATTTCTTAGCAGAAAGTGAAGCTATAGTGGATTTAGCAATGCTGCTGTTGATGTGGCTAAGGTTAGTCCTGCTGCCCAATTATTTGAAGAATTAGTTTAGAAACGCACTCTAACTCAATGACAGGCAAAAACACAAGACATAATGCATTTCTGCGGCTAGTGTCTAGTAATGGAGGAACTTCGGGATCGGAATCTCGGTTCTCCCTGCCCCCCAGTAAAGAGATAGTAATTGGACGCGACCCCAGCTGCCAAGTTGTCTTGGATGCCATGACGTACCGAATGGTATCTCGTCGTCATGCCGTGGTTCGTCCCCTGTCTTTATCTCCAGATAGCAAATTTAGCTGGGTGCTTTGCGATTTGAATAGTGCTAATGGCACTTATTTAAATGGACAACGCTTGTATGAATGTCAAGAATTGCACCCAGGCGATCGCATTTCTCTAGGTTCTGATGGACCGCAATACGTTTTTGAGTACGAGTTGACCTCCCAAGCCCCGGCAACGACTGTAAACCAACTGACACCGCTACCGTCAGCAACCAACTACCACAACCACACCCAATTAAAGCAGCCTGATTCTGTTAGCTTCACTCAGCTTTTTCCGATTATTTCCACTGGTAAAGATTTAACTCGTAAAGCTTACCTCGTACCAGGAATACTGACCGTAATCTTTGTAGTGCTGATGTTTGCTACAGTCGGTCGTCCCCAAGCAAATCAAGTAATCGTCGCAACTTACATTGCCTTCGCTGCCTATTATTTTGTTTACCAACTTTGCGGTAAACAAAAACCGTGGTGGGTGCTAATGGCTACGGCAATGGGTACAACGTTGATTTTGCTCAGTCCGCTGTTGGATTTATTTATCTTCGTGTTTCGCGGCATCCTACCTGGAAACTTGCCCTCACCCCAAGAATCTACCACCTTCACAGAATTGCTGGTGCGGATGTTTTTTGGTGCTGGGTTGATGGAAGAATTACTTAAAGCATTGCCTGTACTTGGAGCATTTGCCATCGGTAGAATATTGTCTTCACCTTGGCGGGAACGCATCGGCGTTTGGGAACCTCTAGATGGTATTCTCCTGGGAACGGCTTCGGCTGTGGGCTTCACTTTATTGGAAACTCTCGGTCAATATGTGCCGGATATCACTCAAAATGTCACACAACAGGTGGGTATCGGCGCTGCTGGTCAACTGGCGGGTTTACAACTGCTAATTCCGCGAATTTTAGGCTCTGTGGCTGGACACATGGCTTATAGTGGCTATTTGGGATACTTTATCGGTTTGGCTGTCCTCAAACCGAGTAGAAGTTGGCAAATTCTTTCTATTGGTTATCTGAGTGCCTCTGCACTCCACGCTCTCTGGAATGCTACCGGATCGATTAATGCTTTGCTGTTAGTAGTTGTTGGTGTGTTATCTTACGCCTTTTTGATGGCGGCAATTCTCAAGGCACGGGCGCTTTCACCGACGCGATCGCAAAATTTTGCTACCCGATTTCTTGGACCTAGATAACAGATGAGGGGATGAGGGAGGCAAGGGGACAAGGAGAATAACTCCTAACTCCTAACTCCTAACTCTTAACGGGCTAAACGCCCCGCTTCCGCTAACAGCACTTAGAACTCAGCACTCAAAACTGTTTTGCCCAATTCCCAATTCCTAATGACTATGAAAAATATATATCTTGGGATAGATGGTCTGATTCTTAGATTAGTCTATTCTTAGGCTAGCCTAGTGCTGTTGTACTTAAAAACTGAAAGTTAATAAACGTTTAAAAGGCAACACAATACTAGCAGATAAATCTACCTGTCTCGAAAGTTAAATTATTCAAAAATAAATGGCAGAATGAAATTATGGTTCGGACTGGTATTTATCGAGTTGAGTCAAAGCATAGTAAGCGATCGCCAGACTAACCTTTGCTTGCTCTATTTCTGATAAATTTGTCCATTCCCTATTGTTAAGGCTAGTCATGGTAGATTCAGGGTTATGTGATTCGCTACCTCGCATAGCATAAGCAAAAGGACGAGCTAAGACTAAAAGATCCTCTTCTCCCCAATTTGGTAGTATCGTCTGAACGCACTCAACTAGTTGCTCGCCCCTTAATTGATGATGGGAGAATATTTTAGCAGCTTTAGTGGCGATGGCGTTGAGTAGAGTTTGGGGAACGCAGGTACAAAAAGTAGCGCGTAATGTTTCTTGCAGATTAAGTACTACTGACTGTTGGGGATTGTGATTTTCGCTTTCACTAAAGGGGATACCAGACCAAAGTGTGTCTAAATGGTTGTAAAAATCTTGCGATCGCTTTGTCAGATCTTCATCTATTAAATCTGGGATCTCGAATTGCTGCTCTAGTTCTTGAAAATAAGCTTCTGACTCTTCATCAGCCGGATTCCAAGGATAGGTAGCATCGTCTGGTTCTAGTAAAGCTTCTAATAACTCTAAATCCACTTGAGACTGTAAAGAAGAGAAAGTGTCTGAGCCGTTAATTTTATTAGTCATTTTTTATTGCCTCACGATTATTTAGTGGTACTGACAGCTACAATCGCCGAGAAGAGATTTCCGCAAAAAAGTTGATTTTTTCTCTTCGTAAAAACAGATTTTTAAAATTGATACTCAAGACCAAAATTGATTTCTGCAATAGCTGTACTAGGAGTCTTCAATAATAAACTCCCAGGTCTCACCCCTAGCACTTCCAAACTTTAACTGCATACCGGATTTCAAGGGTACTTCCTCTCGGAGGATTTGCTGCCAGCCATTAGGTCCTAAAAACCACGTTGTTCCGTAGGTAGAAAAATCTTGCAAATAATAAGTTCGCACCAGTGTAGCATCAGTCAAAGTATTACGGCAGAAGATTTCAGCGTGACGTTTAGAAACAGACGGTTCGGGGATGACAATATCATTATCTTTGGTGCGACCGATGCGAGTGACTCCATAACGCAATAACCAGGTTTTATCTTTTGAAGAGAGCGATCGCAAACTTGCACTAGGAAGCGCCGAACCAACATCAGGAATGGCTGTGTCTGGTAATTCGGTAATTCCTTCATCCAGGTTCTTAACGAGTTCGCCATTAAAATCTGGATGCAGGTATAGAACTGGCAAAGTCCAAGCAGGTTGATTGAATCTATATAGTGTTAATAATTCTTTTCTCGCTTGGGTCACAGCTTCATCAATTGGCTTATACAATCGTAAAGCTTCAGCAAAGGCTTGAATAAAACTGTGGCTTTCATGGTCAGCGATCTTATCCCGCATCCCCAAAACTGCTGGTACCCCATGCCGAATTAATACTTCTGCCAAACTACTGGCAGGTATCGCTTGATGATTGCTAGCAGCTGGTCTAGCTCCCCAACAAGCGTTGAAAACCGCTAGTTTCACACCTGTACGAGTCAATGCTTGGGCTAATTCTATACCATTGAGGGTGTTGTCTGGTCGCAAAAACAGTAAGCCACCGTCTGGATCTGGTAAACCGTGTCCAGCATAAAAGAAGACATTGTATGCCTTGGTTTCTAATTCTTGAATCAACTCCTCTGGAGTTGGTTGTAAGAGTTGATTGACTACGCAAGGTGCATATCTTTGGGAATTGCTATCCACTGGGGTATCTACAAGAGTTTGCTGTAAAATCAGCGCTTCTTGTTCTAGTTGCAGGTTTTCATCATGACCTAAAACCAGCAGGATACTTAAAGCTTGGTCAGTTCGCAAATACGGTAAGGGATCAACTTCACTGCTTGTCCGACTAAATAGTAAATCTTGGGAAAGGGACATAGCCGATTGACCAGGCTCACGCTGCATAATTTCCCAAGGTAGAGCAATGAGATCGGGGTCACGAATTTCCAGTCGAAAGCGCAAACGTGTATGCTGACCTTGAGCAATGCCGCGACTGCGTTCTAGACTGCCGAGAATTTGTCCATCGAATACCCAGCGCCATAAATTCATTCCCAAGTATTGCATCAGACGGCTGCTGTAAGGGCCAGTAGTCTGACCTGAAGGGAATGAAATCGCATCAATGGGCAATGGGTTGTTGTTTTGAGATGTTGAGTTTGGGGGAAGATCTAAACGGCTATGATCGGCAAACATTTGCTGCCATTCTTGCCAGACTTGGGTCAGTTCAACAGGCCACACACAGTCACGTAAAACATAACCACTGGGATAGGGAGCCTTGACCACCCAAATGGCGAAGTTGTCAGTGCCAGTGTTTAAGAGACGGGCGATCGCCAAATTCAGGGATGGCATGGATTCATAAAACTAAAAGCTAAAAACAAATAAAGCAAGAATTCAGAATTCAGAATTCAGAATTCAGAATTAATTAGGGATTGGAACCCACAATTGATTGTTTTGCACCAAATCTATGAATTGGTGGGGTGTTTCACCGTTTATTCATCAGCCAGTCGTAAATAATTCATGCTGAATTCTGACGGCTGACTCCTGAATTCTCTATTCATAACAATTCTCCAAGGTAAAAAAATTTTTATTTTTTTACCTTGTCAGTTTTTTAGTCTGGTTGTTACCTGTTATTATTCCAGGTTTTTTCTAGTTTATCGAGTATTTGTCTAAGTTGGACTGGTATCAGCTGGTTGAGTAGCTGGTGGCTGGGTGAGGGGTTTACATGGATTTGCTGCGCCTGGTTGCAAAACAGAGACTCCAAAACGCTTCAGTTGTTGAAATTTAATCGATATTGGTTTTGCTGGGGATGGTGCTGGAGTGGGCGTAGGTTTATTGCTACAAAGTTGCATCCGAACTGAAAAATCTCCAGATGCAGGTTGGGGATTTGGTTCGGTGTTGATAACTTGTAAAAAACTTTTAGCAGCAAGGGGTGGGTTGTCTTCTAAGGGAATTTCCTTGGTGGTTTGAATTACCCAGCCAGGAGAAAGGTTTGCAAGAGTTCGGGGTGGCTGTGTGACTGCAACACTAGGGCTTTGAGTTAGTGTGGGAGTGGACGCAACTTGAGGCTGGCCGGATTTTGATTGCAATTGCTTGACGAATAATCCCAGAGAACCAGCGATTATGACCAATATTAACGGAACTATCCACTGTAGAGGTAATTGGCGAGTTTTGGTAGGTTGAGTTTCCTCAATGACCTGAGTTTTTTGGTTTGGGCTGCTTAAAACTGATGCATCTGCCCCTCTGGATGCCAAATCAACAGTTTTTGCAGAGTAACTTTCTGGAATGACTGCTTTGATGGTGATTTCTGGTTCCCAGTATTGGACTTGATAGTGTACTAAAGCGACGGTGACATTATCGTGTCCATTCTTCGTGTTAGCGATTTCTATTAATCTATCTGCAACATTGACGATGTTTGTTTCCCCAAGCAAAATCGGTAAGATTTCTGTTTCCCAGTATTCCTCTACGCGATCGAAATCACTTAAACCATCAGATGTGAGCAGAAAAACTGCATCTTCATCGAGCATAAACCGTGCAGACGTGGGATGTAATGAAGTGCTAGGACCCATCCCTAAAGCTTGCACGAGGGAGCCGGCAGAACTTTGTTGCACAGCCTCGCGGTAAATGGCATAGCCCAGCCGGACTTCGCGGGAAGCGACATCATCATCAAGGGTCACTTGATAACAGCCTTGGCGTGTAATCCAGTAAGCACGACTATCACCGACGTGGGTAATGTACATTTCGTGAGCTACAGGCAATGCCATGACTAAAGTTGTGCCCATGCGCTGACGCCCTTGGCGATTTTCACCGTCATTGCGTTGGCTAATTTTGTCATTAGCCATTGCCACTGCTTTTTCTAAGTCATTCAGCAAAAGTGAGGGGTCTATGTGGTCGTAGGGAACTTTGGTGAGTTGCTGTACCTGTTGTTGGATTGTTTCAATGGCTAAATTTGATGCGACATTGCCGCCTTCGTGTCCGCCGATGCCATCACAGACAATTGCTAAGGCTGTGGGCTGGGGTGGTTTGCTCACTAGAGTGCCAGTGGGTGGGCTACAGGCGTCTTCGTTGCGTTGACGACTAGGCCCAGTATCGGTTTTAGTGATAATTTTGATTGTGGGTGTTTGCGATCGCCCCAATTGTGCCAGTCCGCGATCTAAAACTGCAATTAATTGTTCAGATGAGTGAATCTCGCCCTGAATCAGGGAAAGACTAACGCGATCGACAAATTCCACTATGGCTGGTTTGGCGTTATCGATCAATTGCCGCCAGAATTCCCCTAATTGAGGCAATTCTGGTGGTGTGGCGTCGTCGAAGCGCAATTCCAACAAACGGACTAGGGAGCCTTCTACCCGTAAAATAGATGAGTCAAGTAAGCTAGAGACGACACCTTCACTGGCTAGAGGTTGCCACAAATGAGCTATTTGCCACAACCAATTGAGTTGGCGCATTGATGTCGCATCATGCCAAGCAGTGGTTAATTCGCTGCCGAGATCCACTTGTTGGGTTGTCTCATCCACCATGATTGGTGGTTTTTCTAAAAGTAATATTTCCTGCTGGGGCGAGTCGTTAGTTAGGGGAAGGACTCCATATACCTGCGGTACGTGTAAGCGGTAGGGAATCAGTCTTAAGTAAGCTCTGGGAATCTGTAAATTCTCTAAGTCTGGCGTTAGGCTTAATAAACCAGGCTTCGTATCTAATAGAAGGAATTTATCAACAATTAAATAGCGATCGGCTAATATTTTTCCAGGGCTACCCCAACTCTGGCCATCCACTACAGCCCAGAGATAATTTTTGGCTAGGGGCGTGGAACATCGCTGGCAAAACTTATGAGTCAGGGGATTGGCAGCCTGACAATTTTCATGTGGACACTGGAGCGTTGCCGCGTCATTTTCCATAGTTTTCCCACCGATCAGCGATTAGCAATTTCTTTAACAGCATTAGTAGGGACAATCTAGACCGCTCATCTTTCTTAAATTTGACATTTCCAGATTTTAGATGATGATTTTAGCTGGCGGTTATCAGCAGGTGCTAATACTTAACTTATCTAAAGAATACGCTCCCAAGTTAACCTACAGCCCCATCATAGCTTCTATTGCTCTGTGACTCTCCATCAATAAAGCGACCAACTCCAACCCTGTCACCAAAGCATAACTCAAGCATAACTGTGCTATTTGCTTTTGCTGAATTACTCGATGTTCAATAGGCAGATAATATTGGTATTGATCTAGTTTATAAGTAAGATAGCAATAATTAACTTTAATTAAGAATTAAGATATAGCGATCGGCTTTTATTTTTGAACTTAATTTGCGTGGCTAGGGAGTAGGGAATAGGGAATAGGCAATTGGAAGTGTGGGAGGTGTGGGAGGAAGGGGAGGAAGCATAAATTCTCTTTCCCCCCACACTCCCCACACTCCCTCATCCTCCTCATCTCCCCACTCCCCACTCCCCACTCCCCACTCCCTACTCCCTAGATAGGTTTAGCTCGTCTTATTGATTGTCGTCAATTGCAACTTGAGGGATTCCCATGCTGTAGTTGGTAACACGGGCAGAGAGATTGTAGCTGATTTCGCCGACTTGCAGGAGCGATCGCACATAATGCTCTAAATCTGACCCTACACGGCGTAAATTATAGTCTGTCAGGTCTGCGCCACTAGAAGCTTCTACTAGTTCATCAAATTTTCGATAAACCTTTTGCAGCGCATCTTCATTCCAGTTGAATTCGTTGTCTGGGTCGATATCTAACGTTAAAACTTGATCGCTTGGAACGAGTTCGCCATCTTGGTCAATTTCAGCCGCAAAAATGCGGATATGGCGGGTTGTGGACTTGAGCAGCGTGGGGTTATCCATAAAAGGGTGTAAGATTTGGGTGGATTACACTGAAATTATTCTAAACCTTATATTCGAGCTTAAATGCTCTTAATTTACAAGCTTTGAGGCCAGTTTCCAAAGGCTGTGTTGAATTGACATAAGTAAAAATATTGCCTGTACTGATTATTGCTTTTACTTGTATTAGTAGTTGAAGTCTCAGTTAGTTGCTAGTACTGACAGTAGGCTTATGATTTTCACACCAAAATTACTGGGTAGAGTATTTTAATTTATGGGGACACAAAGCAATCTCAGTGGTATGCTAATCTTGCTTATTGCTAAGGTTTTTGTTCTTATTAAGTCTAGAAGACGGTAGGATAAGGTCTTGGGCTGGAATAATTTGATCTGTGTACATTTTTGATCGAGAACAAAAATTTTTACCTTAATAACTATGTCGAGCAATTTATCCTAAAATTTATCTTGAAAAAAACGTACATCTAGTAATTTTACTGAATAACGCTACACATACCTCTGGCATTAATAAAAAGGCAAAAACCCCAGCGCTTTTACTTACGTAAAAACACCAAAAATAGAGTAACAAGTCAAACTGTTATTGACGTTAACATAAAGTTGATGTAAAAAGCTTTAAAAACCTTGCACAACTTCTTACAGAAACTTTATTGTGTAGAATCTTAAAAACTGAATAATAGTTATGGCTTACCATAAGCTACACCTGGCAAAGCTAGGCCAAAATCTAGACACTGAAAATTGAGCTTGAAAATAAAACACAGGAGAGTGAAATGGAATACATTGGTGTTTGATGAAGAAAAATTCTTAATTCAAGCACTTTGGATTCAAAAAAGATATAAAGAACTTTTGCTTTCCATCTACCTCCTTACCCTCATGACTACCAAGTAAAGGAATCTCAATAGCTATGAACTCCAAAGCATTACCACGCCAAATCAATAATCTCGAAGTAGGTGTTTATGAGTGCGAAATACATCTCAAATTTAGGTTGATTGAGGAAAAGAGTCTATTGGGCGATCGCGAGCAACTCTTACAGGTGCTACTCGATGCTTTGACCGAGGGTTCTGACGATTTTCTAGAGACGCTACAAGCGTCCGTTAAAGCCCAGGAAATATCAGAGTTCAAAGCCTCACCTCAAATGCGACGGCAGCTAATGCGCTTGCGTAATGCTGCTGAAAATCCCCAAATTTAAAGGTGTAATTTAAGTAGCAAAAATCGTGAATTAGGTATCAAATCAAATAGCGATCTCATACCCCATATACACTCGTTGCAATAAAAACTAAGCAGTCAGTAGATTTCATAAAATATTTTGATTTCTGCTTTGTGAAAGTCTTATTTAGCAGCACAAAGTCCCAGGAACAGTTTCCTTAATTAAAAACTTTGTAGCAAAGGTTACTGGTAGAATCTCAAAGCAAATTCAGCCGGGTGCATTTTACTGAGTTAACATCAAAACATTGGGGAAAAATAAAACCCTGTGTCTTTACAGATGGGGCGTTAGACAACAGGTGCAAATCAAATGAAAACCTAAAAGACCAAAGTAAAAATAAATAGCCTTTCTTTTAGCTTTTTACTTTAGCTAAGTGCCTGGTTTGCGGAAATACTTATGTTTTATCTATTACTGGTAATCGGTTATGGTTTAACAGCCAGTTATCTGTTACCAATTGCGCTCTGACGCGGGAGTGGGGAGGTGAGGGGGATGAGGGAGTGTGGGGAGTGTGGGGGGAAAGAGAATTTATGCTTCCTCATCTTCCTCCCACACCGGACACACCTCTTCCCCATTCCCCATTCCCCATTCCCCATTCCCTATTTAGCAAGACCGTGTTCTAGAGCAAAACGAACTAACTCTGTACGGCTATTGGTGCCGGTTTTACTAAACAAACGGCTGACGTATTTTTCTACGTTGCGGACGCTGGTTTCCAAACGACGGGCGATTTCTTTGTTCATCAACCCTTGGGCGACTAAGTTTAAAACACTTTGTTCTCTGGGAGTCAAATCAATTTTGAAAGGGGCTGGCGATTGGGAAATGGCATTTCTTTGAGTTAATAACGCCTTGATTTGGGCAATTTGATTGGCAAGTTCAGCAATATCAGGGGTTTCAGCTTCATCTGACGTAGTTGGGGTTTTAGCGTTGCGGCGGGCTAGCAAATTTTCGACTATGGCGACTAACTCATCTGGGTCGAAGGGTTTGGGTAGATAAGCATCAACACCAGCTTGATAGCCTTGGATGCGATCGCCTGTCATCCCTTTAGCAGTTAAAAATACTACGGGGAGTGCTTGGAAACGAGGGTCTTCTCGCAGTTGCTTCAGGAACTGATAGCCATCCACCTGGGGCATCATCACATCGGAAATCACTAGATCGGGTGTATTCACCTGCATTAATTCCCAACCCTCAACGGCGTTACTGGCGATTTGAACGCTGAAACCGCTCTCTTGCAAATAATCTTTCACGGCTTCCCGTATGCCTGGTTCATCATCCACCAGTAACAATTGTGCTGACATTGAAAATATCCTTAAGTTTACCTTTTTCCAATTTAGCGAAACTTGACAAGTATTGATCGGGAGTTAGGAGTTAGGAGTTAAGAGTAAAAGTTATTCTCCCCCTGCCTCCCCTGCCTCCCCTGCCCCCTCATCCCCTCTCCAGTTATTATGTGATTATAAAGATGGGAGAAGCTATGACTGCCATTACCCTGAACTTAGAACCAGTAATCAATCTCACTGCTGAGCAGTTTTATCAACTATGTCGAGTCAACCCTGATGCTAAACTGGAACGCACTGCATTAGGAGAATTAGTTGTCATGGCGCCCACTGGTGGAGAAACTGGTAGTCGAAACCGCAGGTTAACCCAACGGTTGGGAACTTGGACGGACGAAGACGGAACTGGAGAAGCTTTTGACTCTTCAACGATGTTTCAGCTTTCCAACGGAGCTTTGCGATCGCCTGATGCAGCTTGGATTCCTTTAGAGCGGTGGGAAGCACTAGCTCCTGAAGAAAGAAAGACTTTTCCTCCCATTTGTCCCGACTTTGTAGTAGAACTGTGGTCTGATTCTGACACGCTCAAGTCTCTCCAAGACAAAATGCAAGAATATATGGAGAATGGTACGCGCTTGGGCTGGCTGATTGACCCTAAAGGAAAGCAAGTAGAGATTTATCGTCAAGGAAAAGAAAAGGAAGTGCTAATTTCCCCAAATCGGTTATCAGGGGAGGATGTACTACCAGGTTTTATCTTGAATTTGCAAGGGATTCTTTGATAACTTAAGTCTCTGATTCAATTTCAACTGCACCTAGTAGCCTTAACGAAGCTTTCTGTGCATCGGTTAACCCTCGCACTTTGGCAATATTCATTCCTTCGTAGGGTCGTGGCGCTTGAAGTGTTTTGCAGCATTCACCAGTTCTGACATTCCACAATTTAATCGTTTCATCGTGGCTTGCACTCCCAAGTATCTCACCATCGGGACTAAACTTCACCGACCACACCCGATTTGTATGTCCTGTTAAAATTTTGAGGCATTTTCCAGTATTTACGTCCCATATCCGCACTGTTTGGTCATCACTGGCTGTGGCAAGTAGGGAACCATCGGGGCTAAATGTGACAAAATAAACACCACCGTTATGGCCTTCTAGGGTTTTGATACATTTACCGGATGGTAGGCGATCGCTATTATCTCTCGTTAAGTCCCAGAACTTGATCGTGCGGTCATCGCTGGCGGTAGCTGCAATTTTACCATCAGGACTGAAGGCGATGGACAATACACTATTGTTATGCCCTTCGAGTGTTATCAAGCATACACCTGTATTAGCATCCCACACTTTCGCAGTATAGTCTCCGCTGGCGCTTGCCAGAGTTTGACCATCAGGACTAAAAACACTAGACCAAACCCAGCTAGTATGAGCCTGTAATGTCTTTAAACATTGACCTGTTTGCACATCCCACAATACTAAAGGCAACAGCCTGTACAAAATTGCTTTGTCCTGGGAAAGTTTTCAGTAACTCACCTGTATGTACGTTCCACAACCTAATGGCGCCTTCATTTGCACTACTAGCTAGCATTTGACCGTCAGGACTGAAGGTGATTGAATGGGGTTGGGTGCTGTGTCCTGTAAAAGTCCTTAATAGTTTGCCTTTGCGAATATCCCATAATTTAATACTGCATTCATCACCAATGCTTGCAAGTGATTGGCTATCCGGACTGAAGACAATATCATATACCCAACTTGTATGCCCTTGAAATGTTTCTAAGCAAATACCCGTTTTGGCATCCCATAGCTTTAGGCTTTTATCATCACTACCGGTAGCTAACATTTGACCATTGGGACTAAAAGCCAGTGAAAGAATCCAACGGGTATGTGCATTCCATCTCGAAAGTAGTTTTCCGTCAGCTACTTGCCATAATTGAACTTCACCTGCAACGCCACCAGTGGCTAAAACTTTTCCATCGGGACTAAATGCCACTGCCAAAATACTGCCAAAAGTTTCGGTAAAAACTTGCTTTTAAAGACTCTAGTGATTCAATAAGTTCTCGTATCGATATATGTGGTAAAAGCCAAAAAATATATTCAAACGTATGTTGGTTATCTTCTGCAACCTTAACTGCAAGGGTGGTTTTACCAATACCGCCCATCCCAAGTAAAGTTATCAGGCGACAGCGTGAAGCGTAGCTGTCGCCTTTAGGCGAATCGCCCACAATCCATTTACTCAAGGTTTCTAATTCAGTAGTACGTCCATAGAAGCGGGAAACATCGATCGCCTCTCCCCAGTCGATGTGAGGCGTGAAGACTTGGGAGGTGTTTGTACCATTGTGATGGTGTGCGGCTCGCTTCAGGACACCGTGGAGATTATTCTTAGTAACTTTTTCACCCAAAGCTTGAGAAAGCGATCGCCATAATTGCGAACCAACGTCCTTGATGTGTCCGGGATCGTATGTGACTTCTCGCGCCATTTCTAGGTAAGTTTTTCCTTCCCAGGTGTGACGAAATACAGCCTCTTGGGCTTTTGTTAAGCGTCCTCGTTTCAATTGAACAGTCAAATAGCCTGAGTCAAGCACTGAACCTCCGTGCAAACGTCACCATTGCTGATAATGAAACTCCTGTGATTAGCGTGGCTGCTACGGATGCAAGTGCAGCCGAAACCATCAGTGGACAAACTGCAAATCCGGGAAGATTTACTCTAACTCGTACTGGGAATTTAACCCAAGCCCTGATAGTCAATTACACCTTAGTAGGGACAGCAACGAAGGGAACGGATTATACAAACCTGACGGGAACGGTTAGTTTTGCCGCAGGTTCGGCTACAGCAGTAGTGAATGTCACACCGATTGATGACAATATTCTGGAAGCAAGTGAAACCGTTATTTTCACTATCACATCTGGTACGAATTATAAATTAGGTACAGCGATCGCTGATACGATTACTATTTATAATACAGATCCAAAAAGACTTGCTGACTTTCTCTGGGATACAGGATCAACGGTTGCCCAAATCGGCATCAACCTCAAAAATCGAGGCTTCGATTTACCAACGATTGCTGATAGCATTAAATGGGGGATTACAAAAACTGATGGAACTAATCTTAATTACACTGATGTAGCAATAGCTCTTTGGAATAGTGGTCACAGTATTGACGCAAGAAAACTAGCAGACTTGCTTTGGGATGAAGGCGCCACTCAGCAACAAATTGGTCAAGCGATGAAATATCTAGGCTTGAGCTTAGAAAAGATTGCTGATAGTGTTAAACGAGGCATTACCAACAATGATGGAACTGGGCTTAACCCTCTTTTGTCACTCTAGGCAGAGGAAAAATAGAAATAAGGGATATTGAAGTTTTGAAAAATTGAGCAAGTCAGATTATTAACAATCATTTGAAGTTGAAAAAATCCCTCAGATAGCTTAG
>JAESFX010000270.1_pt1 | contig 30382 bp, 29 predicted proteins | sample 9269501 | NCBI WGS metagenome assembly JAESFX01 (sample SAMN14515570, study PRJNA621655) | algae metagenome | isolation source: Desmonostoc geniculatum HA4340-LM1 and co-occurring heterotrophs from cave... | place: USA: Maniniholo cave, Kauai, Hawaii | collected 2009-07-28
GGAACCCAGCGCTGCCACCTTGAAAAGCGAGGAGTTTACAAGCGCCCATTGGGCAGTCGAAGATCCGTCGCTGAACCCGCTAATCCCCAGCCGGTCCCTGTCCACGGCGCCGGTTGCGACTGCCTGTTCGATCGCCAGTTCCAGCGAAGACTGCACGTTTCGCCGATCGATCCAGTCGACGCGAAAGCTGGCGCTGAGTTCGCGCTCGGTTTCCGCCGTGGGTTCCATATCGGGCCGGGCAAAACTCAAGACGGCAAATCCCCTCGCCGCTAGCAGCTGGACTGGAAATTCATCGCCCGTTCCGCCACGCAGGAAGCCGTGACTGAAATATTGGACCACCACCAGCGGATGCTTCATTCCCGCCTTGTGCTGGGGAGGAAGCACGAGATCGGCCCAACTCTCCACGCCATAGGCATTGCGAAACCGAAACCTCTGGACTTTCCCCAAGGCGATTTTTTGAAAGGCCGGATTGGGATCATGAACGACCCTTTGGCGACCGGTTCGCGGATCGATTGCAACCAGCCGGCGCGGCTGTGCCGTACCTTCGCGGGCACAGATAAGTTCCTCGGCAGCCAGCTGACAGCCGACCAGGACATCGTCGGTGACCAGCACCTGTCTCGGTTTTGCTGCGCCGAGCTTCCAGGCCAGAAGCCCTGTCTGGCTGCCGCCCCAGCCCGTTTTCTGCCGGGCGAAAAGATAGCGCCCATCACCCGACCACCACATCTCTCTTGTCCCGGTACAATAGGGTTGCGCGCATTTGATCTTGCGGCCGTCGGCATTGCGCATCACGGGCTGTGATGGGCTTATGAGGCGCTTGGGGAATATTGGCTCGTACCAAGCGGCTGCGCCGGCGCGGCCCTCAATAAATCCTCTGCTATACTGACCTGCGGAGGCTGGTCTGTCGGGCTTGAGCAGTTTCAGCTCGACAGCCGTCGGATCCCGTACCGCCCGGCTTGCCAACTCGACAATCCTATACTCGAATGCAACCGGCTCGGCTGGGATCGGGCGGTCGGCTTTCGAGGGGTCGAAACGGTCATCGAACAGAAAGCCGCTGCGGGCTTCGAGAGCGATTGCCTCGGCCTGATATCGGATGCCGGGACGGGTCGCGACAAGCAGCGCATCGCTTCCCGATGTCCAGGCGAATTCGTCGACATTGTCCGGCAAATCGGTGACGCGATAGGCACCGTCATTGCCATCGGCTGCGGCCACCCATATCTGGCTGGTCGGTCCGTCACGCTTCAGAAAAGCGATTTTGCTGCCATCGGGCGACCAGCGCGGCTGGATAACCTTGGCACTTCCCGCCATTAGCGACACGAAGTTACGCAATTTGAAATCCTTGCGAATGAACGCGCCGCCGCGGTCGACTTCTCGAGCAGGGCCGCTGCCATCAAGCGCCTTGACGAGCAGCCGCTGGCAATAGGCATTTTGTCCGGCATTTGCGCGCCGCTCGAGAAAAGCGATGGATTTTCCATCCGGCGAGATGCCGAACGGACTTTCCGACTCATGCGGGTCTGCCCTGCCAATATCGGCGATCTCGACGAGATCGTCGGTCGTCAATGTTCGCTGCCCTGCCAAGCCTGGCTGCGGCTGTTCGAAACGGATGCACGGGTCGCCATCTGGAAAAGCTGCATCGGCGGTGGGAACGATGGTTTTGGCAAGTGCTGCCGCCAGCAACAGGCTCATTACCATTGCCTCCGGATACCGATCGCAACGAACCGCCCGATCGGCGAATAGTTGGTGGTATCGTAAGGCGTATCGGTCGGGCCGGTAACGCGGATCATATCCGGCTTGTCGTTGAGCAGGTTGTTTATCGTGAGCGAAACCGACAGTCCGGGCTCCTTGCTCTCTTCTGCAATGAGATCATAGCTTGCGCCAAGGTCCACGGTAGCGCTCGGCGAAACCCGGCCAGCGCTCGCGAAGCGCAGGTCCTTCAGCGCGCCTGTATAATTGAGCGATGATGTCAGTCGAAAGCCGTGATGGGCATAATTGGCCGTTACCCGAAGCCGGTAATTGGGCGGGCTGAACACATTGCCTGCAAGTTCGACCACGGGAAGCGTCGGCGTCACCCGCTGGCTGCTTTCGAGCCAGCTCCCCGAAAGGTCGAAACCAAGCCGTTGCCCCTCCGCAATCTCACCGTTCCAAGCGATCCGGGCATCGATGCCCTTGATCTTCTGGGTCGCGACATTGATATTTCGATTATCGACGATGGCGACAACGTTGGCAGGATTGAAGGCGACACCTGAAACATTCTGAACGCCGAACTGGGCGCCGTTGCCAAGCGCAGTCACAAGGGCTGGCGTCGGCGAGCGATTGATCAAAGTCGCAAAGCCGGGGTCTCGAAATGCCGCAGCGATCGAGCCGGCGATCGGCTGGACCACGCGGTCACGGTAATCGATGTTGAAATAGGTTGCCGAGATGATGAGGCCATCTACCGATTTGGGACTGAACTCGAAGCCGGCAGTCCAGCTTTTCGCGCGTTCGGGTTCAAGCACTGGATTGCCGCCACTGGTATAGAGAACCGTGCTCGGGCTGGTCCCTGCGCCAAATGATGCCGCCGGCAGCAGAAATGCCTGATAGGGGAAGAATTGCTGATACAGCCTTGGGGCCTTGAACGACCGCGCCCAGCTAGCGCGCAGCGTAAGGCTCGGAACGGGGGCATAAATCAGGCCAAGGCGGGGCGTCGCAATCCGGTCGAGACCCGGATAGTCTTCGTAACGCAGCGCGGCGGAGAAAGTCAGCCGGTCGATGCCGCGAATTGCCAGATCGGACGACACGAAGGGTAGGTTGAGTTCGCCATAGGCATAGCGACTGCGTCGCGTTTCATCGAATGTCTGGCTTTGCGACCCATTGACCAGCCGCGTGAACGTTAGGCCATTGTTTCGGAACCCCGCACCGAGTGCCAGCCGCGCGTCGCCCCCGCCGAGCGCGAAAAGAGGACCTTCGACTCCGAAGTCGGCGGAAGCGACATCGTTGCAAAAGCAGCCACTGGTCACCGTTGCTGTTCCCGTCAACGGCGTTCTTGTTGTACGGTAGTGTGTTCGGTCGCGACCGAACACGCCGACGACCCTGGCTTGCCAATCCTTACCCAGAGCGATTTCGAGCGAAGGCGCTATCGTATAGCTTTCGACCTCAGGGTCGGACTCGAATCCCTGCGCAGCAGTCCCACCCACGGTGCGCGATTTGCGCTTCGAATAGAGTGCGTCGACTTTTGCTGTTACGCCGCCACCCAGCGCATGATGGCCGGAAAAAGTGACCGCGTGACGCTCTTGCGAAGGGAAAAGCGATGTGTCGGGTTTAAGTGTTTTCGTGAAGGATCGTTGCCGGGCTTCGATATCGGAGCTGTGCGCAAAATCATAGGCGATGAGAAAGCCGCCGCGGTCCCAGCGGGTGCCGCCGACAATGTCGGCTTGCTGGCGGAAATAGCCGCCATCGGTACTCGCTCCAAACTGGCCCGACGTCGCTATCCCCTCGAAATCCTGGCGCAAAATGACGTTGACGACACCGGCAACCGCGTCCGAACCATAAAGCGCCGAAGCGCCGTCAGGAACCACTTCGATCCTGTCGAGCGCGGCAAGCGGTATCGCCGAAATATCGACCCCTTGGGACGCCGAGTCATAGGGGAGGCGATGACCGTTCAGCAGGGTCAAGGTGGCATCGGGGCCAAGTCCTCGCAGATTGGCGCTCGATGCCGAATTTACATTTTCGTTGACGATGCTCCCTTGGCCAAAGCCGACTTGCGGATTCTGGCCACCTGCAAAATTCTGCGGTAGCGAACGGATGGCCTCACCGAGATCGATCTGGCCTGCGGCAATGATGGCAGCCTGATCGAGCGTCACGACCTCGCCAGCTATTTCGGCACCCTTGATCCGCGAGCCGGTTACAACGATGGCGGCATTGTCCTCATCTTGGGCCTGAGTGTCTTTCCTGCCAGGCTGCTCATCTTTCTTCGCTGCTTCAAGAGCTGCGTCCCGTGCCATACCGGCCCTGGGTATCAGGGCAATGGCAGTCCCAGCGAGCAAGGCCGCAATGCGAATTGTCGCAATCGTCATCTATATCTCTCCCTCATTATGAATCGGCAAAGTTCGGCCGATGCAGGAGAGACGCACGAAAACGCGCTTACCTTAGTTTCAATTGTAACTATTTTTTCGCATGGACAGTGCGGTGATTTACCGGAACTGGCGCCAGTGCGTTGGGCGACAGATGATCAGATATCGCCGATGAGGCCGGCAAGTTCGACGCGAATGTGGGCAAGCGCCCGCATCATGTGATATTCGACTGCGGCGATTGAAATGCCCAGCTCGAGATGAATTTCGCGATAAGCCTTATGGTCGAACCGGTGCATCATGAAAACTGCCCGAGTGCGTTCGGGAAGGCCTGCCAATGCAGTTTCAAGCATCGCTTTCAAATCCCGAGCGGCGAGGCCATGCTCCTGATCGGCGGCACAAGCTGCGTCCACTGCCTCGATAAGCGGAAGCGTCGCGATCCGGCATTTCTTGCGGCGCGCCCGATCAATTATCACAGTGTTAGCAACGCGTCGCAGGAACGCGCGAGGATTGCCGAGCGAGCCAATCTGCTGGCTCGTTGCCGCGCGCAAGAACACGTCCTGCGCCAGATCTGGTGCCAACTCGCGCCCGACCTGACGTTCAAGATAGCGGATCAGGTCCTTGCGTTCACGACGAAATAGTTTGTCGAGTGCATGACGTGCATCCAGCTCGTTTTGTCGATGTCGAATGAACATCGGCCCGGTTGCCGCCGGTCCGGTCTCCCCGCAATCGGGGGCTGCGTATTCAAGCATGCAGTCATCATATTGGCGTGTTGGCGTGCCCCGCCCGAAGCAGGACCCACAAACGCCAGCACTTCGCCGCCGTCTGGACCGACTTGCGGTCCTTTTCCGGTCCGGCCGCCGGTCACATCATGGACCAGCGCTCATAATGTCTGGCGGAATCATCCACGCGGCCTATGCCAGTGTGAGACCCGCGCATCTTCTCTATTGCCAACATGCGTCGCTCAGCGCAACAACAACGGCTGCGCATTTTCCCGAACGGGAAAATTAACACACCATTCGGCAATATCGGCGTCAGATTTACCGATCGGGAAACTTATTGCGTTACGGCCCCTAATATGCGATAACTTTCCCGAACGGGACAATGACATGGATGTAGTAGAAATTGGCCAACTGACACGCGAGGCCCGCAAGGCCGCCGGTCTCCGCCAGGATGAGCTTGCAGGAGCATCGGGTGTGGGACTGCGCTTCATTGTCGAACTTGAAGCAGGCAAACCGACGCTACAGGCTGGCAAGATGTTGCGGGTCTTAAAGACACTTGGACTGACAGTGCAGGTTAGCGGGCCCTCGCTTCGGTGAACGACAGGCTCGACGTTTTCTGGGACAATGCGCTGGTCGGCAGCCTGACGCGCAACGACGACGGGGTCATGCAATTCCACTATGGCTCGGAATGGGTCACAAGCGACCAGACTGCTGCCATCTCGCTGTCGCTCCCCAAAAGAGAAGAGCCGTTTTCGCGGCGTCAGACGCGCCCATTCTTTGCCGGACTTTTGCCCGATGAAGGCCAGCGCACGGCCGCTGCGCGGGCTGCCGGCGTTTCCGAGACGAACGATTATGCGCTTCTCGACGCGCTTGGCGGCGATGTTGCGGGCGCACTCACCTTATTGCCAGCAGGAGAACGGCCAAAGATCGTGACTGACGCACAACCAAAGTTGATCGACGAAATGGCATTCGCGCAAATTCTGGTCGAACTACCGCGTCGGCCATTTCTAGTCGGCGATGACGGTATACGGATGTCACTCGCCGGAGCGCAGCCGAAACTGCCCGTCATGCTGGTTGACAACCAACCAGCATTGCCCGGCATCGGCCAGCCTACCACACATATCGTGAAACCAGAGATCGAGCGCTTTCCCGGAAGCGTTGCCAACGAAGCATTTGCCATGCGGCTGGCCGCTGCTGTCGGCCTTACCGTCGCTCGCGTTTGGCCGCGGCGGGCTGGCGATATTTCCTACCTTCTGGTCGAACGGTTTGACCGGTTAGTTACGCAAGCCAGCATAACCCGCCTGCATCAGGAAGATTTTTGCCAGGCAATGGGCTTTGCTCCCGAGCATAAATATGCGGCCGAGAAAGGACCAAGCTTTTCCGATTGCTTCACGCTGGTGCGGGACAATTGCACACAGCCAGCGACCGATCTTATTGCCCTTTTGGACGCAGCCATCTTCAATACGGTCATTGGCAATGCGGACGCGCATGGAAAGAATTTCAGCCTGCTATACCGGCAAGCTGGAATCACCCTAGCGCCCTTATATGATTTGATGGTGACGGCATATTATCCGCATGTCGCGACCCGCTTTGCGATGCCGATTGGACGAGCCAACCAACTCGACGATCTTGATGCACGCGCTTGGGCTAAATTCGCAGCCGACATGCAATTGGGTGGTGCGTTCGTAGGCCGTCGTGTCAGAATGATCGTCGAAAAGACTGCCAGTGCAAGTACCTCGATTGTCGAAGAACTGACTGGCGAGAATGTAGATGGGGCGATTCTCAAGGCCCTCGCTTCAATCGTCCAAAAGCGAGCAAACATCATGCTTCGTGATTTGTAAGCTGATCGTGCATTCTGCACTGCGGCGATGAAACCATGATCGCTTCGGACTGGCGACGGCCTCCCATCGCCAACGCCATTTGATCGGACCGGTTATTTACCGCTGCGATCACTTTACCAATCGGATGAGACGAGGTGCATGGTCAAGGCGGCGTTGGTGATAGGCGCGAACCTTGTCGCGAACCCCCGGGTGTTGTTCCCGGAACAAATGCTCTATCTCATCCAATTCCTGCGCAGCCTCGCCGAACACCTGTGGCTCAACCATTCTTGCTACATGATAGCGCTCGCTAAGCGACCGTACCATTTCGACAAGTATGGCATTGGCTGATCGCGATGCGATGGCATCGAATAGCGCTGATACCCGGTCGGCATAAATGCTGCCTTGAGCTTCTGTTTTAATCGGCTCTTGAGTGATCGGCGCAGTCGTGAGTGCGAGGTCCAAAAGCGTGGCGTTGACGTCAAGCATGTCACGTAATGCCTGCTCGCTGATCCTCGCAACGCGGTAGCCTTCACCCGGCTTCATATCGACCAGACGCTCACCAACGAGCCGGTTGAGGCAATCCCTCACCGGTGTCATGCTGACGCCCAGATCATCCGCCAGTCGCAGAGCCTCCAGCCTTTCTCCCTGCGGCCATGCACCCTCCATCAGCATGCGTTTCAGTTTTCGACACGTCGGCTCGAGGACGTGTGCGGGACTCACTGCGCTGCACGCCGTGATGCAGCAAATTCGTGGACCGCAACCTTCTGGTCGGGGCGCAAAGCGTCTGTTGCACGCGGGTAGGCTGGCACATCGTCGCGCAACAGGACCGATGGGCACTGGCCCTCGAAATTGCCCAGATTGGGCCGATGCTGCGCATATCCCGCCAGCGCAGCAAGCTCGGGCGGGAATGTTCTCGCCACTTCCGGCGGGTAGGCGAGCCATAGATTCTCATACGGTTTGAGCCAGCCGAGACTGTAGCCGATGACCACCGCGCGGCGGACTACTGGCGATTGGTTCGGCCCTGCTCCATGCACCGTAGAGCCCAGAAAGCAGATCGCCGAGCCCGGTCCGCACTCGGCAATGATCGGCGCATCAAGTTCATCCAATGCCTCCACCTGCCGCCGGTGCGTCCCCGGATAAATTCGGGTTGCGCCGTTTTGAGACGTGAAGCGCGTAATGGGCCACATGACGTTCAGGAGAAACTCGTGCTGCCCCTTGACCCCAGCCCACATATCATGGTCGCAATGCGGGAATTGCTCGACCTCGCCCGGGTGGATCTCGATAGCTTGCGCGACGTTTAACTGGATGCGTTCGCAGGCTGGTTCGAGAACAGCCTTGGCCAGCGCGAGCACTGTCGGTTCGAGTACCAGTTCGGCGGAGCGGTCAGAACGCTTCAGCAAACTTCCGAAGCGCTTTGTACGATACCCATAGAAATCACCCTCGCCGAAGGGCGTATGCTGGAAATCTTCTTCCAGATCGGCTTCCAGGCCAGACAGAACGGAAGCTGGAAGCAGGTCGGGTATGATACAGTAGCCATTATTGAAAAGGCCTTCCGCCCAAGGCGTGGGGTTTGACAGGCCGCTCATTGTAGCTGCTCCGCGGCGGCGGGCTTGAAGCTGGACGGACAGAAGATGCCATTGGCTTCAAGGCCCTCAGCGGTATTGGTGTCAATCTCGATATGCAGCGCGACGAGCGTTTCATACCCGATCTTTTGGAACGGACCCAATGCCCGACATTTCCAGCCGAAGTCTTCGATTTGCCGGAACCACGCCCTGGTCGCGACAGCGGTATAGGAATCGATCCCGCTAGCCAATGCATGCTGCACCAGCGCTGTAACAAGCTGGTTCCGGGCTTGATAGCGCTCAGCCCGGGCCAATTTCGGCTCGATACAAAAGCGGGTGATCTCCCGCATGCGGTCGCCTGACGGAACGGGGCCATCACACAGACATGGGAACAGCGCCCCGAGAATGTGGGCGCGGTCGGTGCGCAGCAGCCGGGCTGATGCCCGGTGCCGCGCATAGTCATCGGTGAGGATCAGATAATCGGCATCCGGCGTATCGAACTGGTCGATCTCATACCGGCCATCGAGAACCGGCACGTCCCATTTGAGAAGGTCGACAAAAACCCGCTTTCTTGCTTCGAACATCGTGCGAAGCACGGATGTGGAATGGCCGGAGTCGCCGGGTAACATTTGGGAATGCATGGACGTCACCTGTCTGATTGAAGATGACCAATCAGACCAGCGGTGCGACCGCAGTGGTATACCAAGAACTGGGGATGCCGGTTATGTTGCGCACGACAACTCCGCGTTGCCGGACAGGTCAGCCGTCAGTGACGTCGTTCAAATCGGAAAACATCCCCAAAACCGATCAGCCCGTCGAATAGTGCCGCCAAGATCAGCGATTGCCTGCAATGTACTTCATACCGCTCCCGCGCCATTTTCAGATGCTGGACCACCGTTTCGGTGCTGATCCCCAAGATAATAGCTGTTTCCATTGCAGTCTTGCCGCGGGCGGCCCAAAGCAAGCACTCTCGCTGCCGGTCGCTCAGCTTGGCTGGTGCCGCCTGTCGCGACAAACCGCTGATCTTGAGTGCACTCGTAAGCGCCAACGCGCCTATGACCTCTGCAACAACAAGAGCAGATGCGGGCAGCTCTTTGTCTGGTTTCACCACGAAGGAACAGGTGCCTCTCGCCATCCCTGGCAGATGGCGAGGGACCGTATAACCATTGCCTATTCCGCATTCACGCCCGACCGATAGCATTTGCCGGTCGCCGCGGGTCATGGGAACCAGCGTGCCAATGCTCTCCCACGCGAATCCCGCAAACGCCTTGTCGCAAGCTCGTCTGACAGGATCGCGACCGCCAAGATCAAAGGCAACATAGACCTTTGCCCACTCTTCCGGATAATCATGCAGAAGAATCTCCGGTGTATTGTCATTGCTTGTCCGCGCCTCCAGCGAAAGCGCGAAGTGATCGAAGCCAAGCCGTTGTGAGGCCTTTTTCAGTATGTCCTGCAAACCGCTTTGCGTATCCGTTTCAATAAACTCCGATGCAAATTCCTCTGCCATACTTAAACGCATTTGCTGACCGTTCGATTTGCCTGAGCGTCCCAACACGCGGCAATCCAAATCGCCTGGCTAACGCTCCAACAACAGGTTCCAATCCGTCCTTCGAGCAAATTGACATTCAGTCGCGCATTTGCGCGGCCATACCGTAGCGTAAATCAGCTTTCGAATTGCATAAAGCCCTTATTTCGCGGAAGGAATCCAATGACCGTCGGCTCATAATCTTTTTTCCCGCAACTTATCGCGTCTCGCTCAAGCTCGAGACTTTATTCCGCCGAGACGTCCCTTCAACAAATGCCTATAGCCCATTTCCATCATGTTATGTGCTTCAGCAGACAAACGCTGCGTATTGCGACGTTCGGACGACACTTTCCATTCGGCAGCCCGGCCCAGTTTGGATCGTGGATAAACGACCTGCTCGGCAATTTCTCTTGTAGTCACAGACCCCGAAGAATGTCTGTCTATGCAATCCAAAATCCGCAGCATCAGCGCCAGACGATGTCGCTGATAGGGCGATGGCGCAAATGATTGCTTCGTTATTGGTCGATCGTCTGATGTGGATGCCCGATGCAATGCGCTGATCGCCGCCAGGCGCAAGCCCAACCAATCGTCCGGTTCGATGACATACCCAATGTCGCGATGAGTTCCAGCAGGTCTTAGGACAAGGCGGTAGCGGGCAAACGTTCGCTTCAAGACCAGATGCCGGCCGCTAGTGTCTGTGAAGTCGTTGGCTATATCGAAGCTGGCGATCAAACGGTCTAGCTGCGCCTTTCTGCGAGCACTTTCGCCTTGCTGGTAAACCAAGATCGAAGGCACTTCGCTGGGCCGCCATAGCGCTGCATGATTCCAAGCGGTATGCTCGGGCGCAAACGGGAAAGTGCAACCCCCATGAATGCGCCATCGCGATACATTCCTGGGATCCAGCATCAAGTGAACCATCCTTTGTTATGTGATCATATTGGCGGCGATAATGCGGATTCCGCCTCAAAAACTCCTGCGCAAAATCCGCAAAATCGAGATGGTTCGGTATCTGGCTATGGTCGATCGGCATGGGGTCGGCCTCCTTCGGATGAAAGAGGTTATCGGCGGGGACTCGGCCGGTCTGTCCCTGCAATCACGGAGAGGCATCCCCATAAACTGGTATGCGGTTTGGGCGACTGAACCTAGCCAAGGCGCCTATCGAACCGGGTATGCGGCTATGTTTATGGGACGTGAAAATTCGTGCAGTCGGAAACCCAAAAAACTGATTACCTCGAAAAGCGGTAAAATCGCGCTTACAAGGCGCTTACAAGAGCCAATTTAGAGGGCTTGTAAGCACATTTATCGTACGCTCAGCGTTCGCAAGTATTTGATTTTGCGAGAAAAACTGGAGCGGGCGAAGGGATTCGAACCCTCGACCCCAACCTTGGCAAGGTTGTGCTCTACCCCTGAGCTACGCCCGCTCTGGCGGTCGGGAAAGGTGAATCCCGACGGGTGAGGCGCGCCGTTAGCATGGGGTATATCGGCCCGCAAGCCCCAAATGTCCGCTTTTTATGCGCCCCGGCCATTGCCCGACTTGTGGAATCCGCTGCTTTGCTCACATAGAGGCACAAACGAATCCGACGGAGAACGACCTTGGCAACGATGGGCCTTACCACCGAAGAACAAAAAGCAGTGGATGCATTTCGCGATTCTGTCGTCGCGCCGTCGATGGAGAAGCTGGTTATCGTCGATTTCTGGGCCGAATGGTGCGGGCCGTGCAAGCAACTGACCCCGATACTGGAAAAGGTCGTTGCCGATTATGCCGACCGGGGCGTGGTGCTGCACAAGATCAATGTCGACGAGAACAAGTTCATCGCCGCGCAATTCCAGGTACGTTCGATCCCGACCGTTTACGCAATATTCCAGGGCCAGCCCGTTGCCGACCTTAGCCCGGCGCGCACCGAGCCGCAGATTGCGCAAATGCTCGACCAGTTGCTCGCGAAATTGCCGATACGCGCGGGCGACGACGCAGCCGATCCCGTTGCCGATATTGCACCGTTGGTCGAGGCAGGCGAAGAACTGCTGGGCAATGACGGTGCGGAGCAAGCCTATGGCCTGTTTGCCGATGCGCTTGCGGTGGTGCCTCACCATCCGCCCGCGCTTTCGGGGATGATCCGCGCGCTGTCGGCCATCGGGCGGGCAGACGAGGCGCAGGCGATTTTCGACAGCCTCGATGACGAGACGCGGGCGCATCCGATGATGGAGAAGGCGGCGTCGGTGCTGAGTATCGCCGCGTCCGCAGTTGCCCCCGACGAGCTGGCGGCGCTCAAGGCCACAGTCGAAGCCAATCCCGACGACCATGCCAGGCGGATCGAGCTTGCCAATGCGCTGATGGCGGCGGGCGATCGCGATGCAGCTGCCGATGCGCTGCTGCACAGCATTGCTTCCGACCGCGAGTGGAATGAAGGCGCAGCGAAAGCCCGGTTGCTCGAGATTTTCGCGATGATCGGACTTGAAGACCCGTGGGTCGCGGCGACACGGCGCAAATTGTCGGCCATTTTGTTCGGATGACCGTCCGGCGCATCTCTATCTTCCCGCTGACTGGCGCAATCCTGTTTCCCGGGATGCAGTTGCCGCTGCATATTTTCGAGCCGCGTTATCGCGACCTGGTTGGCGATTCGCTGGCTCGTGACCGGTTGATCGGGATGGTTCAACCCAAAGGCCCCGGCGGCAATCCGCAATTGTTCGAAGTGGGCTGCCTCGGTCGGATCGGCGATGTCGAAGCGATGGAAGACGGGCGTTACAATATCATCCTCGAAGGGCTTCAGCGGTTCAGCATATTGAGGGAACTCGATGTCACCACCACCTTCCGCCAGGTCGAGGCCGAACTGTGGGAGGAAGACGAGGCCGCCGATGCATTGTCGATTGCCGAGCGCGCTTCGCTGGAGATAGAATCGCGTCGTTTTGCCGATGCGCAGGGCTATGCGGTCGACTGGAAAGCGGTGGGCCAGCTCGACGATTATTCGCTGGTCAACGCCATCGCGCAGATCGCGCCGTTCGATTATGCGGCGAAGCAGGCCCTGCTGGAAGCGCGCGGATTATCGTCGCGGGCGGACCTGATTGTCCAGCTCATGCAATTTTTCGGACGGCATGACGGGTCCGAGGACCGGGTGACGCTCCAATAATTTCACGCGAAGTCCGCGAAGGGGCGAAGATCGCGAAGGGTTGTGTAAAGCCGCGCGTAGCACTTTCCAAATACCGACATCTGAATTTTTGCGGCATATCGATTGATAAATGCCCTTTGGGCAGGCGCTACATCTTCGCGGCCTTCGCTTCTTCGCGCCCTTCGCGTGAAATCATTCTAATTCATAAAGCTGGCGCGCAGGCCGTCGATCACGAATTGCGCCGCGAGCGCACCGAGCAAAACCCCCAATAGCCGCGTTATCACCGCCTCGACCTTGTCGCCCAGCACCCGCATGATGGGGCCAGCGGCCAGTAGCGCTAACAATGTCAGGAGCAGGACCGCACCCAAAGCGGCGAGAATTACGCCCGCGCGGTCGGCCCCCTCATTCTGCGACATCAGCAGCATTACCGAAGCAATCGACCCGGGCCCCGCGATCATCGGCATTGCCATCGGGAACACCGACACATCCTCTATCTCAGGCGTGTCGATGATTTTCTGCGCGCGTTCTTCGCGACGCTGGGTGCGTTTTTCGAACACCATGTCAAGCGCGATCAGGAACAGCATAATACCGCCCGCGATGCGAAAACTGTTGAGTTCGATGTGGAGGGCGCCGAGCAGTTGTTCACCGAACAGCGCAAAAATCAGCAGGATGATAGCGGCTACGAAGCTGGCGCGGATCGCCATATTGCGCCGCTGCGCACCTGTCGCGCCTTTGGTCAGGCTGGCATAAATAGGCGCGCAGCCGGGTGGATCGATAACCACGAAAAAGGTAATGAAGGCCGAGAGAAACAGGTCGAGCATTATTCGGGCGCAACCCTATCGAGCAGAACGGTGTCCGCCGCCGTGCCGTTCCAAAGCTTTACCTCAAGCGTGCGCGCGCCATCGGGTTGCACCACCCAAGTGTAGCTCAAGGACTGGTCGCGCGAATAGCCTGCCTTCATCTTCGCGCCCTCGGCAGGGGCGACAAGCGCCGTCGGAGCCTTGCCCTTGCAACTGGCAACGCGGGTTTCGATAAATTCGGGTGCAGGGCGCGCGGTATCGATAAAGTCGCCATGATCGACCACCCATTGCCATTCGCCGGGGTCGCTCGGGCCGCTCTGCATCAACTGCCAGACGGTCGTGAAATAGCCGTTCCTGCCATCGGGCCATTGCGCAGCACCAGTGGTCACGCCGGTTTTGCCGTCGCACGACATGAGGGCCTTGTGCGGTTGCCATTTTACCGAAACCGGGGGGTCAGCCTTGCCCTTCAGCCATTCCTGCGCGAGGCTCGGTTGCGGCAGGAACATGATTGCCTCTTTGGCCGCAGTCTTGCGAAAGGCGGTCCACTGCCCATTTTCCTGCGCCAGCCGGTTGAACGCAATTTCCGCCGCAATCACTGCGCTCGGATTGGCGATGCGCGGCTCGAAGCCTTGCGGCGGGCGCGGGCCGGGCGCGCAGCCGGTGAGCGAAAGGGCAATCAGACACAGCGAGAGGCGTTTCATGACGTCAAATCCCTTCGGGCGTAGCCAGTCCTGCACGGCGGCAGGCGGCGACCAGATTATTGCGCAACAGGCAGGCAATGGTCATCGGCCCGACGCCGCCCGGCACCGGCGTAATCGCGGCAACATGGGGCACGGCTTCGTCAAAGGCAACATCGCCGACCAGTAGGCCCTTCGTCTGGCCGTCGGCGGGGGGAAGGCGGTTGATGCCGACATCGATGACGACTGCATCGTCTTTCAGCCAATCGCCCTTCACCATCTCGGCACGACCCACTGCGGCCACGACGATGTCGGCACGACGGACGACATCGGCGAGGTCTGCAGTGCGGCTATGCGCAATGGTCACCGTGCAGTTCTCGGCAAGCAGCAATTGTGCCATGGGCTTGCCGACAATGTTCGAGCGGCCGATGACGACAGCGTTCTTGCCCGACAGATCGCCTATCCGGTCCTTCAACAGCATCAGGCAGCCGAGCGGGGTGCAAGGGACAAACGCCTCCTCGCCCACTGCAAGCCGTCCGGCATTGACGACATGGAAGCCATCGACATCCTTGGCCGGATCGATTGCGGCAATGACGGCCTTGTCGTCGATATGAGAGGGCAGTGGCAGTTGTACCAAGATGCCATCGACGCTGTCATCGGCATTGAGCCTCTCCACCAGCGCAATGAGTTCGTCCTGCGACACAACGTCGGGTAACCGATGTTCGAAACTCGCCATGCCTGCCTCGACCGTCGCTTTTTTCTTCGAGCCGACATAGACTTGGCTCGCCGGATCGTCGCCGACGAGCACCACCGCCAGCCCGGGCTTGCGCCCTGTCGCTGCCACAAAGGCGGGAACGGCAGCAGCTACGCGGCCACGCAAGCCCTCCGCAAAAGCCTTGCCGTCGATGACCTTGTCTGCGGTCACATCCCCGCCGCAGCAATATCGTTGGCCAGCCCGATCAGCAGCATCTGCAATATGCGCAGCGCGATCAACAGCACCATCGGCGAGAAATCGATCATCCCGGTGTCGGGCATGATCTTGCGGATGGGCTTGAGGAACGGATCGAGGATCATGTTGAGCGCGTGCCAGATCGAGGCGACAATGTTGTTCGACAGGCTGAGAACATTGAAGGCGAGCAGCAGGCTCAGGATGAACTGGACGATGACCACTGTGGACAGGATCGTCATCAGATAGCCGAGGATCGAAATAAGCGCGAGGAGCATGGTTTTCTCCGGTGAAAGACAGGATTTCGCGATTAGCCGAGCGGGCGCGCTGTATCAACAGGGTAAAACAGTTATTTGTGGATCAGCGTTCCCGCGCCCTTGTCAGTGAACATTTCGATCAGCATCGCGTGCGCCACGCGCCCGTCGAGAATGACCGCGCCTTCGACGCCTGCCTCGACCGCATCCACGCAGGTTTCGATCTTCGGGATCATCCCGCCGCTTATGGTCCCATCGGCCTGCAGCGCTCCAATTTTCGTCGGGTCGAGATCGGTAAGCAGCGCCCCCGATTTGTCGAGTACGCCCGCGACATCGGTCAGCAGGAACAGCCGCGATGCGCCCAATGCCACCGCAACTGCGCCTGCCATCGTGTCGGCGTTTATGTTATATGTATGGCCGTCGGCTCCGACACCGATGGGAGCGATAACGGGGATCATGCCCGCCCCGCTGATCGTATCGATAATGCTGCGGTCAACGCTCTCGGGCTCGCCGACAAAGCCAAGGTCGATGCTGCGCTCGATGTTGCTATCGGGGTCTTTCTGAGTCCGCGCGACCTTGCTTGCCGTGACGAAGCCGCCGTCCTTGCCCGAAATGCCCAGCGCCTTGCCGCCTGCGGCATTGATCCAGCCAACCAGTTCCTTGTTGATTGCGCCCGACAGCACCATTTCGGCAACCTTGGCGGTTTCGGCATCGGTGACGCGGAGGCCATCGACAAATTCGCTCTCGACGCCCAATTTCTTCAGCATCGCCCCGATCTGCGGCCCGCCGCCGTGCACGACGACCGGATTGATGCCGACGGCCTTCAATAGCACGACATCGGCGGCAAAATCCTGCGCCAGCCCCGCATCGCCCATCGCATGGCCGCCATATTTGACGACAAAGGTCTTGCCTGCATAGCGCTGCAAATAGGGCAAGGCTTCGGTAAGCGTTTCGGCCTTGGCGAGGTTAGCGGGGTCGATGCTCATGTTGCTGGTGCCGTACCATCAAGCTTGTGACCCAAGCCAACAAAGAAGCTAATGAGCAGCGGCACCATTACCATGCTGAGCACCACCTTGGCGAGCATTTGCCCGAGCAGAAGCTCGGTAATGGGAAATATGCCGTAAAAGGCAATGGTCACGAACAAAAGCGTATCGACAATCTGCGACAGCACCGCCGCTATTGCCCCGCGCAACGCGACATATTTGCCGACGGTGTTTTTCAGCCGGTCGAACAGATAGACATTGAGCAATTGCGATGTGCCATAAGCGACAATGCCTGCCACCCAGATACGCGGCGTTTGTCCCATCATCGTGTTGAAGGCATCGAGATATTTGCCGTCCATCTTGGGCGAAGCGGGCAGCGCCAGCACCAGCAAGGTCAGCAAAATCGAGCCGATCAGCGGAATGAATCCATATTGCACAAGGCGGTCCGCCACTGCCTTTCCGTGCAGCGCGGCTACCGAACTCGACAATATAACCAGCAACAGAAACGGGAAAATCCCCGCCTCGACTGCCAAAGGCCCCAACGACACCTGCTTGTTGCCCAGCACGCCCGCGATACAGACCATGCCGCCATAAATGACGGAAAACATGAATAGCGATCTTGGGATTGCGCCGGTCGTGGCGCTGGCAGCAGTCTGGTCGGTCATGGCCGTTGATTAGCGGCTATTTTCGTTGGCGCAAGGCCATGCTTGGCGCTACCACCCGTTCCAACATCGTCATCCCTGCGCAGGCAGGGATCTCGGGCCGCCGTGCACTGCCGCCCGAGATTCCCGCTTTCGCGGGAATGACGTATAAGAGTGATGAGGGGAATTCGGGTCGATGCAGATTTTGTTGAGCCTTGCGGGCATGGTCGTGATTCTGGCCATTGCGATTGCGCTGTCATCGAACCGCCGCGCCATCCGCCCGCGCGTGGTTGTTTCCGCCTTCGCACTACAGGCAAGCCTTGCCGCGCTGGTGCTCTATGTGCCGTGGGGCAAAACGGTGCTCGAAACGATGTCCAAGGGCGTATCGAACCTGCTGGGCTATGCTGCGGCAGGCACCAATTTCATCTTCGGCCCGCTGGCCTCGCCCGAAATCGGCGGCAACAGTTTCGCCATTGCCGCGCTGCCCGTCATCATCTTTTTCGCTTCGCTGATTTCGATCCTCTATTATCTGGGCATCATGCAATATGTCATCCGCTGGATCGGCGGCGGTTTGCAGAAGGTTACCGGTATCTCGAAGGTCGAAAGCCTGTGCGCGGCGGCCAACATTTTCGTCGGCCAATCGGAATCGCCTCTGGTCATCCGGCCCTATCTGGCGGGTCTCAAGCCCGAGCAATTGTTCTGCGTGATGACCGTCGGCATGGCAGGAGTCGCGGGGACTATCCTTGCCGCTTACGCCTCGATGGGCATCCGCATCGACTATCTCCTGGCCGCTGCCTTTATGTCGGCGCCGGGCGGGATATTGATGGCCAAGCTGATGATGCCCGACGTGCCGCCGCCGCCTGCGAATGAGGGTGACCCGGCACTGACAAATCCCCACCCGACGCCGTTAAGCGTGAGCGAAGAGCCCGAGATCCTGCACGACGACGGCGAAGAAAAAGCCGCCAACATCATCATGGCGGCCGCGCAAGGCGCGCAGACCGGCGTCAAGCTGGCAGTCGCGGTCGGCGCGATGGTGCTGGCCTTCGTCGCCCTGGTCGCACTCGCCAACGGCATATTGGGCGGCATCGGCGGCTGGTTCGGCCAACCCGAATTGAGCTTCCAGCAAATCGTCGGCTATATCTTCGCGCCGATCATGTATTTGCTCGGCGTGCCGTGGACCGAGGCGCTGCAGGCAGGCGGGCTATTCGGCACCAAGATCGTGTTGAACGAATTCGTTGCCTTTATCGACCTTGGCAAGGCAACCGCCTTGTCTCCTGCAACAGTCGGCATCGTAACCTTTGCCTTATGCGGCTTCGCCAATTTCAGCTCGATCGCAATCCAGATGGCAGTAACCGGCGGCCTCGCCCCCAACCAGCGCCCAATGATCGCGAAGTTGGGCCTTAAAGCGCTGGCTGCAGGGTCATTGTCCAATCTAATGAGCGCCGCACTGGCGGGATTGTTTCTGTCGCTCGCCTACTAATCAATCAAATTCGAAAGTTTGTTAATCCACACCACCCATCTGCCTTCTCCCAAGTTGATTGGATCGGCCGGTCGAGAGGATTCAGCAAGCCGGCCTCTTCAACAGTCCACATCATACGACCAAAATTGCAAGGGCCACACGTAATAACCATGTTTTCGAGAGAGCTGTCTCCGCCGCGCTGGTTAGGGAGGAGGTGGTCATACTGAAGCCACATGCATTGGAAAGCTGCGTGCTGCCCGGCGTTGTTGCGTTCCCAAAGTATAGCATCCGGATACGCCTTTCGCATCTGTTGACGAATTGCCGACGGAATTACCGGTATCCCACAGAAGCGACAATGAAAGCCGTCACGTGTGATGATCTGCCTTTTTACCTCCGTCGATGGCATTCTCGGTTTGGGGCGCGCGTCAGCTAGCAAATAGGGTGGCGAAGTCGGCAGTCTCTGGAATCTGTGAATTTCGGGGTTTGTACGACCCCAGATGGAATCGCTCCAGTCCCCGACTGCGGGGATGTTTGCTAATCGGATCAACTCTTCGGCATCGGCCGTAGATGCGCTTAAATGCGCCGCGACAGCCTTATCCAGCAGCGTTGCGGCTTCGTAGATTTCAGGAATCGGTTCCCGAAAACATCGGCGATGACTATCCGGCATCAATCCTCTCCGGCGGCTTTTTTTAGTTCGTACAGCAAATCAAGTGCTTGCCTCGGGCTTAGCGCGTCGATGTCTAGTCCCGTCAGCTTCTCGCGCAACGCATCGACCTTTGCCTCGGCTGCGTCGAGGGCAGCGCTGAATAACGGCAGATCGCCGAGACCCGCCGCCAGCCCGCCGGTTTCGGCACGGCCTTTTTCGAGTTTTTCGAGCACGGTTTGCGCACGGGCGATGACGGGCGGCGGCAGGCCTGCCAGCTTCGCCACCGCGATGCCATAGCTGCGGTCGGCGGGACCGTCGGCGACTTCGTGCATCAGGACGAGGTCACCCTTATATTCCTTGGCGCGGACATGGTGCAGTGAGAGCGCGTCGAGGCTGTCAGCCAGCCGTGTTAGCTCGTGATAATGCGTGGCGAAAAGGCAGCGACAGCGGTTCGCTTCGTGAATGCCCTCGACCACTGCCCAAGCGATGGCGAGGCCGTCATAAGTTGAGGTACCGCGCCCGACCTCGTCCAATATGACGAAACTGCGCTCGGTCGCCTGCGCGAGGATCGCGGCGGTCTCGACCATTTCGACCATGAAGGTCGAGCGCCCGCGCGCGAGGTTGTCCGAGGCACCGACGCGGCTGAACAGCCTATCGACGAGCCCCAATTTTGCGGAGGTTGCAGGCACATAGCTGCCCGCCTGCGCCAGCAAGACGATCAGTGCGTTCTGCCGCAGAAAGGTCGATTTACCGCCCATATTGGGGCCACTCACCAGCCACAGCCGCCGCTCTGGCGCGAGCGCGCAATCGTTGGCAATGAAACGGTCGCCCGATTTGGCGAGCGCGCTTTCGACCACCGGATGCCGACCGCCCTTGATTTCGAGGCAGGGATGATCGGCAAAGGACGGACGGCTCCAGCCGCCTTCCGCCGCACGTTCTGCAAGCGCTGCGGCAACATCGATCCGCGCCAGCGTATCGGCACTCGCGGCAATCGCATCGCGGCGTGCCATTACCTCGCCGATCAGCTCTTCCAGATGTGCCGCTTCTGCCGCCAGCGCATGCCCCCCTGCCTGCGTGATGCGCAACGCCTCCTCGTGCAGCTCGGGCGAGTTAAAGCGTACCGCGCCCGCCATCGTTTGGCGGTGGGTGAAGCCCGACCCCGCCACCATCAGCGCGTCGCCATGCTTGGCGGGCACCTCGACGAAATAGCCGAGTACCGCATTGTGGCGGATTTTTAGCGCGGACACGCCCGTCGCATTGCGATATCGCGCCTCCAATTGCGCAATCGCCTGCCGCCCGTCGCGCCCAGCCAGTCGCAGCGAATCGAGCGCGGCGTCATAGCCCTCGGCAATATAGCCGCCCTGCCCGGTCTCGGTCGGCGGCGACGCTACAAGAGCGCGCTGGAACCAATCGACCATCGCGCCATGCCCGTCGAGTGTCGGTAACAGCCGATCCAGCAATGCGGGCTGATCCGCCATCGCGCCGAGCCGTTCGCGCAAGGCCCGCGCGCCGTCGAGGCCATCGCGGATCTGGCCCAAGTCGCGCGGGGAACCCCGTCCCGCCACGACGCGGCCCAAAGCGCGGGCGATATCGGGCAACTGCCGAAGCGCGCTGCGTACTGCATCGCGCAGCAATGGTGCATCGTGGAACCACTGCACCAGCGCCAACCGCTCTTCGATCCGGCCTTTGTCCATCAGCGGCGCAGCAAGGTCCGCCGCCAGTTGCCGCGCCCCGCCGCCGGTTATCGTTCTGTCTACCTCGGCAAGCAGCGACCCGGCGCGTCCGCCCTTGCTCGCGGCGTTGATTTCGAGGCTGTCGCGCGTAGCCTGGTCGATGAGCAGATGTTCATGCACTTCGCGTCGCACCGGCAGTTTGAGGAACGGCATCTTGCCCTGTCCGGCATGCGCCAGATAGGCGATCAAACCGCCCGCCGCAGCCAGTTCGCACCGGGTAAGCGCGCCGATGGCGTCAATGCTGTTTATGGCGAAATGCGCTTTTAGCGCGCTTTCGCCGCCAGTGCTGTCGAACTCGTCGCGTGGGCGAACGATCGCTTCGGACATATCGGCAAAGCCTTCGGGCACTACCACTTCACTGGCCGCCAACCGCGCGAGTTCGGCCTCCAGCGCTCCGGGTGCAACCGCCGCCAGTTCGAAATGCCCGGTCGAAATATCTGCCGCCGCGACGCCGATCATGTCACCCACCGGAGCCAGCGCCACCAGATTGTTCGACGCCCAACTGTCCAGCAAACTGTCCTCGGTCAGCGTCCCTGCAGTGACAAACCGGACGATATCGCGCGCGACCAGCGCCTTCGAACCGCCGCGTTGCTTCGCCTGCTCGGGGCTTTCGGTCTGCTCGGCAATCGCAACTCTGTGCCCCGCCTTGATCAGCCGCGCGAGATAGCCCTCGGCGCTGTGCACCGGCACGCCGCACATCGGGATGGGCTTTCCGTCATGCTCGCCGCGCGAGGTGAGCGCGATGTCGAGCGTCGCTGCGGCGGCACGCGCATCGTCGAAGAACAGTTCGAAAAAATCGCCCATACGATAGAAGAGCAGGCAATCGCCTGCCTTGGCCTTTAACGCCAGATATTGCACCATCATCGGCGTCGGTGCCGACATGCCGGGTAAGGAGGCGTTTTTGGCGGGGCGCTGGTCCATATTAAGTGCATAGCCGCTTGGCCGCTTGAGGCAATGTTGGCCTTGTTTCTTGTTGTGGAAATACGCGCATCCGACAGGCTTGCGCAAAATGCACTATTGCCGCTAGGGCAACCGACAGCACAACATAAGTCAGGGCCGACAATGAGCGACAGCGACGTCCAGTTTACCGCGCAGGAAGCGTTGGATTTCCATTCGCAGGGCCGACCCGGCAAGATCGAGATCATCGCCACCAAACCGATGGCGACGCAACGCGACCTGAGCCTTGCTTACTCGCCAGGCGTCGCGGTGCCGGTGCAGGCAATCGCCGACGATCCCGCCACGGCCTATGATTACACCGCCAAGGGCAATCTGGTTGCAGTCATTTCCAACGGTACCGCGATCCTCGGCATGGGCAATCTGGGTGCGCTTGCCTCGAAGCCGGTGATGGAAGGCAAGGCAGTGCTGTTCAAACGCTTCGCCGATGTCGATTCGATCGATATCGAAGTGAAGACCGAAGATGTCGATCGCTTCATCGATGCGGTCGAACTGTTGGAGCCGACCTTCGGCGGCATCAACCTTGAAGATATTGCCGCGCCGTCCTGCTTTATCATCGAACAGACGTTGCGCGAGCGCATGAACATCCCCGTGTTCCACGACGACCAGCATGGCACCGCGATCATCGCCGCCGCTGGTTTGATCAACGCATGCCTGCTCACCAACCGTAGTCTCGCCGACGTCAAGGTGGTGTGCAATGGCGCAGGTGCGGCGGCGATTGCCTGCACCGAACTGATCAAGGCAATGGGCGTGCCGCACGATAACGTGATCATGTGCGACCGGTCGGGGGTGATTTACCAGGGCCGACAGGAAGGCATGGACCAGTGGAAGTCCGCCCACGCCGTTCGCACCGAGGCGCGCAACCTTGCCGAAGCAATTGTCGGTGCCGATGTCTTCCTGGGCCTATCCGCCGCTAACGCATTGAGCCCCGAAATGGTCAAGCAAATGGCCGACCAGCCCATCATCTTTGCAATGGCCAACCCCGATCCCGAAATCTCGCCGCCCGTTGCCCGCGCCGCACGGCCGGATGCAATCATTGCGACCGGCCGGTCTGATTTTCCCAATCAGGTCAACAATGTCCTGTGTTTCCCCTTCCTGTTCCGCGGCGCGCTCGACGTGCGTGCAACGACGATCAACGAGCCGATGAAAATCGCCGCCGCCAATGCGCTGGCGCAACTCGCGCGCGAGACCGTACCCGAGGAAGTCGCGGCGGCCTATGGCGGCATCGCGCATAAGTTCGGGCGCGACTATATCATCCCCTCGCCGTTCGATCCGCGCCTGATGGAAATCGTTGCCTCTGCCGTCGCCAAGGCAGCGATGGATTCGGGCGTGGCGCAAAAGCCGATCGAGGACATGTTTGCCTATCGCGCCGAATTGCGCGCACGGCTCAACCCCACGACATCTGTTCTGACCCAAGTCTACGAAGCCGCGCGTGCGAAACCCAAGCGCGTCATCTTTGCCGAGGCCGAAGAAGATGTCGTGCTGCGCGCCGCTGTGCAGTTCAAGCAGGACGGGTACGGCATCCCCGTGCTGGTCGGACGCGATGCCAAGGTCACCGAGATGCTCACCGAGCTTGGGGCCGATCCGAACGAATATGAAATTCACAACAGCGTTTCCAGCCCGCTCGTCGATAAGATGGTCGACAAACTCTACCAGCGGTTGCAGCGGCGCGGCTATCTGCGCCGCGACGTTCAGCGCATGGTCAACCGCGACCGCAATATCTTCGGCGCGCTATTGCTGAAGATGGACCAGGCAGACGCGATGATCACTGGTGTCACCCGCACCTTCGGGCAGACTTTGGTCGAATTGCGCCGCGTACTCGATCCCAAAAAGGGCGAAATTTCTTTTGGCATCCATGTCATGGTCGGCAAGGCGCACACCGTCTTTATCGCCGATACCACGGTCAACGAACGCCCGAGCGCAGAGGAACTGGCGCATATCGCCGAAAAGACCGCCGCCGTCGCCCGCCGCATGGGCCATGTCCCGCGCGTTGCGTTCCTGTCCTTTTCGACCTTCGGTAATCCGCACGGCAACTGGATCACCAATATCCGCGATGCGGTTGCGCTGCTCGATGCACGCAATCCCGATTTCGAATATGAAGGCGACATGCCGCCCGACGTTGCGCTCAATCCGGCACTGATGAAAAACTACCCCTTCTGCCGCCTGTCGGGTCCGGCCAATGTCCTCATCATGCCCGGGCTGCAATCGGCGAACCTGTCGGCCAAACTGTTGCGCGAACTGGGGGGCGACCAGGTCATAGGGCCGATGCTGATCGGCACCGAGCGTCCGGTGCAGGTGGCGACGATGGCGTCGGGCACCAGCGATCTGGTAACGCTTGCCGTACTGGCCGCTGCGGGAGTGGCGGAATAAAGTCTAGTTCGGGCTGTTGGGCGTCGCGCCCTGGCCTGAACCCGCGCCGACCGAGCCGATATTACCGAAGATTTCTTCGAAGAAGCTCTTGTTGCGGCCCAATGTCGGCGTCTTGTCGCCTTCGGGGCTGATGTTCGAAATCAGTTCCTTGCCGGTCTGCGTCACGGAGGCGACATTGCCCGCCGGGTCGAAACGCACCTTCAGCACATATTGCTCCGCTGCTTTTGGCTGCGAGAAAGCAAGCTGTTTGGTCTGGCGCGAATAATAATACCAGTCATTCTGGTCGAACTGCCCGACAAAGGTCGGACGGCCAAGCGTCGCCTGCACCGATGCCTTGTTGTCTACGCCGGGCTGGACCGAAGTCAGCAAAGTCGCATCGCCGACATAGCCCTGCTGCCCGCGCAACCGCGTGCATCCCGACGTTAATGCCATCGCTGCAATGAGGCTCGTAACAATGGCAATTTGCGACGCGCGCATAGACTTCTCCGGACTTCCCATGAAACCAAGGCTGTGCCATTGCATCCTTGGGCGGCAATATCAATATGCAAGTCCAGATGAATGGCCGATGAGCCGGTTGGAAGCGAGTTTCCCATGTCCCTTTTGAAACGCCTGTTCGGAAATGCCGAGCCAGATCCCAAACTCAAATTGGTGCCGCTTTACAACCAGATCGTTGCCAAAGCCCGCGAACCGCATTGGTATGTCGAGGGACAGGTGCCCGACAGCATCGACGGGCGTTTCGACATGGTGGCCGCGATCCTTACTTTGGTCGTGCTTCGTTTGGAAAGCGAACCCGCACACGCGCAGGATATGGCGCACCTCACCGAAGTCTTTGTCGACGATATGGACGGGCAGCTGCGCGAGGTCGGCATCGGCGACATGATTGTCGGCAAGCATATCGGGCGGATCATGGGCGCGGTCGGCGGGCGACTTGGCGCTTTTCGCGAGGCGGTGGGCGATGCGGTCAGGTTTGACGAGGCGATATTGCGCAACATCTATCGCAGCGAACAGGCCGATGCGGCGGCGCTGGCACATGTCCGGCAAGGCCTGATCGATGTCGAACAAGCATTGGGCTTGCAATCGCCCCAAGCAATTGTCGAAGGCAGCGCCGCATGGTGAGCGCCAACGAGTTCACTTATGTCGTCAAACTGTCGGAGGTCGGCAGCCATAGCCGCAACATCCATTTATCCGCCGACGCCTCTGCGCGCGAAGGCTTGAAAAAGCGGTTCGACCTCGCGGCGCTGGACTCGTTAGAGGCCAACATTTCGCTGACACCCGAAGCATCGGGCATATTGGCTACTGGACGCTTCACCGCCAGCCTTGCGCAAATCTGCATCGCCAGCGGCGACCCGGTGCCCGCTTTGCTCGACGAGCCGGTCAATATCCGGTTCATTCCCGAACCGGTTTCCGGCGGCGAGATCGAACTGGAAGCGGACGATTGCGACACGATGTTTCACGATGGCCAGACCATCGATCTGGGCGAAGCGGTCGCACAGTCGCTGGGGCTGGCGCTCGATCCCTATCCGCGCAGCGCCGAAGCCGAAAAGATATTGAAAGCCGCAGGCGTCAAAGCCGAGGGGGAGGTCGCACCGACGGGCGCGCTCGCCTCGCTCAAGGATTTGCTGGCGAAGAAATAATCAGAGCGGTCAGAGAATCAGAACGGCACGTCGTCGTCGAGATCGTTATCGAAATCTCCGCCGCCAAAGCCCGACGAACCGCCCTGCCAGTTACTTCCACCCGACTGGCCACCGCCCGAAGGCGCACCGCCACCGGATGAACCACCGCTCCAGCCATCATTGCCGCCACCACCGGAACCGCCCCGCGCGCCGTCGAGCATGACCAGCTTGCCATCGAAACCGCCGACGCGGATTTCGGTGGTGTAGCGGTCGTTGCCCGAAGCATCCTGCCATTTGCGGGTCTGGAGCTGACCCTCGATATAGACCTTGCTGCCTTTTTTAAGATAGCGCTCCGCAACGCCGACCAGACCGTCGGTCGCGAGGGTTACGCTGTGCCACTCGGTCTTTTCCTTTTTCTCGCCGGTCTGACGGTCCTTCCAGTCCTCCGACGTCGCGATCCGCAAATTGCAGATGCGTCCGCCATTCTGGAACGATTTGACCTCGGGGTCCGCGCCCAGATTGCCGACCAAAATTACCTTGTTGACGCTGCCCGCCATATACACCCCATGAATTATGATTTGCCGGTCATCCGAGACCGAATGCTGTTGCTGTCCAGTAGGTAATCCCTGCCGCGATATAAGCAAGCGCGAACAGATAGCCGACCATCACAGCGGGCCATTTCCATCCGTTGGTTTCGCGCCGTGCGACGGCGATAGTCGAGATGCATTGGGGCGCGAACACGAACCAGGCGAGAAAGGCCAGCGCGGTTGCCAAAGACCAGCGGTTCGCCAGCCGGTCGCCAAGCGATTGCGCAACCTGCTCCTCGTCATCGCCATCGATCGAGTAAGTCGTGGCCAGCGCCGCCACCGCAACTTCTCGCGCCGCCATGGCCGGGATCAGCGCAAGCGCGATTTCATGATTGAAGCCGATGGGTTTGACCACGACCTCCAGCCCGCCCGCAATCCGCCCCGCCACCGAATATTCGGACTGCGTCATCTCGCTACCGACCGGCACTTTTGGGAAGCTCAACAACGCCCACAGGATAATGCTCGAAACAAAAATGATCGTGCCTGCGCGGCGCAGGAACAGCCACGCCCGTTGCCACAGGCCGATGGCAATATCGCGCAGCAACGGCCATTGGTAACGCGGCATTTCGATGAGGAAGCTGCTACCGCCACCCTTCGCCACGCTCTTGCGCAGCAACAACGCCGCCAGCATCGCGCCGACAATACCCGCTACATAGAGCGCGAACAGCACGGTGCCTTGCAGCCCGATACCCGGACCCAGCTCACGCGCCGGAATGAAAGCGCCGATGATCACGGTGTAAACGGGCAACCGCGCCGAGCAGGTCATCAGCGGCGCGATCAATATCGTCGTCAGCCGGTCCTTCTGGTCCATGATCGTGCGCGTCGCCATGATGCCGGGAATCGCGCAGGCGAAGGACGAGAGCAGCGGGATGAAACTGTGCCCCGAAAGACCGACACCCGCCATCATCCGGTCCATCACAAAGGCGGCTCTGGTCATATAGCCGGTCGATTCGAGGATAAGGATGAAAAGGAACAGGATTAAAATCTGCGGCAGGAAGACGACCACCGAACCGACTCCCGCGATCACCCCGTCAATGAGGAAGGAGCGGACAAAGCCGTCGGGCACGATGCTGACGATCGCTTCTGAAAGGGCCACGAAACCGCCCTCGATCCAGCCGATAGGCGCTTCGGACCAGGCGAACACGCCCTGGAACATGACGAACAGCAATCCGAACAATATGACCGGCCCCGCGAGCGGATGCAGCAGCACTGAATCGAATATTCGCGTCCATTGCCGCGTGCGCGTTTCGCCGACAACCGCCTTGCGTGCGATTGCATGGGCGCGGGGAGTGACGGTGCTGCGGTCGCTTGTTACACACGCCAGAAGTTCTTCGGGTGTTGCATTGGACTTGGTCCTCAACGCCGTATCGAGCGCCGACGAAAGCGCATCGAGGCCGCGCTTGCGTACCGCCACCGTCGGCACCACCGACACGCCGAGTTCCGCAGCCAATATATTTGCATCTATGGTCAAACCGTCGCGTTCGGCAAGATCTACCATGTTGAGCGCCACGACGATGGGCAGTTTCAACGCAATCAGCTCAAGCGCAAAGCGCAAATGGTTATCGAGATTGGCCGCATCGACCACGACCACCAGCGCATCGGGACGACGCTGGCCTTCCTGCATCCCAAGCACGACATTGCGCGCCACTTGTTCATCGAGGCTGTCGGGAATCAGGCTGTAAGTGCCGGGCAAATCGACAAGCTCGACCGGCCTGCCATCGGCCAGCGCCATTCGTCCCGATTTGCGCTCAACCGTTACGCCGGGATAATTGGCAATCTTCTGCCGCGCGCCGGTAAGCGCGTTGAACAGAGCGCTTTTCCCCGCATTGGGGTTGCCGACCAGAGCGACCAGAGGCATCATCTCGGTCATGCCGCGACCTCGCAGCTAATCGCCGCAGCGACCTTGCGACGCAGCGCAATGGTCATCCGCCCGACACGCACTGCAATTGGATCTTTCCAGAGCAAAATGCCCTTGTGCAGCGCCTCGATGCGCACGCCTTCCTCAAGTCCGAGCGAGCGAAGCCGGTGGCCTTCACTTTCGGGCATCGCGGCCCAGTCGATGGCCGCTATGGTTGCAGTCTGGTTCAGGGGAAGCTGGTCGAGTTGCACGACGCCCATTTGCAACCGATTCGCAATAACGGCAAGTGGAGATTTCTACGGCGAGCTTGGAATATGTTTGGGCAAGCCCTACGGGCTTGCAAGACGCAAAGGCGCAAAGAAATATGACCGGCGAAGCCGCTTAAACTTTACAAGGCTGTTCTTGCCTGCAGACACCGGCTTGATGGAAGGCGTAAACGCCTTCGTGTCTTTGCGTCTTGCATCACCCGAAGGGTGGTGCGCCATAACCCTTCCTTACTTAGCCGGATAGCGCAATCGTCCGATGAAACGCGAAAGGCTGGGAATATTCTCGCGCCGCGTCTTCGCCTGCGCCTTTACCTTTTCGAACTGCATTACATTTTCGATGCGGCGATCCAGAAAGGCGCGGCTGTCGGCGAAATTATCGCTCTCGTCATTGACGAATACCGTCAGCAAGCTGCCATATACCGCCGAAAGCGTCATGCGTTTGGTATAATGGTTGAAGTCGCTGGCATTATCGCCCGCCAGCCGCCACATCCGATCCGCCGACCGCCAGCCGATCTTAGCAGCACGCGGCAGGTTCTGCGGGCTGGCCATAATTGCCATCGCCCGGCGCAGCGATTCGCGGTCCGGCGCCATGATTTCCATCCGCGTTGCCAGCAATGCCGTAATGCGTTCGCGAATCTTCATCGCGTTCAACTTCTCTGGCGGCAGGCGGCGGGCGAGTTCGAGGTCGATGCCGTCGATCCATGCATCGATCAGCGTCATCGCACTGCCCTTGACTGCCAGCGTAGCGACGTCGGCATCGACACCTATTTCTTCTGCCGCCGCCTTTACCGCCGCCGGGCTCCAGCCGTCGAACGCTGCGTTGCGCCCGATGGCAGGCGCAAGCGCCAGGCGGATTTCATCGAGCGTCGGATCGGCGGGGAGCGGGTTGGTGGCCATCATCCCAATCTACGCGCGCTCCGGGGTTTCGGCAAGCCGCACCATGACCAAAGCTGCGGCAATCAAGGCGGCCCCGAAAGCATCGGTCGGACCCAATGTTTCGCCATATTGCAACCAGCCGATCGCCGCCGACACTATCGGCTGGGTCAGCAAGGCAAGGCCGAAAAGCAAGGGCGTAACCTTGCCGAGCACATAGACCATCAGCCCTTGCCCGACGAGCTGGCTGACCACCGCCAATGCAATGACCGGCGTCCAGTTCACCGGCATGATCTGTTCGCCCAAGCCCAAGGCAATCAGCAACAACGGCGGCGCGGTGGCGAGGGTCGACCAGGCAAGCAAGGTCCAGCTCGACAATTCGTCGCGTGCCTTCATCACGACGATAAGATAACCGGTGTAGAATATCCCTGCCGCAAGGCAGAGCAGGTCGCCAATCAAGGTTTCGCGCGACAGTTCGGCGGAGCGACCGAGCAGCAGCACTGTCCCTGCCACCGCCAATCCGAAGGCAAGACCTTCGCGCCGCCCGGGCCAGCTTCGCGCAATCAGATAACCCCATAATGGGAAAAACAGACTCGCGGCATTGGCGAAAAGGGTCGCATTGGCCAGTTTGGTCTTCAAAATGCCGATATGCCAGGCGGCAAGATCGGCGGCGAAAAAAGCGCCCGAGAGGATCATGGTCCAGTAAAGCGCTTTGCGCGAGAGCCGCAGCGGCTGTTTCGCCTGTGCCGCAAGCAGGAACAGGAACGGTATCGCCAGCGCCATCCGCCAGAAGGCGGATGCGCTCGGCCCGACATCGGCACTGCGCACCAGCCAAGGTCCGAACGCCAGCGCCAGATTGCCGCCGAAAAGCGCAAGCAGTACAATGGCGGGCAAAGCCTTGGGGCCGTCCGGATAGATATTCTTGTCGGCCATAAACCCCCGTTGC
>JAESFX010000271.1_pt1 | contig 30279 bp, 25 predicted proteins | sample 9269501 | NCBI WGS metagenome assembly JAESFX01 (sample SAMN14515570, study PRJNA621655) | algae metagenome | isolation source: Desmonostoc geniculatum HA4340-LM1 and co-occurring heterotrophs from cave... | place: USA: Maniniholo cave, Kauai, Hawaii | collected 2009-07-28
CGAATCAAACAAACTCTTCTTCCCCCTTCCCCCTTCCCCCTTCCCCCTTCCCCTTTCCCCCTTCCCCTTTCCCCCTTCCCCCTTCCCCTTTCCCCCTTCCCCCTTCCCCCTTTCCCCCTCCCTGAATTTATTAACAGGAAACTAACTCATGACTAATGTTCCTATTGACGGCATTAGTATCGCCAGTGAGAATTCTCACCATGAATCTCCAGGCGACTGGAAGCGATACTTCAGCTTTAGCACTGACCATAAGGTTATTGGTATCCAATATCTCGTTACCTCGTTTATCTTCTTTCTCGTCGGTGGTATCTTTGCGATGGTGATTCGGGGAGAACTGATGACACCCGAATCAGATTTAGTTGATCGCACAGTCTACAACGGCATGTTTACCATGCACGGCACCGTGATGCTGTTTTTGTGGACATTTCCCTCACTGGTTGGTTTTGCCAACTATCTAGTGCCCTTGATGATTGGGGCGCGAGATATGGCATTTCCCCGCCTCAATGCCGTTGCATTTTGGATGGTGCCAGTAGTCGGAATTCTGCTAATGAGCAGCTTCTTTATTCCTGGTGGCCCAGCCCAAGCCGGCTGGTGGGCTTATCCCCCAGTCAGTCTCCAGAATCCCACAGGAAACTTAATTAATGGTCAAGTCCTCTGGCTGCTAGCGGTGGCGGTGTCAGGTGTGTCTTCAATTATGGGGGCAGTTAACTTTGTCACCACAATTGTGAAGATGCGGGCGCCAGGAATGGGCTTCTTCCGAATGCCCTTGTTTGTCTGGGCAGTATTTAGCGCCCAAATTATCCAACTATTTGGACTACCTGCACTCACAGCAGGTGCAGTAATGCTGCTACTGGACCTCACCGCAGGCACCGCCTTTTTCGACCCTGCCAGGGGAGGAAATCCAGTGATGTTCCAGCATTACTTCTGGTTCTACTCCCACCCCGCTGTTTACGTGATCATTTTGCCTATCTTCGGCGTTTTCTCCGAAATATTCCCAGTTTATTCACGTAAACCCCTATTTGGTTACAAAGTAGTCGCTGTTTCATCCATCTTGATTGCCGTAGTCAGCGGTATCGTTTGGGTACACCATATGTACGTCAGCGGTACGCCTGGTTGGATGCGCTTAATTTTCATGCTGACTACCATGTTTGTGTCTGTCCCCACAGGAATTAAAGTGTTTGCCTGGGTGGCAACTATTTGGGGCGGAAAGTTGCGGTTGAAAACCCCAATGCTGTTTGCCTTTGGCGGATTAGTAATGTTTGTCTTCGCCGGCATCACAGGAATTATGCTTTCCTCCGTGCCAGTGGATGTCCACGTTAACAATACCTACTTTGTAGTCGGACACTTCCACTACGTTCTCTTCGGCACCGTGACAATGGGCTTGTATGCTGCCATTTACCACTGGTTCCCCAAAATGACCGGTCGGATGTACCACGAAGGCTGGGGCAAAATCCACTTTTGGTTAACCTTCATCGGCACTAACCTCAACTTTTTGCCAATGCATCCCTTAGGATTGCAAGGAATGTTGCGCCGAGTTGCTTCCTACGCCCCAGAGTATGCATCCTGGAATATCATCGCTAGCGTCGGCGGATTTCTCTTAGGAGTATCCACCCTGCCCTTCATCTTCAACATGGTGATTTCTTGGATGCAAGGCGAGAAAGCACCCGATAACCCCTGGCGGGCAATTGGACTAGAGTGGTTGGTTTCTTCACCACCTCCAGTAGAAAACTTTGAAGAGATTCCCATCATTGTCTCTGAACCATACGGTTACGGTAAATCAGAACGGTTGACAGCTAACCTCCCAGAATAACGCCAAATATCGGGAAGACGCAGAAACCCTCTGCGGCTTCCCTTTACGTTTCTAATTCACCCCTCAAAAAGCAAACTTCACCAATGGACAGTTATATCAATTCACATGAATTACACCACACAGAGGTAGAACATAGCCACGATGAAGAAGGCAACAAAATGTTTGGCTTCATTGTGTTCTTACTGTCTGAAAGCGTAATTTTCCTAAGTTTTTTCGCCGGATATATCATCTACAAAACAACAACGCCTAACTGGCTACCTGCTGGTGTTTCTGGATTAGAAGTAAAAGAACCGGCAATCAATACAGTAGTTCTTGTTGCTAGTAGCTTTGTGATTTACTTAGCAGAACGCGCCCTTCAACGCCATGACTTAGTGAAATTTCGCCTGTTTCTTGTAGCAACAATGGCGATGGGAACTTACTTTTTGGTTGGGCAAGCGATTGAATGGAATGGCCTCGAATTTGGCTTCACATCAGGGGTATTTGGTGGGACGTTCTATTTGCTTACAGGTTTCCACGGTTTGCACGTTTTCACTGGTATTTTGTTGCAGTTGATTATTTTAGTGCGATCGTTTATTCCTGGGAACTACGACACAGGTCACTTTGGCGTTAATGCAACTTCATTGTTTTGGCATTTTGTCGATGTCATCTGGATTATTTTGTTTATCCTCATTTATGTTTGGCAGTAAATATTAGACCTCTTGCAAAAGTGCTTTTTGCACTCTTGTGGGAAAAGGGACTCATCTTTATTGGGGAAAGGCAAAATACCAAACCTTTCCCCCTTTCCCCTTCCCCTTTTCCCGACTTATGCAAGAAGTCTATTGATGGGGATATCTTGTGTGTAATAGGGTAGCACAGCTGTGCTACCCTAGAATGGTATATTTTTTTGCTTGGAAGTCCCTTACAACAAGCCTCGATAACGAATAAAAACCAAAATCACTGCCCACGAACCCAACGCGACTTTGACTGCAACCAAAATATTCAGCACAGGAATAACTCCCCCACTGACAAGTGCGCCCAATTCTCCATGCGGTAACTCTACTCCAGCTAGAGTGATAACCGCCAGTACGATGAAAATCAGCACTGAAACTTTCTCCCATGTGGCAGCGTGCCAGCGCTGGTAGATTTGTTGCATCCATTCCGGTGGTGAGGTAATCGCAATCAAACCAATTGCTGTTCCCCCCGCTACTCCGGCCGCAAAACCACCGCCAGGACTCAGATGCCCGCGAATAGCTAGTTCGATACTTACCAATGCGGCAATGGTGGCTCCCAGACGCGCCAAAACAATGGATGGTTGATCGGTGAAACGATAGACTGTGCTAGATGGCTTTTCATTGGCTAGCAGAAAGTAGGCGCCCATGATGGCGATCGTAAATACCACTACCTCGAAAATAGTGTCATACAACCGATTCCTGAGAATGATACCCGAAACTGCATTTGGTATCCCACTATCTTGTACGATCGCTTTGACGATAGAGATATCGGGTAAGTCTGGTGCTGGGTTGGGTATGACGAGAAATTTGAGGTACAGCGCTATGCCCGCAGCAATGTAAACCCATTTCATATCTACTTTTTCCCTGAATTTGGTGTATTGATTTGACACTCTCCGCCCTACAAGTGCGGAGATTCGCGTAAGAGCGTCCCCGTGTCTCCCGAAGTTCTGAGCGGCGGCTTCCGGCGATCAGACTTCTCTCCGTGTCAGCCCTAATTATAAGTGTTCAACCCGAACTTGATATCAGAGTGTTTTCATCTGCTGCTTCTTTTTTGACAGTTGGTGTTACATAAGTCAAGATTGTGGCTGCTGACAAAAGTTCGCTTTGCATAATGTCATAAATCCGCCGCACCCTGGTTGCAGTGTGATAGCGTGGCTTTTCTCCCTCAGATGCATCGTGTTGCGATCGCCCATCTGGAAAACAGGTGGCATGAACTTCTTTGTCCATCAACCCTTGGTGCAAAGCTTGTATATCGTTATACGTCACTAACTCTAGACGCAGATGATGTTTGCCAAGAATTTTGCGTAAGTTATCCATCAGTTGCCCAAAATGGCGATCGTCATCTGGCTCGATTTTGAGTACGCCAAGACGCATCACCAACGATGAACGCACCGCCACCGCATACAGCGTAATTGCTAGCATTGTACCCACCAATGCTTCGGTCAAAGCAACATCTGGAGCGCCTAAAACTGCATATATCATTGCCGCCACTGCTCCCAAGATGCCACGGATGACTAAGGCATGGTATGGATTGGTTTGAAATACCACCATACATGCACTTAACGGCAACAGAGCGACGATTAAATAAAGATAACTATCATTCATATAGCAACCTTAAATCAGTTGTAAACAGAATTTATTGCCCCTTGCCCCATGCCCATCTCCACAAATCAAATAGGATCGCTATAGCTACTCGTGCTACTGGAACAGTAAGCCAACACATACCCCAGCACTGTATTCCAGATGGCCAAGCAAATGAGGGCGAGAATCAGCAGCGGCCATTCGCTGGGTATCTTCAAAAGCAAGCCAACGATAATACTCATCGAGCCAAGGGTATCTGCAACCGAAAGACTATGGAGTTTGAATAATAGCGATCGCTTGCCCAAGAGGTGAGAAGTTCCCCAAAACCAAAAGAAGAGTCCTACACCTATGCAGACATAACTGAGAAAGTTAATCATACTTGATTCATCCGTTTGATTACATGAGCCAGCAACATTAATCCAGCATTCCCCACACTTAAGATAATGACGCCGGTAACACCGATCGACCAATCATCTCGCAAGACCGATACCACCAGGATGGCGATGGAAGTTTTGCTTGCAATACTGGCAAATGCCAACATTTTCTGCCAAATATCTTCATCTTGCCATGCCTCGTACATGGGTATGAGCAGCGCCAGAATCATTGCAATTAATACTAAATTTAGATTCATGTTTTTTTCCTCCGTCGCACTCGGTGTACTTCGTACCAGCCATCTTCGTGGTATTTCAGCACAATGGTTTTTGGTGTAAAGGTAATCAGGAAGATATCCAGGAATATCAGCCCTGGCGTGCGTCCTGGTTTAACTCGTTCCATCGTGATATCTTCGTATTTATGCGGACGGATGATGATTTCAAATGCCTCAAGATACGCCTGCGGAATCGCTACTAGGATTTCACCCAGCACGCGCAGCCAATCTTTTAATGCTTCCTTCCCTCGGTGACGACCAGGCAATAGCAATGCGATGCTGATGCCAATGATGATATTTACCAAACTGAAATCGGCAGTTAGCAGAAACCAAATGACCAATCGCAATATGAGATTTAGATGCCCAACCATGCAAATCCCTTCCAAAACAGTAGAATTAAAATCAAACTCATGACGCCGATGAGATGGTCAAATTGCTCAAGTACACGCGGTAGTTTGAGTACTAAGCGTTTAAAAATTAGCAAGTAAGCTAACCATCCAATGCCGATGGTTGCCAGGGGTTTGATGATATTCTCGACGGTATAAGCCTCATAGTAGACAATATTAGCCAGAACCAAACCCCCGATTAACAGGGTAACTGCTCCCCAAAAACCAGGTTTGACATCCGCTTTGCCTCCAGGCGGTAGAAAGATGAATTTGGCAAAGGAGATTGCTGTTCCCAAGGCTGCAATATTCATGGCGATCGCTTGCCAAGGCAGCAAGTTCTTTGTTGTCAAAACCTTGGCCCCAAAGCCCGATAACAAGGGAAAACCGGAGATTGAGAAGCTAGCCATTACCAAGGCAATCCAAACTGAAGTAGCGATCGGCTGATGTTGCAGTTCCTTAAAGTTTCGGCTTGGTAAGGCACCCGCTATTAAAAACAGCGCAGATTTCACTAGTCCGTGAGTTAGCGCATAAAACCCGCCCACTTTAGGTGCAGCAAGGATAAAGCCTAACTGGGAAACCGTATGAAACGCCAGCATCCGCTTCGTATCCTTTTCAAATACTGCATAAAACACTCCTAAAAGCGCGGTGCAAACTCCAAAGGTTCTGATGATGGGGTCAACCTCATCCACCATCAACGCACACCGTACTAATGGATAAACACCAGCTTTCACCACAACTCCTGACAGCATAGCCGACACTGGCGTTTCCGATTCCGAGTGAGTCAAGGGCAACCATAATCCCGATACAAAAATTCCTCCTTTTGTCAAGAGTCCGAGAAAAATCAAAGCAAGTGCCTCGGTGGGTGCTACCCGCAAACCTGCGAAACTAAAGGACCGATCCGCTTGATAAACCAGCACTGCGCCAACGAGATAAAACAGCATTGCCACATTGCTGATAAACAGATAGCGCAAGGCGACCCAAATGGAGCGATCGCTCCGGGGATAGGCAATCAACAGAAACGCCGCAATACCGCTGACCTCTAAGGCTACGTATAAACTAATCAAATCCGCACAGACAAACGCAGCATTGACGCTGCCATGCAAAATGATGGTCTGTGCGTAAAAAAAAGCTGTCTTATCGCTGTGCCAACAATAAAGAATGACTGCGGCCGTTACCAAAGCATTGGTCAAGATAAAGTAGCCGCTTACTTGGTCTATTGTTAAGATAACGCCGAAATTATCCAGTAATTTTAGTGTCAGTGGCGACTGGTTGAAAAAGAACTGCAAGGCATATCCCGCCGAGGCAAAAGACATGCACAGTGCGAAGTATTTGTCAAGTCTTGGGAACAGGTAAATCACGAACCCCAAAAAAAACGGTAATGCAATCCAGGCAATTGTAATAGTACTCATGGCGTATTATTCTTTTCGATTTCGTCAGTTTCCAACGTCGGATTATCAGCGGCTAACTTCATAACACCGACTAGCATTAAAGCCTGAATCGAAAATCCGATCACAATTGCTGTCAATATCACCGCCTGGGGAACCGGATCGGCGTATGCGCCATTTTTGACGTTGGAAACAATTGGTGCGAATAAGCCATCTCCTGATGCAATTAGCACATAATAGGCAATAACCCCCGTACTCATAACATCCATAGAGATGATTTTCATCACCAGGTTATTTTTGAGGATGATACCGAAAAATCCGCACAATACTGTTGCGAATATACATGCTTCTAACACGTTAATTGCCTAATAATTTTCAATTGATATTACGATCTTGAAATAGGCAAAAAAATGATAAGGGATTACCAAGAAATAAATTCTCCAATTTTGTGGGGTGGACATCTTGTCCGCCCCTTTCCACGGGCGGGCGAGACGCCCACCCCACAAAAAAATTGTATGTTTTTTTTATTTGGAAGTCCCTAATTTTATCATCTTTTTGCCTTTTACTTTTTTAATTTTGTCTTCCTGTACTAACTGATTAAATTGGCTTCCTCTAAAGATTCTTTTTCTTTTGGTGATTGTTTAAATGCTAAGCGCAATAAAGGCGGTGCTAAGAAGGTTGTCAAAATCACCATAATTACGATCGCAGCTTGCAACGGTTTATCAAGGGTACCGCTAGCTGCACCAATCCCGGCAAATACTAATCCAACTTCCCCACGGGGAATCATTCCCACACCAACTGCTAAACGGTTAATTCCAGTTTGACCAAAAATTGACCAACCTGTGACAACTTTACCGATAATCGCCACCAAAATTAAGAACGTAGAAATAATTAATCCTTCTCGATTTCCTGGAACTAAAGGATTAAGTACGCCTAAATCAACTTTTGCACCAACTGTCACAAAAAAAACTGGAACTAAAATATCAGCAATAGGTTTTACCTGCTCATCTAACTCTTTGCGTTTATCAGTTTCATCCAAAACTAAGCCAGCCGCAAATGCACCCAAGATAGCTTCTAAATGAATTGCATTCCCCAAGAAAGCCATGAAAAAGGCAAAGATAAATGCTGGGATAATTAAGTTACCTCGCGTTTGCAATTTATTAGCAATGGCGACAAAACTTTGATTGAAATATTTGCCAAGGAGAATTGAGCCAATGAGAAATACAGTAGCACTGACAATCAGATAAATGACGTTGAAAATGTCAACTTCACCAGTTTTGGCAAGACTGGCAACCACAGCCAAAACGATAATACCTAAAATATCGTCAATTACAGCTGCACCTACAATAATCTGACCTTCACGAGATTTTAATTGCCCAATTTCTGACAAAACTTTAGAGGTAATCCCAATACTAGTAGCTGTCAGGGCTGCACCTGCAAAAATCGCCGGAATGACTGGCGCATGAAATAATAAAACCAATCCTGCCGTGCCAGCAGCAAAGGGAACAGCGACACCGACACAAGCAACTACTGTTGCTTGATAACCGACTTTTTGTAATTCTTTTAAGTCTGATTCCAGACCAATTTCAAATAACAGAATGATCACACCTAGTTCGGCAAGAACAGAAACAACTTCACTCTGAGTTTGAAAAATTGATGTCAGTGCATCTGGAGTGAGATTGTTAATAAATTGCAGGATAGTCATGATAATGGAGTCACTTGCAGCTACTCCACTGTCAGGAAATACTACCAAATGCAGAGCAGAAGCACCTACAACTACACCACCGACTAATTCTCCTAATACAGGAGGTAAGTCCATCATTCTAGATAATTCGCCACCAATTTTACTTGCCAGATAAATGACTACTAAAGTTAGCAATACTCCAGTTAGGACAATAGGAGCATATTCGGCTTCATTGGTTGTTGCTAGTAAAGGAAGGGAATTTAACCAAGTAAATGAATTAGCCATTGGTTCCGAAAAAATCATGTTTTTATTCGTCTGATTGATTCAGTAGAGACGTTGCACTGCAACGTCTCTACAACGATAAATCAAGGGTTTTAGCGTCTAATCCACATAATGCCTAATTCTGAATTCCTAATATGTGTCGGTGTAGATACTAACCCCTGAGGTATCAGCAGTTGCATGAGGATTAACTAAAGCAACCGCCTGTTTAAGTGCATCCACACGAGCTATAAACATGTGATGCTGTGGAACAAACCTCGAAATACCAAACTTTTCTAAACGTCGTAGGACTTTACCAGCTGCACCAACAATTAACACGTGACGACCTTGTTCGCTAGCATCCTTGATGGCATTTTCAATTGCTAAAGAAGCAGTCACGCCCAACATTGGAACATCGCTCAAATCGACAATCAACACATCAGAGTCAGCCATTGCTGAATGTTCGCGGGCGATCGCCTTTGATACCCCAAAAATCATCGGACCGCTGAGGTAAAATAACAGAACCCGTCCATTAGCGAGATCGAGCAGTTTTTTCTCTTCGTCATTCAAGACAATTGCATCATCAGTATCGCTAATTATTTTCACTTCCTGAGCTTGTAATTCTGAAAGGCGATCGATGGTTAAGATGTTGGCAATGAACACTCCCACGCCCACAGCAACAATCAAATCAACAAATACAGTCAGAAACAATACACCGTACATGATGATTGTGCCTTTGAGCGACACCTTATGAGCGCGTTTCAAAAAGCTCCAGTCAAGAATGTCAATCCCCACTTTCAGCGCAATACCAGCTAACACGGCCATTGGGATGGGTTGAGTGACACTCGCAGCCCACAAAACTACAACTAATAAAATGAGCGCACGAGTTAAACCGGATAAAGCTGTACTCGCACCAGTTTGGATATTCACTACAGTTCCCATCGTGGCACCAGCACCAGGTAGCCCACCACACAAACCAGATACTAAATTACCAATACCTTGACCAATCAATTCTTTATCAGATTTGTGTTCAGTACGAGTCAAACTGTCTGCAATTACCGCCGTTAGTAGAGTATCAATACAACCCAACATCCCCAACATTGCCCCATCAACAATCATGACTGTGATTTGTCCGGGAGTAAAAGTTGGCATTTGCAATGTGGGCAATCCAACGGGAATTTCACCAATTCGTCTGATATCTGTACCGCCGAAGATGGTTAGAGAAACTATTGTTCCGATGATTAATGCCACTAATTGTGGAGGAGCAAAACGCTTGATTTTGGCTGGCATGAAGAAAATAATTGCCAGCGTCAGCAAGCCTAAAGCTGTTTCCGCAGGATTAATTTTAGTTAATAACTGAGGTAGGTTTTGCACCATCCCCAGTACGCCACCTTTAGGATTTGGCTGACCGACAAAAGGAGCAATCTGCAAAATAATTAGAATTACCCCAATCCCAGACATAAAGCCAGAAATCACGCTGTAAGGCATGAGGGTAATGTATTTACCCAACTTAAATATGCCAAAGAAAATTTGGAATATTCCTGCTAGTATGACTACGGTAAACGCCATTGCCAAGCCGTTTTCGGGGTTAGCTGCGGTCATGGAACTAACAATTGCAGTCATCACCACAGTCATTGGCCCGGTTGGCTCAGAAATTAAGGTTGGTGTACCACCAAATAAGGCTGCAAAAAAACCGACACAAACTGCACCGTAAAGGCCAGCTACAGGGCCAGCACCGGAGGCAACGCCGAATGCCAGGGCTAACGGCAAGGAAACGATCGCAGCAGTTAAACCACCGAATAAATCGCCCCGCACGTTTCTAAAATGGATGGTATTAGTCAATGACATACTGGGGTTTTGGTTACAAAAAGAGCAAAAATTGGGTTTGCAAAAATTGTCTGCTACTTTGACTAAATTTCTTTTTTTATAGGTATAAAAAATTGAGCAAAGAAAACTTTATTCTTTGCAAAGCAGCAGACTATCAAACCTTTTCAGATAGTGACTCGCTAAATACGAATCCCTACTAGATAAGGCTTAGATCAAAGATATTTGAAAAATCGGACTAAAAAAACTTACATAAATTGTAAGTTTGATTTATGCCAAGCTTAATACGGTTAATAATAGCTTACAGCTTTATATGTCAATCTTGTTTATTTACAAGCATGGATATTAAATAAATATTAAATTGCTTTCATAGATAAAAGGCTATGCCTGTTGACGGAACTTCCGCAGAAGAAAATATGAGTATTAATACTCAATGTTTTTCTTTGAATCTCTTGCCACACACCCCATCCCATCTTATAGTATCAGTATATACAAGTAATGGCGTTGCTGAATCAAGATATGAATTTACAATTTACGGTTATGTAGAGACGTAACAATGCTACGTCTCTACAAGGATTTATTAAACGACAAAATGTGGACAAACATAATTCATGACCAAATTCAGCAACGCCCAAATAATTATTGCACTATGTTTGTACTGAGAAGCAGAAAGTGGGGAGTAGGAAAGAAGCCTTATCTGGGTGTACTGATTTTTTTCAGAAATCAAATATGAGTCCTATATAGGAGATGAGGGGTTTAATAGCGATCGCTGCTAGCATAACTTTGGCAGAAACTTCTGAGAGTTTGTTTGAAAACTCAGCAAGTATACTCAAAAGCTCTGGCTAAACCTCTGTTACTGAAATCATTTAATTAACGTCCTATGAATTGGAGTGCTGCATTACCAACTTTTTTTATCACCTTAAGAGAAGGCGTTGAAGCCGCTTTAGTTGTGGGAATCGTCTTCGCCTGTTTACAGCAAGCTCAGCAACAAAAATTGCAGCGTTGGGTTTACTTCGGAGTTTTGGGCGGTATCCTAGCGAGTTTTGTATTTGGTTTGCTAATTCATGTAGGACTACAAGGATTGCAGACATCTAAGCAGCTCTATGCACCCGTGTTCAAGCAACTTTTCGAGGTTGGATTAGGCGTAATTGCGATCGCCATGCTCAGTTGGATGCTAATTTGGATGACACGACAAGCACGATTTCTCAAAGCTGAGATTGAAGGTTCTGTCAAAAGTGCCTTGGGCGAAAACGATAGCGCAGGTTGGGCGATTTTTAGCTTAATTTTTATTGCTGTGTTTCGTGAAGGTTTAGAAACAGCTTTGTTTATCGTCGCTAAATTTCAAGAAGGTTTGACACCCGTTTTGGGTGCAATGGGAGGATTAGCGATCGCCGTTCTCATTGGGATGCTGCTGTTTAAATGGAGCATCAGAATTAATTTAAGCCGATTTTTCCAGGTAATGGGCGTGTTGCTGCTGCTGATTGTCTCTGGGTTGGTAATTTCTGCCCTGCGCCATGTTGATGCTGCGGCGATCGCTTTTAGCCAAATCAACCCTGAAGTCTTAGGCCTTTGCGGACAAGGAAATACATCTTGTCTTTTAGGCCCCCAAATTTGGGATTTCTCAACCATCTTACCTGACCGGCAGTTTCCTGGTATTTTGCTGAAAACTTTATTTGGCTATACCCAAAAACTGTATTTAGTTCAAGCTGTCGGCTATTTGCTTTTTTGGATAACCATAGGCGGTCTTTATTTCCGCAGTCTCAGCCAACCCACACAATTTTCTAATTGATAATGCCCTCGAAAAAAATCAGAGTTTTGTGGTTGGAGATGCTAGAGGTGCTGACATGCTGGCACAGCAGTATCTTTTTGGAAAAACGAAGGCGGTTGTTGTGTATCACATGTTCACCAGCCCTCGAAATAACATTGGATTTTCAACTCGCGGCGGATTTCCAAGTGATGCAGAACGAGATGAACAAATGACGCGTGATTCTCATCAAGACATTGCTTGGGTGCGATCGGGTAGAAAACGATCTGGAACACAGGCGAATTTAGATAGACGCGGCAAACAATTTTAGATTTTGGATTTTGGATTTTAGATTTACCAGAAGAGGATGGGGAAACTTGGTTAAATTTAAGAGGTGATAATTTAGTTAAAATACAGTTAAGATAAACCCAAACCCCCTCATGTAGAGACGCGATTTATCGCGTCTTTAAAAGTCCAATTTTTGTAAATATAAAAAACATTTTTAATTAGAATATCCCCAATGTCATTAATATTTGTTCCTCCATTTATACAACAAATTAACAGTAAAATTGCCCGTGAGGCTGGTGTTAATTTGTCCGTGCTACGCCTCGATGTCATGCACCCGTGGGTTAATGGTAATAAATGGTTTAAGTTGAAATATAACCTTTTGGAGGCGAAGCAGAAAAATTTCACGAGGTTGCTTACCTTTGGCGGTGCTTATTCCAATCACATCTATGCAACCGCAGCAGCCGGTAATCTTTTGGGATTTCATACCATTGGCGTAATTCGTGGGGAAGAAAAGTTACCCCTGAATCCGACGCTGAGTTTCGCTGTACAGCAGGGTATGGAACTGGTGTATCTCTCGCGCCAAATGTATCGACAACGCAACACAACGGCGCTAGATGAATATCTGCGACAGCGTTTCGGCGAGGTGTTTATTATTCCTGAAGGCGGTAATAATTTAAACGGCGTGCGGGGTTGCACAGAGATAATTAGTGAAGCGATGCCTACGGCTGGCTACGCCTTTGATTATATTTGCGTAGCTTGCGGTACCGCTACAACACTGGCTGGGATTGCGCTTTCGTTGCATGAAGGACAAAAAGCGATCGCTTTTCCTGTCTTGAAAAATGGCGCTTTTCTGGGAGAAGAAATCGAAAAATTATTGACAAATTACCTCGCTTCTGGTAAAGCAAGTCCATATAGTTCTCCCGCTTCCTGGGAATTAATGTGTGATTATCACTTCGGCGGCTATGCAAAGGTGAATCAGGAGTTGCTAAGATTCAGCCAGGAGTTTGGCGAGGCGCACGGCGTACCTCTCGATTACGTATATACTGCAAAAATGTTTTATGGAGTGATGGATTTATTACAGCAAGGATTTTTTGGTGAAGGCAAAAGTTTGCTGCTGGTACACACAGGTGGGTTACAGGGTAATGTTGGTATGGAAGAAAGGTTGCAGAAAATTTCTCAAATCTAACTCTCTGTGTCTGGGCGCCTCTGCGTGAAATAAATTATTTCCGCTTTTTGTAGTAAAACAAAAGCGTTGTGCTGCAAACACAACGCTTTATTAGACTGTTGATTTAACCTTGCGATTGATTAATTCGCTTTAACAGTTCAGCTTCAAATTCTTCATCCGTAGTGCAAAGCACTCCAGGACGAGAGCGAATTATACTTAGGTAGTGCTGAAATGCATTTTCATCTTGAGGATTGTGTCTGACATATTCACGCAACTCTTTTTCAGTCATTGATTCGTAGTTATTCACTCGATTAGCACCTCCCCATTTGGAAGTATCTCTATTTGTATTGTGTCTCCAACTAACATCACTATTCGGTTAGTGCGCCTATCAAATCTGACTAAATTAATAGGTAATAATAGGTTACTCACTCTCACGCATCTTTGATAGAGCGATTTCAACTGCTCTGGCGTTGGTTCCATATCCTCCTTATTTTCACCACAACACTTACTGATGCATAGGTATAGCAAGGGACTGGGGATTGGGGACTGGGTGAAAAGTCTTTTTGTGTCTAAGTTTTATCATCTGTTAATGTCCTAACCATCTTGGCTATTGCTATATTTCCAGGGTTTACGATTTTAAGAATAAAAGCGACACGCTATCACCCTCTACGCTATGGTATAAATCCGTTTCCATTAATTCTACTTCTAAGAAGAGAAGCGGCATGCAATCTGAGAGTATTGCGGATGACTTGTGTAAGTTTCCATTAATTCCACTTCTCAGAAGAGAAGCGGCACCTACTACTTTAAACCCTTACGGCGCTTAATGTCCAGACGCCATTTGCGACGGGGTAGAAACCAAAGGCTGTTTCCACAGAAAAAACAGAGGATAAAAACGCTAAAACCCTTGTGTAGAGGGATATCGGCCGGTTTGACGAGAGAATCAGCATTTGCAGCTTACGCCCTACCCCGCCGCAGAAAAACAAAAAAAACTTGATTGAACAGAATTCACAACTCAGGAGTCAGAATTCAGTATGAATTCTGTACGAGTGGGTAATGAATATTGGTTTAAAACCTCGCCCCTTGTGGGCGAAATTAGTATTAAATTTTTTTCAAAAGTTAAAACTCTATCCCTTCCATACGGGACGCTGCGCGTAGCTTGCTTCCCTGTAAGGGTACATAGGTAGAGTATTCTGAATTCTGAATTCTGAATTCTGACTCCTTTTTGTTCACTTTATTGCTACGCCGATAATATGAGGACTAACAATCGGCAATCCGACTTCAAAATGCTCATAATTGACACTGGTAAAACCAGCTTTTTTTAAAGCAATATCAATTTCTCTATCTGGATGACAATTATCAGCTAATTTTTTCCAAATTGGACTAATTGTATTTTGCACTTTTCGCAATGAACTTCCTTGAGGTGCGGCGATGTGTTCAATAAATAATAAGCGTCCGCCTGGTTTGAGTACTCTTAGAATTGCCTGTAATGTATAGTTGATATTCGGCACTGAGCAAAAAAGTAAGGTAGTAACAACGGTATCTACGCTGTTATCTTCAGCGTCTAGCCATTCAGCATTGCCAATGCGGAGGTCGATATTTAAACCGAGTTGTTTTGCTTGTTTTTGGAGATAGGAATGCATCTGTATATCTGGCTCCATTCCTATTAAGTGGATATTTTGAGGATAGTAGGGTAAGTTAGAACCATTTCGTGGACTAATTTCTAATACTTTACCTTGGAGATTGGCAAAAAGAGAGCGTTTGCGATCGCCTAGAACTTTATCATAGACGCTGCTACGTTGAGCCATCATCCAGGCAAAAAAATTTTTACCCAAGTTCGCATAAATTTGATTGGGTAGTTCTCCACAAATTTGGTTTACACTCATCATCTACTTCCTAATTTTTGAGGCTATAAATTGGTGTGCCAAGTAACCATTTATAGCCTCAAGATATAACATTTATTTTTGTTGTACTTCACCCATTTGACTCACCTGATTGGGTGATTTTCATCAATTTAGATGCATATTATACCAAGTCGCCAAAGTTAGTATTGTTTTGTTTTTCAAACAGTCTGAATATCTGACTATGTTTGATTATATTATAAATTTTGCGTAGGGGCACGGCAATGCCCATTGGTGTCAACTTAAGCTTAAACCCTTGTTCCACACACGTTTTACCCCCCTTAATCTCCCCGATGCATTGGGGGGAAAAAGAAATCCAGTTCCCTCCCCAATACATCCTACGGTGTACACACAAGTCTTAAAATCCAACCTAAAACTTGGTTTCGTAGCCCTAGCCCTAAAAATTAGCGGGATAAATAGAGTTTCCAGTTGCCCAAAATTTAGGTATTTATGGGGCTGGAAGCGTTGGAACCCTTGCGGCATATACTTGTGTGTACACCGTAGCCCAATACATCGGGGAGGGTTAGGGCGGGGTAACACGCTGAGTAACGGTAAGTGAATGAACTCAATATCACCTCTTCACAAGGGTTTCACGTTAAGTTGACACCTATGCATAGCTGTGATACCCTACGATGAAATCGCCTTTTATCCAAAACTTTACAAGATAACTCTTTATCTTCATTGATTTATCATATTTAACACAGTATTTTCATGCAGTATTTACCTATACATATTTCTATTGTAAAGTTAATGATGCCTGATGTATTGATACCCGCATCACGGCAATTAATTTTGGAGTTATGACCATGAAAAATATTTTCGCCAAAATTGCTGCTACCACGGCAACCAGCGCGGCTCTGAGTATTGCGATCGCTGCTGGTGCTAACAATCCAGCTCAAGCTATTGATTTCAACTTTAAATGGCTAGGTGATGCTGGTTATTCAGCAATAGGTTCATTTAGCTACGACGAAACTACAGCGCCTACCATTATTACAGAAAGTGGTGGTGGAGCCACCGACTTTTTACAATCCTTGAGTGTCTCTTTTTTAGACCCATCTCAAAACCTTCTGGGAACTTACAACACCGTTAGTGGTGGTGTGTCAGAATCTGATTTCTTCTCTTTCAACTTTGATAGTTCCACTCATAAATTGTTTGGGCGCTTTGATGTAGGAGGAGGGACGGGTATAGTCGGAGAATATTATTTCCAGGGAACCGTTGGCGACTCTTTGTTCTTACGTCAGGATATCGATCAAATATCACAATTTAGAACATTAGATCAAAATTCTGGTTCTATTGACGTAACCAAAGTTCCTGAACCTGCTTCTATGTTGGGTTTACTAGCATTTGGCATGTTGGGCGTAGGTACAACTGTCAAGAAAAAGCAAGCCTCTTGCTAGAAAGTAAATAAGTCGGCGTTAAAAAATCAAGCTATGTGATGAAATGTCAAATAAGCGAATGGCTTAAAAATTGGTCATTCCATAGCTTTTACAAAACTAAACATACATGAGTTTTATCATGCCGACTTACTTAGATCATCGTAGTTTGAGGTTGCCAAATTTAGTTTAATGAATCCTTATTTCCTCGTCGCCATGCTCTACTGGTAACGAGGAAATAGCCCTTTTTCGACTTGTCTACAGCACAGTAGCCTTAAAAAAGAGGGAATTAGAACAAGCCTTTTGAAAGGGAGCGATCGCGTGGCTTCTAGTCATACTAAGTACAAAAAGTTGAGCTTGGGTTTGTTAAATAGATTTGGCATTTTCTCCAAAACTTCACAATATAAATGTTTATCTTCATTGATTTATTAAATTTAATACCGTATTTTCATGCAGTATTTACCTATACATATTTCTATTGTAAAGTTAGGAAAGCCTGATGTATTGATATTTGCATTATGGCAATTAACTTTGGAGTTATGACCATGAAAAATATTTTCGCCAAAATTGCTGCTACCACAGCAACCAGCGCTGCTCTAAGTGTTGCGATCGCTGCTGGTGCTAACAACCCAGCTCAAGCTATTGATTTCAACTTTAAATGGCTAGGTGATGCTGGTTATTCAGCAATAGGTTCATTTAGCTACGACGAAACTACAGCGCCTGCGATTATTACAGAAAGTGGTAGTGGAGCCACCGACTTTTTACAATCCTTGAGTGTCTCTTTTTTAGACCCATCTCAAAACCTTCTGGGAACTTACAACACCGTTAGTGGTGGTGTGTCCCAATCTACCTTCTTCAATTTCAACTTTGATACTTCCACTCATACATTGTTTGGTCCCCTAAATATAGGAGGAGGAACGGGTGTAATCGGAGAAAACTTCTTTTCTGGAACCGTTGGCGAATCTTTGCGATTACGTCAGGATGTCAATCAACAGGGAACATCAATAACACTAGATGAAAATTCTGGTTCTATTCAGGTATCCAAAGTTCCTGAACCTGCTTCCATCCTGGGTTTACTGGCATTTGGCATGTTAGGCGTAGGTTCAACTCTGAAGAAAAAGCAAGCCTCTTGCTAGAAAGTAGAGCATCCTAGTTCGAGGTTGCCAAATGTTAGTTTAATGAATCTCTATTCTAGCTTCAATAGTTCAGTGAACCAATGAATCTATCATTGAGCCTTATCAGCTAGTTTGCGTAGGCTAACAAAAACCAGGCATCGCTCCAATACTTATGTCAATATTGGAGCGATACCTGCGGTGGGGTACGCCTAAGTAATCAAAGGTTAAAATACTTCATGTGCCAGTTTCAAAGCCGGAATGTGCGCTTCATGCACGAGATTAAATATGATGCTACAATCCCCTAAGTGTAAAATTAAGCATTAAATTCCCTTTTAAATGACTAAACAGTTATCATGCGTATGGAAAGCGACTGAAATTAAGTAAATAATTATCAGTATTCACTGATAATTATTTACTGTGTGATAGAGAGACTTTATCCAAGCAAAAAAACTGATAATTGATAAGTAATAACTGTTAAAATCCACCGAGAAAATTTATTAACAGTATTGATTGCAATTATGATTTAAAAAAATCATAACCTGTTCACAACCTAAATTAAATAATACAAAGTAGCAGCCCCTACTTGAATTAGCAATCAATCCGCTCATCTGTGGCTGTCTTCACAAACTTCACAAATAGCTCATGCACATTCTGATCTATTCCTACAACTATTATCCAGAGCCGATTGGAATTGCTCCCTTAATGACCGAATTGGCAGAAGGACTAGTAAAGCGAGGTCATGAAGTGCGAGTGATCACTGCAATGCCCAATTATCCTGAGCGCCAAATTTACGATGAATATCGGGGTAAGTGGTACGTTACGGAACAAAAAAATGGCGTCACAATCGAACGAAGTTACGTGCGAATTAAGTCTAAACCCAACCTTGTAGATCGGCTATTATTGGAGTTGAGCTTTGTTGTCACCAGCCTGCCGCAAGCGTTTAAAGGCCAACGTCCAGATGTAATTATCCTAACAGTTCCGCCTCTACTAGGTATCTTACCAGCAACAATATTTAGTTGTTTATACAACTGCCCACTAGTTTTGAATGTGCAAGATATTTTACCAGAAGCTGCCGTGCGTGTTGGGCTATTAAAAAACAAGTCCATGATCCGAATTCTTGCAGCCCTAGAGAAATTTGCATATCGGACTGCACACACAATTAGCGTGATTGCCGATGGGTTTACTGAGAATTTAGTGAATAAGGGAGTACCTGTTAATAAAATTGTTTGTATTCCCAATTGGGTGAATATAAATTTCATCCGGCCTTTACCGAAACACAATAACTCCTGGAGATCTACACATCAACTAGATGGAAAATTTGTAGTACTTTATTCCGGAAACATTGCCCTCACACAAGGTTTAGAGACAGTCATAAAAGCAGCAGCTTGCTTGCGTCAGATTAAAGATATTGTCTTTGTGATTGTTGGGGAATCAAGAGCATTGCAAAGGTTGCAGGAATATTGTCTATTAAATGGAGCGGATAATGTTTTGCTGCTGCCTTTGCAACCGCGAGAAAAATTACCAGAAATGCTTGCAGCATCAGATGTAGGGCTGATTGTGCAAAAGCATAATGTGATTTCGTTCAATATGCCTTCAAAAATACCACTCCTGCTGGCGAGTGGTAGGCCGATTGTGGGTTCAGTTCCGGCCAGTGGTACTGCTGCTAAAGCGATCGCACTTAGTGGTGGTGGCATAATTGTCGAGCCAGAATCACCCCATGTTCTAGCAGATGCAGTAAAAGATTTATATACCAACCCGACTCTAGCAGCAAAGCTAGGTCACACAGGCAGACAGTTCGCCGAAGCAAACTATTCCTTAGAGCAAGCACTCGATCGCTATGAGTGGCTGTTTTCTCAGATTGTTGCCAATCAACAATCTATCGGGGCTATATTACCAAAATTGGATTCCGAGAAATCCGTTGTCGATGGTTGACAGGCATGGGGAGGTGTGGGAGGTGTGGGAAGCTTTTTTCTATTCTCCCCCCTCCCCCCACACTCCCCACACTCTCCATCTCCTCACTCGACAGACAAAGCCCCAATGAGGAAAAATTAAATCACCCGATCGGGTGACCTAAATGTAGGAAGTTGAAATCGATCAAAAAGAGCATTCTAGATCAATAACACTATAAAAAACACTGATTGTGTTCCTTTCTTGGTGAGGATAAATCAATGGAACTCCCAATCTTGATTAGTAGATCTGAGTTAATTTGCGATCGCTACCCTTTTCTTCCTTGAGACCAATATTCAGTAAGAATTAAGAGCGCTAAACTCATTTTTAGCATCACCAATCTTCTTTACTATGTAGTTATAATGCAACCTAATACTTACACAAATATGCAAGCAACGGCTTGCAAATACTAATGAAAAACCTAGCATTAGGTTGCCCATCCGACTTGATACGAGACTGAAAAATTGCCGCTTGAACAGCTAGTTGTGTACTAAAACAAGGGTGAGGAGAAGGTTAGAGTGCGCTCAGATATTGATTTGAAACCATCTTCGCATAATTTTGCGGGTATGTTGCTTTGCCCCAGAAGCAGAGATCGAGTACAGGGGAGATGAGGGAGATGGGGGAGATGGGGGAGATGGGGGAGTGTGGGGAGAAAGAGAATTTATACTTCCCACACGTCCCACACCTCCCACACTGCCAATACCCCATACCCTCCTCTTCGTTGACGTAAGTAAGATTGCTCAAGTCTAAATCCACAAGACGAGAAAACGAAAATGTCCCATTCTGAGTTCCCTGAATCTTCCTTTCCTGTTGAAATAGAACAGCCTGCTGTTAACGATTCCAGTCAAGAGTCCGGATCGTTGCCAGAGCGATCGCCCAAGCCACCTCAAAAGCGACGTTGGCCTCTGCTGTTGGGAATTATTCTGTTAATCGCGGGTGTTGGTTTTGGTTGGCGCTGGTGGCAAACTAGCAGTGCTAGCAATGGAGCATCGGGTAATCAGGCGGCTGCTGGTCAACCTATGGCGATTCCCGTAAAGCTAGCAACTGTAGAGACAGAAACTACGCAACAAAGTTCCCAGTTTCTTGGCTCCTTAGAAGCTCCACGCTCGGTAATGATTAAGCCACAAATTGAAGGACGAATTACCCAAATTTTCATCAAAGAGGGCAACCGAGTACAACAAGGGCAAGTTATTCTGACCTTGGAAAGCGATAATGCCCAAGCCCAGTTATTACAAGCTAGAGGCGCACTCCAACAAGCCCAGGCGCGTCTTGCTGAACTCAAAGCAGGTACGCGCTCTGAAGAAGTTGCCCAAGCCAGAGCGCAGTTAGCCCAAGCCCAAGCTCGTCTCAAAGATGCCCAAGCAGGAGCGCAACCAGAAGAAATTGCTCAGGCTGAAGCTCAAATTGATTCAGCTAAATCAGATCTAGAACTAGCACAATCACGAGCTAAACGATACGACCAATTGAGAAAAGAGGGCGCTGTTTCCCAAGATACTTTAGATGGATATCTCAAAGAACAGCAAAGTGCCCAAGCTGCCCTTGTAGTAGCCCAGAAGCGTTTAGACCAACTCAAAAAGAGCAGAAATTCTAGTATCAATGAGCTAGCTGCTGCTGTAGAACAACAGCAACAGAACTTAAGACAACTGGAAAATGGTTCTCGCCCAGAAGAAATTGCCCAAGCGCGATCGCAAGTCACTCAAGCAGCCGGTCAAGTCCAAGCTGCCCAAATCCAACTGCAATACACAAAAGTTCTAGCTCCTTTTACTGGCATTGTTGGTGATATTCCCACAAAAGTCGGAGATTACGTAGAAAGAGCAGATCAGCTCACTACACTAACTAGGAATGATTCATTAGAACTGAATATTGCCGTTCCCCTAGAAGAAGCCAAAAAGTTGCGCTTGGGATTACCCGTGCAAATGCTCGATACCCAAGGCAAAGCCATAGCCACAGGTAAAGTCAGTTTCATCTCCCCAGATGCGAGTTTAGATTCCCAAACAGTTTTGGCTAAAGCCAACTTTGGCAATTCTAGAAGGCAACTGCTTAATCGCCAGTCAGTACAAACCAAAGTAATCTGGGAGGAACGCCCAGGAATTTTAATTCCAGTGACAGCAGTATCTCGCCTGGGTGGCGAGACATTTGTCTTTGTGGCTGAAGCGCCGGCAGAAAACTCGAAACCCGGAGCGCCAAAATTGGTAGCTCAGCAAAAACCCGTGAAATTGGGAGTTATTGAGGGCAATAATTATCAAGTTATGGAAGGACTAAAACCTGGGGACAAAATTGTTGTTTCAGGTATTCTCAACCTCACCAATGGCGCCCCCATCACTCCTGCACCTGAAACAGTTGGTAGTCGGAATTTTTAGGACAAGAGGGGAGTGGGGAGGTGAGGGGGGTGTGGGAAGTGTGGGAGGTGTGGGAGGTGTGGGAGGTGTGGGAGGTTAGGAAGCTTTTTTCTAATCTCCCCACACTCCCCCATCCCCCCCATCCCCCCACACTCCCCACACTCCCCACCCCCAGTGCCCAATGCCCAATACCCAATGCCCATTTTCTAAACTATGTTTGTTGACTTTTTTATTAAGCGGCCAATCTTTGCGTCGGTCTGCGCCATTATTATCCTTTTAATAGGATTAATCAGTATTCCGACACTACCGATCGCCAGGTTTCCAGAAATTAGTCCTACCCAAATTAGTGTCACTTCTAATTACAGCGGAGCCAGTGCCGAAGTTGTAGAAAGCGGTGTTACCAATATCTTAGAAAGGCAAATCAACGGTGTTGAGGGACTCAGATATATCACTTCCAGCAGCAGTAACGACGGTACTAGTACAATTACAGTCACTTTTGATTCATCCCGTGATAAAGATATTGCGGCTGTAGATGTGCAAAACCGTGTTTCTGTCGCCCAACCCCAATTGCCAGAGTCTGTACAACGCACGGGAGTCCAGGTATCAAAGGAGTCTAGCAATATTCTCTTGGCAATTGGTCTATTCGCGGAAAATAACGAATATGACAATACATTTCTCAGTAACTATGCTGACCTCTACTTGGCAGATGCCTTAAAAAGAGTCAAAGGTGTCAGTAATGCCCAGGTTTTTGGCGAACGCCGCTACGCCATGCGTTTGTGGTTAGATCCAAATCGGCTTGCTAGTCGGGGGTTAACAACTCAGGATGTGGCAAATGCCTTATCTGAACAAAATATTCAGGTGGGTGCCGGCAGAATTGGACAAGAACCTGCTCCAGAAGGACAAAGGTATCAAATTGATGTGCGTGCTGCCAGTCGATTGACAGACACCACTGAATTTGCCGAGATTGTCCTGAAAACAGAAGATGATGGCACATTAGTTAAGCTCAAAGATGTCGGCAGAGCAGAATTAGGTGCAGAAAATTACAACACATTCCTGCGATTTCGTGGCAATGATGCGATCGGGTTAGGGATTTATCAGGTTCCTGGGAGTAATGCCTTGGATGTAGCTAGGGGAGTCAAAGACGAAATAGCGCGATTGGCTCCGAGTTTTCCCCCAGGTATGAAATATCAAGTAGCTTTTGATACTACCATGTTTGTGGAAGAGTCCTTGGCGGAAGTGGTCAAGACTCTGATTGCAGCGGTGGTGCTGGTTGTAATTGTAATTTTTGTGTTTTTGCAGGACTGGCGAACGACTTTAATTCCCGCACTGACTATTCCTTTAGCACTAATTGGGACATTTGCCTTCGTCAAAGTTTTTAACTTTTCGATTAATAGTTTGACTTTATTTGGTCTGACTTTAGCATCTGGGATGGTGGTAGATGATGCGATCGTTGTAGTGGAGCAAATCAGCCGTTTTATTCAAGATAAAGGCATAAGTCCTCGCCGCGCCGCTAGTGAATCAATGGCGGAACTTTTTGGGGCGGTAATTGCAACATCACTGGTGTTGATGGCGGTGTTTGTACCAGTGGCGTTCTTTCCGGGAACCACAGGCGCACTTTATCGGCAATTTGCCCTCACTATTGCCTTTTCCATTGCCATTTCAACTTTTTTGGCTTTGACTCTGACACCTTCGTTGTGTGGGGTGTTGCTGCGTCAAGAACAAGAAGCTCCAAGGTGGATTGGCTGGTTATTTGACTTGATTAATCGGTTCCTGGAATGGGTAAGATCGAGTTATGAGCGATCGCTAACTTTTCTCACACGCATCAAAAGTGTGGTTATTGGCTTATTTATTCTCTCCTTAGGGATGACTGCTTGGCTTTACACCACAGTACCTACAGCCTTTCTTCCAGACGAAGACGAAGGCTATTTCATCACAATTATCCAAGGACCCCAAGGCGTTTCCCTGCAATATACCAGTGATGTCATGGCACAGGTAGAAAAAGAAATCCTACCACTTCCGGAAGTACTGGGAACTTTTGCCGTGGGAGGATTTGGTTTTAGTGGTAGCACCGCTAACAGTGGGATCATATTTACAACCTTAAAACCTTGGGCAGAACGCTCAAGACCAGATCAATCAGTACAGGCCATAATTGGGAAATTGCAAGGTAAGTTGTTGTCAATCCCAGAAGCTAGGGTATTTCCGGTCAATCCGCCACCAATTCAGGGTTTAGGCAACTTTGGCGGCTTCGTCTTTCAGCTGCAAGACCGCAGAGGTAACAGTGGCTTAGAAAATTTGGTGCAGTCGATGGGGCAATTACTCGGTCGCGCCAATCAAACGCCAGGATTACAAGCTGTATTCAGTACCTTTGCCGCAGATACGCCACAATTACTTGTGGAAGTAGACCGCAATAAAGCCAAATCACTGCAAGTTTCCATAGATGATGTCTTCAGTACTTTACAAACTGCTTTGGGTTCACAATATGTGAATGATTTCAATCTCCAGCAGCGCAATTATCGGGTGTATATCCAAGCAGATCAACAGTTTCGTTCTAACCCCCAGGATATTGGAAAACTATACGTTCGTTCCCAAAAGAATCAAATGATTCCTTTGAGTAACTTAGTCAAAGTGACACCAACTGTGGGAGCGCAAACGATAAATCACTATAATTTGTTCCGTTCAATTGAAATTAACGGCTCTGCTGCTCCAGGTTCTAGTTCTGGTGACGCTATTAAGGCAATGGAACAAGTTTCTCAAGCTGTTTTACCTCCAGGTTTTGGTTACGAATGGTCTGGAACTGCATTAGAAGAAATAGATTCTGCTGGTTTAGCACCTCTGATTTTTGGCTTAGGATTAGTGTTTGTATTTTTGGTACTAGCTGCTCAATACGAAAACTACATTGACCCTTTTATCATTCTGTTGTCAGTTCCCTTAGCGATTTTTGGAGCGCTGATAGCTCAATCGATGCGGGGTTTTGCTAATGATGTTTACTGTCAAATTGGTCTAGTAATGTTGATTGGTTTGGCAAGTAAGAATGCTATCTTGATTGTGGAATTTGCTAACCAATTACGAGACCAAGGACTTTCCATTACTAAAGCAGCTATTGAGGCTTCACAAGACCGATTACGCCCAATTTTGATGACTGCTTTTTCTACTCTTTTAGGGATTTTTCCCTTGGTTACTGCCACAGGTGCGGGGGCGGGTAGTCGCCAATCTTTAGGAACTACTGTTTTTGGGGGCATGTTAATTGCTACTTTTTTGAGTTTGTTTGTGGTGCCAATTTTGTATATTGTGATTAAGACGGGGACGGAGCGTTTAATTAAGCCAAAACCGCATCAAGAACTGCAATCATAGGTTTTTGTTTCACGCAGAGGCGCAGAGAGAAAGAGTTGATTTTTGAATTTCAGATTCAAATTCAGCAATGTCATATTTGTAATATCGTTTTGCCAAATGTAGCGACAGTTAATCATCTTTTAACTGTCGCTATTTATCGTAAGATGAGACGATAGGGCAGACTACTTTTAAAGGGGAAGGCATGAAAATCGCTATTGGCAGTGATGAACGCACTAACCTTACCGATATGGTACTCGAAGAACTTAGACAGCGGGGGTATGAAGTTATACCTTTCGGTTCGTTAGCTGAGAATAATCCAGAAGTTGATTGGCCTATTAGTAGTAGTAAGGTTGCTTTGGCAGTAGCAACTCAGAAAGCGGATGAGGGAATTGTCTTTTGTTGGACTGGTACTGGTGCATCTATTGCGGCCAACAAAGTCTCTGGGATACGTGCTGCTTTGTGCCATGATGCTGAGACGGCGCGGGGTGCCCGCACTTGGAATCATGCCAATGTCCTAGTATTAAGTTTACGTGCAACTACAGAAGCGATCGCCAAAGAAATATTAGATGCCTGGTTTAGCACGCCCTATTCTGAAGATGACTGGAATCTGCTACAAATCAAACGCATTGGACAGTTAGAGAAATGAGATGTGGCGACAATAGTTGATTTGTTTTATCGATCGCTTTCTAATCTGCAAGTTAGACCATTCAGGAAACGAGTGTAAATGCGATCGTTGTCCAATCTTCAACTTTTAGCTCAGGTTTCTCACCATCCTGCAAGCTTTATAATATTATTAAAACACGCAGAAGAATCAGGATGTCTCAATCATTCAAAACGTTAGCTAAGTGGTCAGTTGATGACTATCATCGCATGATTGAAGCTGATATCTTAGCAGAACGTCATGTCGAACTTTTATCAGGGGAAATTGTTGAAATGACTCCAGAAAGTCCGTTTCATACGGTTTATGGAGAGGGACTGGCAAATTATTTACGAATTCGTTTAAACGATCGTGCTTGGATTCGTGAAGCTCGTCCTATTACTTTAGCAAACTCAGAACCTGAACCTGATATCGCAGTTGTTAGACTTCCTTGGTTTCAATACAGTCAGCATCATCCTTTCAGTGAGGATATTTTTTGGCTAATTGAAATTTCGGATTCAACTCTCACTAAGGATCTGAATGAAAAACAACGCATTTATGCTCAAGCAGCCATATTAGAATATTGGGTTGTCGATGTCAAAGCGAAGAAAGTAATTGTTTTCCAACAGCCTGAAGGAATAAGCTATTGTGTTCGATTAGAATACAGCCAAGGGACAATTTCTCCTTTAGCTTTTGGGGATATTAAAGTACCCATCGAAAAAATTTTTTCAGGACAAATACTCAATGATTAGATCCATTGCATTTGACTGAATATAGCGTTTCTCTGTATGATGAAGTACGTTCATGAGGGTTGGAAAGTTTTTCAATTAAGGGTTTTGGGTTCTGAGGCGCACTTTTGGGTGGTGTATATTTCTTTAGTTCCCTTTAGATATGATGCAGTTGAGCCAAGAGAGTTGTAGAGGGCGATCGCATTAATCGTGCATCGTCCTCTACACTGCTTAGATAGACCTACTATTAACCTTATCGAGTTGCCATCTGTGCTTCAGAAACCCAATTAGCATGGAAACCGTAAGGAACACGCTGGGGCATCAATATCTGCGCCACAGGTAAAGCTGTGATATTTTGGGCATCAATCACCAATAGCTCAGACTTTTTCGCTAGTGCATCCCAAACCATAGTCAACAACCAGCCATCATCCTCAGCGGTAGCACCAGGACGAGGCGCAAACACACTATCACCACCAAAACGTCCCCGACCGAATTCATGTACTTGGGTGCTACCAGTTTCCAAATCATACTTGATCAGACCATCCAACAAAAGTCTCGGTCTCATGTAAGTAGCTTGTCGGGATGCGTAGACGTAACGTGTCTTTCGCCCAGTTAGGTTATCGTTAATCCGAGGAAATTCTGTGGCGGTATCATCGTTATTGAGCAATTCTTCTTTCACAACACCCGTTGCCAAGTTGATCCGATAGAGATACAGCCGGAAATGTTCAAATTCAGTATCTCCGCCCTCTCCGTTGTCTTTCTGAGGAATAAACAGATAGGTATCAGGTGCCCTGGTGGCGATAAGTACTATTTCGTTGCCTTCCTCCCAAGCGTTAGCAACATGATAGAGCATACAGGTTGAGATATTGAACCAGCGGATAGTTCGGTTATCGCCGTGGCGAGGTAGAACCCCGATGCGGCTGGGGTTTTGCTTCTCAAACTTAATGGGTAATTGATCCTGCATAATCCGCATCGGACTGAAGACTAGCGGCATATCCAGAATAAGGGTGTAGTGTTGAGTGATGGCAAAATCATGCATCATCACTGGCGAAGGTATATCAATAGGTACGGTTCGCAACATTTCGCCCTCTGCGGATACCACGCTGTATTCGAGATAAGGGGGAGCGATAGGTGCAAAGCCAATCACAATCATTTCACCTGTTTCGGCATCGACTTTTGGGTGAGCTGTAAAGGTAGAAGCAAGCTTACTGTTAAAGGTATGTACGCCAACAGTTTCTAAGTCGGGAAGACGAATTTCATAAGGTGCGCCAGCTTCCCATAGTGCCAGCAGTTTACCTGCGTGCCATATAGTTGAGGTGTTACCAGTATTCTTCATCATCAAGCCATAAGGAGCATCAAACCGAGGCAGGTTCAGCAAACCTGGCCAAATTGCCTTACCTTGTTTTCGCTCAATCTCAAACCCCTCTGTGCGAATGTAGCGGTTGCGATAGCTGGCTTTGCCATTGCTAATATTTACTGCGTGGAGCATTCCATCCCCATCTAACCAGTGATGGAGTCCGATAGGGCCGAATTGCGGGTTAGGGCCGTTGCGGAGAAATATGCCATTGAGTCCTTCGGGTAGTTCACCGATGACGGTTAGGTTGTCAGCAGTTACTTCTTGTTTGACTGGGGCAAAGTTGTCAGTCAAATAAAAATCTGCCATATCTTTTGCCAGGATATTAACTCTGGCAGTAGTGCTGAGGCGGCTCAAAATTTGGTAAGGTACACGTGCATAGTAGCCAGTAACCGAAGGCCCTTTATTGACTACTGATGACCGCTCCATCTGTAAGACGTTAGCTAGAAATTTGCTATCCATCAAAGCGCTCATGAAGCGCCGCTGGAAAGTACTAGGGCGAGTACCACTTGGGGCTGCTGTGGCGATGGCGAGGGTTTGTATGAGTTCCTTTTCTGTAGCATCTAACACACCCTCGGTATACATCAATGAATTGAGAGCTTCGTATAATTCCTGAAAATCTTTTTCGTCAGGATAATTTCCTAAATAGGCCTGAAGCCAGCCATAACACTCTTCTGCTGTGACGGGTTGATTGCTTGATAATAAAGATTGAATTTCTGGATCTTCAGTTAATCCTTTCTGTTGTGCCACTTGCTCCAAAAATTCTTTTTCTTCAGGTTCCAGTACTCCATCAATCCAAGCAACACCAATCAGGAGTTTTAACAAGTCTCGATCGTTTTTGGACGGTTTATGTAATATGTCAGCTTGAGAAATTGGTACGTCAAAATGCTCATGTGTACCGGCATCAGAACGAATATTTTTCTCTGTGGAATACAAGACTTTTGAACTGTCTGGTGTTTTGATCACAAGAAATAAGTCAGGATTGCCTTCAAATTTCTCAAATTTGCCTTTAAAATCAGCTTCGGTGTAGTTAATTTCAAAAGTGCCAGTACTATTGGTTTTAACTTGTCCTAACTTATCTGTTTTGACAAGATCCTTATCAAATGCTTCGACTAGTAAGTTAGGAATTCCTAAACCGCTTTCAGCTACGTAAATTCGTCCGGTAACTTTAAACGTCATTAAATTGCTGCCTTTTTTAGTTATTTTTTGAAAAAAGTTTCACTCTTGTGATTATTTGAAGTATTGATTGCAATTTTTCTGGTTAATCTTGATATTGCGGCAATACCAAGCAAACATCAAACAATCAGGATCAAATATTAAGTTTTTTGACCCAGATTGATTAAATTTTCATGAGTATTTGAAAGCCTATATAACTAGACTTGCATAGTTAGCCATTTTTAAACTAAGAAGATTGTGTTACTTTTTTTGACAATTTATTAATAAATTGTCATTCTATAAAATTTTGTAAATAAATATTTTTTAATTCTTTAAATATAAAATCTTATAGACAAAATTATTAAAGCAAACAGATGTTTATTAGTCAATGCTTTATTGTTAATAATCTTACTCTTCCTCTAGGTTAGCCCCGTCATATGAAGAAAAACAGTGTATTCTCAATAGAGTCTAATATCTAATTCGTAAAGAAAATCTTAAGAATAGTCAATTGATTACTAGGTTTGACTTTTTGTCAATAGGCGCTTTATTGTGCTGAGTGGTCTCCGAACGAGTGCCCAGGAAAAAGTAAAATTAAAGGGACTACGCACAAGAGGTTTGAAGCCCCAACATCACTCAGCACTCAGCAATTTTACAGCAGTTTTCATGTATTTAGACCACAGTCTTATTTCTTCCTTTGCGCGGCAGTCGCTCATGGGGGAAACCCCCAAGACCGCGCTGCCTTGCCTTTGCGTCTTTGCGTGAGATAAAAATAATGTGGTTCATTTACCTGAAAATCGCTGTAACCCTCTTCTGTCACTTTCCGGGTATTCTGAATAAAAGAATAAAAAAATAAAACCCTGAAAGGTAAGTAGGGCAATGGATGTAGAATTACAAATCTTGAAACATTTGGCAAGAGATGCTC
>JAESFX010000272.1_pt1 | contig 30167 bp, 28 predicted proteins | sample 9269501 | NCBI WGS metagenome assembly JAESFX01 (sample SAMN14515570, study PRJNA621655) | algae metagenome | isolation source: Desmonostoc geniculatum HA4340-LM1 and co-occurring heterotrophs from cave... | place: USA: Maniniholo cave, Kauai, Hawaii | collected 2009-07-28
TGCCTTGATTCCTTCATTTTCGCATTTAAAGTGGATGTTTGAGTGGTTTATTAGACACACTACCTTTGATTTTGACACTCTACAGATGTACGGAGCTTATTCAAAAATCAAATAGGAGTCCTATATAAACCAATACGGTTTGGTTAAGCCAAGAGACGCGATAAATCGCCGTCAAGACGAAAGATCGATCCTTGTAGAGACGGCGATTTATCGCGTCTTTGGATCTAGAATTTCCATCAAAAAACCTTAACCTAACCGTATTGCTCTATAAACTGGCTACTCTTGAGAACTACCAGTTACTAATAGTTAGTAACCGCATAAACTAGAAATAGTTTTCGGGGATATCACTTTTGAAAAGACTCGATCGACTAACCACTACAGAATTATCAGCTTGGGCACAACAAGCCAAAACCCAAGCTGAACGCGGACAAATTCCCGATCGCATTCCGCAATTAGCTTTAGCCAATCCCGATTGGTTTGCAGTTCACATCTGCTGTAAATCAGGACAAACCATCAGCTTTGGAGATACGGCTTGTGTGTTTGCGCTGATGAGTGTTATTAAAACATTTTCCCTGCTATATCTGCTAGAACATTTTGGCACAGAAACAGTTTTCAGCTGGGTTGGGGTGGAACCATCTGATGCACCCTTCAATTCTTTAGAACAATTAGTGAGCGATCGCGGCCGTCCCCGTAACCCGATGATTAATAGTGGGGCAATTACCCTCGCTGATAAGTTACCAGGAAAAGACCCTAGAGTTCGCACTCTTTTATTTTGTCAATGGTTGAATGAATTAGCAGGTTGCCAAGTAAATTTAGATGAAGCTATGTTGACTTCTGTGCGATTAACACCTTCAACAGCCAATGAAGCGATCGCCAATTATCTTGCCGAAATCGGACATCTCGAAAATTTGGAAACATCCCTTGACACCTACGAACAAATATGCTGCCTTTCGGGGCGAGTTGAAGATTTAGCTCTGTTAGGAAAACTCCTCGCTTGTGAACACCATCATTTGAAACCACAAAACCGCCAAATTGTCAATGCAGTGATGTCAACTTGTGGACTTTATCAAGCTTCTGCGGAGTTTGCAGTTAGGATTGGTCTGCCAATGAAATCAGGCATTGGTGGTGGACTTGTAGCAATAGTACCAGGTGAGGGGGCGATCGCTTGCTACAGCCCTGCCTTAGATACAATAGGAAATCCAATAGCAGGGCTTATTTTTGTCGAAGCTTTATCGCAAAACTTAGAGTTGAGTATCTTCGGGTAACGGTGTTGATTCAGGTGTTGGCTGTGGTTCTGGCGACGGCGTAACTATTTCTGGCGCTGGAGACTCAATGATTTCTGGCAGAGTGGGTGGCGAACTCGGAGATGGGGCAACTATTATTTTTGGGGTAGGTGTCTCAAGGGTTCGACGCTTGAAAAATTCACCAAATCTCCGTTTTGTTCGCTCAGGCGCAACTTTTTCGGGTAATGGCGTTGCTTGTGGAGTTGGGGTTACTGTTGGCTGTGGTTCTGGTGTTGCTTGTGGAGTTGGGGTTACTGTTGGCTGTGCTGCTGGAGACTCAATGATTTCTGGCAGAGTGGGTGAGGAACTCGGAGATGGTGTAACTGTTGCTTCTGGGGTGGGCGTCTTACCAGCCTGACGGTTGAAAAATCCGCCAAATCTTGGTTTTACTGGTTCAGGCGTAACTTCTTCTGGTAATGGCGTTGATTCTGGAGTTGGGGTTACCGTTGGCTGTGGTTGTGGTGCAGGAGACTCAATAATATTTGGTGGTGTTGGTGACGAGCTAGGGGATGGTGCAGCCGTTGGAGGTTCTAATTTTGATTGTTCTGGTTTTGTTGGCTGTGTTTTCGATTCTTCTGGAATTTCAATTTCCGGAATTGGCTGTTTTTCTACCTGCGGTTGTATTTCAGGTGTTTTTTCAACAGCACGGGTAGGTGTGAATTTATAATTTGGGTCTACAATGCCACGGACTTCATCTGCTGTGAGTTCGCCTCTGGTAATTCTCGACAGAGAGTCTTTATCCTTTGGCTCGTAGTTAATCAGCCTAACTGTGGTATTGAAAGCATTTTTGAGGGGATTTCCCTGGTTATCGAGAAATTCTAGTTTTACCCAATTTTTACCAGGCTTCCAACCTTTGAGGTAAATTGCTTGCCAGCGATCGAAAATAAAAGTCTCACCATTAATCGTGCAGCGGATGCGCCAATCGCTAAATTCGTCCTTGGCATTTTCTGACGCAACCAGGTGCAAGGGAGCATTAGTCAGGTAAAAGTCAAGTAAGATTGGTTCTCCTCCATAGTTTCCTTGAGGACTGCTGTAGGTTAGCAGGGGTAGATTTCCAATTGGGTTGTTGTCGTCGGTTTTGGTGAAGACGTGAAATGTTGTCTCAGCATAAGCTCCTTCATTTTTAAAACTTTCACCCCAAGGACGCGAGGCAAAGACACGCAAGGTATGAGTACCTGGGGGCAAGTCTGGCAAAACTAAGGGCTGATTCAAGTCGTAAACAGGTATATAAGGTTGGTTATCAAGAATTACGACAATATGTGGTCCTAGTTGTAATTGTGGGTCTTTAAATATTGGTAAATCCTTAACCTGAAAACTGGCTGTGACTTTGTTATCTGAGAAAAGTTCATCAGCTTTTGGAGTAATAATTGTCACCTGTGGTTGATAAACTTCCAAAATTGTACGTAGTTTTTGGATAACAGCAGGAGGGGCAACTTCCGAAAATTGCTTAGAAACTTGAGAAATTCGCGCACCCTTTTCTCGATCGCCAATAGATACTTCCTGGCTGGCAGCCTTATCGCTACAACTGATTAAGCCACATACCAGTACCAATGTCATTACAAGCCTGAGAATCCGAAAATTCCAAGGCAGGAGCTTCTCTAACACCATTTTTTGCCACGATTTCATGCCTTGCACCCTGCAATCCTTTTTGACATGTCCATAGGGAAATATAGCCCAAAACTGGGGATTGGGGAGATGAGGGGGATGAGGGAGATGGGGAGGTAGGGGAAAAGGTTAAAGGGTAAAGGGATAAATTTAACCTTTCCCCCTTACCCCTTTCCCTTTCCCCCTTCCCAATGCCCCAAACCATATATTTTACGAATTGTTATTCTTTGTAAATTAAATGAATAATCTATTGACTTTTGGACAATTAGTTTGGAGGTTAAAAGGCAGAAAAGGCAGTTATTTCAGCGATTTTGAATTATTGTTAAAATATCTCCAACAATGTACAAGTGAAGACTCTATAATTCAACGAGAAACAACTCTCCACATGGGTCTTCACTGTGGCTTCAGCAAATCACGCTGAGTGTGCGGTAAAACATTACTATGTGGTAATCATGATTCCTCATTCCTTATCAGAGAGGAGGTCGAATGGCAATAAGTCCTCCGGAGCGAGAGGAAAAAAAGGCAAGAGTAATCGTCGATAACGACCCGGTTCCTACCTCATTCGAAAGATGGGCAAAGCCTGGACACTTTGACAGATCTTTAGCCAGAGGTCCAAAAACCACTACATGGATTTGGAACCTTCACGCACTCGCCCACGATTTTGATACACATACAAGCGATTTAGAAGACATCTCCCGCAAGATCTTCTCAGCGCACTTCGGCCACTTAGCCGTAGTGACAATCTGGCTGAGCGGGATGATTTTCCACGGCGCGAAGTTCTCTAACTACGAAGCTTGGCTGAGCGACCCGTTAAACGTGAAGCCAAGTGCCCAAGTCGTTTGGCCCATTGTGGGACAAGACATTTTAAACGGTGATGTTGGCGGTGGTTTCCACGGTATTCAAATCACCTCTGGTTTGTTCCAAGTATGGCGCGGTTGGGGTATCACAAACTCCTTCCAACTGTACTGCACTGCGATCGGTGGCTTGGTATTAGCAGGCTTATTCCTATTTGCCGGCTGGTTCCACTACCACAAAAAAGCTCCCAAACTGGAATGGTTCCAGAATGTGGAGTCGATGCTGAATCACCACTTACAAGTATTGTTAGGTTGTGGTTCCTTGGGATGGGCGGGTCACTTAATTCACGTGTCCGCACCGACTAACAAGCTTTTGGATGCAGGGGTTGCCATCAAAGATATACCCTTGCCCCACGAGTTCATCTTGAACAAAGACTTGTTGACGGAACTGTACCCAGGCTTCGCTGCTGGTATAACACCTTTCTTCACCTTGAACTGGGGTCAGTATGCTGACTTCCTCACCTTCAAGGGCGGTCTAAACCCAGTAACAGGCGGCTTGTGGCTGACAGATATTTCCCATCACCACTTAGCGATCGCAGTCCTGTTCATCATCGCTGGTCACCAGTACCGCACCAACTGGGGTATTGGTCACAGCATCAAAGAGATCCTGGAAAACCATAAGGGTCCTTTCACTGGTGAAGGTCACAAAGGTCTCTACGAAAACCTGACCACATCTTGGCACGCTCAATTGGCAACTAACCTTGCCTTCTTGGGTTCGCTGACCATCATCATTGCGCACCACATGTACGCGATGCCCCCCTATCCATATTTGGCAACTGATTACGCTACACAGTTGTGCATATTCACTCACCATATTTGGATCGGTGGCTTCTTGATTGTTGGTGGAGCGGCTCATGCTGCCATCTTCATGGTGCGGGATTACGATCCAGTTGTGAATCAAAACAACTTGCTCGATCGCGTGCTTCGTCACCGGGATGCGATTATTTCTCACCTGAACTGGGTGTCTATTTTCCTTGGCTTCCACAGCTTTGGACTTTACATCCACAACGACACAATGCGTGCATTGGGTCGTCCCCAAGACATGTTCTCTGATACGGCAATTAAATTGCAGCCAGTATTTGCCCAGTGGGTACAAAATATCCACGCTTTGGCTCCTGGTTCAACTGCACCTAATGCCCTAGAACCAGTTAGCTATGTCTTTGGCGGCGGTATTTTGGCTGTTGGCGGCAAGGTGGCAGCTGCGCCCATTGCTTTGGGTACAGCGGACTTCCTAATTCACCACATTCACGCCTTCACCATTCACGTCACCGTCCTAATTCTGCTCAAAGGTGTGCTGTTTGCCCGTAGCTCTCGTCTGATTCCAGACAAAGCAAACCTGGGCTTCCGCTTCCCTTGCGACGGTCCTGGTCGTGGCGGTACCTGTCAAGTATCTGGTTGGGATCACGTATTCCTGGGACTTTTCTGGATGTACAACTCCCTATCCATTGTAATTTTCCACTTCAGCTGGAAGATGCAATCAGATGTTTGGGGAACGGTAGATCCAGATGGTACTGTGACTCACATCACTGGTGGTAACTTTGCCCAAAGCGCCATCACGATCAACGGTTGGTTGCGTGACTTCTTGTGGGCACAAGCTACACAAGTCATCAACTCCTACGGCAGTGCGCTATCTGCTTATGGACTCCTATTCTTAGGCGCTCACTTTGTTTGGGCATTCAGCTTGATGTTCCTGTTCAGTGGTCGCGGCTACTGGCAAGAATTAATTGAGTCCATAGTTTGGGCGCATAATAAACTGAAGGTAGCACCAGCAATTCAGCCCCGCGCTCTGAGCATTATTCAGGGTCGCGCTGTAGGTGTAGCTCACTACCTTCTAGGAGGAATTGCTACTACTTGGGCATTCTTCCATGCACACATCCTTTCAGTAGGGTAGCAATCAGTTTTTTAGAGTTAGGAGTTAGGAGTTATGGAGTTAGGAGTTAGAAGTAGAGACGGGATTAACCCAAGTCTTTCCAAGAATTAGGAGTTAAGAGTTAAAAATAAAAATTTCTAGCTCGTGACTCTCAATTCATAACTCTCAACTCATAACTCTCAACTCATAACTTGCAAAGCTGGTACTTGATGGCTAAAGGTCAGAGGAATTATTAAACCTATGGCAACAAAATTTCCAAAATTTAGCCAGGATCTCGCACAGGACCCGACTACTCGTCGGATATGGTATGCGATCGCAACAGGTAACGATTTTGAAACCCATGATGGCATCACTGAGGAAAATCTTTACCAAAAGATTTTCGCCACTCACTTCGGTCACTTGGCAATCATCTTCCTGTGGGCATCCAGCCTCCTGTTCCATGTAGCCTGGCAAGGTAACTTTGAACAGTGGATTAAAGATCCCCTTCACATCCGTCCCATCGCCCACGCGATTTGGGACCCCCACTTCGGCAAACCAGCGATCGAAGCTTTCACCCAAGCTGGCGCTAGCAATCCAGTAAACATTACCTACTCTGGTATCTACCACTGGTGGTATACCATCGGTATGCGGACAAATAGCGAACTGTACAACGGTTCAGTATTCCTGCTAATATTCGCAGCGGTATTATTGTTCGCTGGTTGGCTGCACTTGCAACCCAAGTACCGTCCTAGCTTGGCATGGTTTAAGAGCGCTGAACATCGCCTAAACCACCACCTAGCAGGTCTATTTGGTGTTAGCTCTTTGGCTTGGGCAGGTCACCTAATTCACGTTGCTGTTCCCGAAGCTCGCGGTCAGCACGTAGGTTGGGATAACTTCCTCAACACCCCACCCCACCCAGCAGGTTTAACACCCTTCTTTACAGGTAACTGGGCTGTTTACGCTCAAAATCCTGACACTCCTGGACATGTGTTCGGCACATCCCAAGGTGCAGGAACTGCAATTCTGACTTTCTTGGGTGGCTTCCATCCCCAGACAGAAGCTTTGTGGCTGACTGACATCGCTCATCACCACTTGGCGATCGCAGTATTGTTCATCGTTGCTGGTCACATGTACCGCACAAACTTTGGGATTGGTCACAGTCTCAAAGAAGCCTTGAATGCCAAGAGTTTCTTTGGTATTCCTGTTGAAGGTCCGTTTAACCTACCTCACCAAGGTATCTACGACACCTACAACAACTCCCTGCACTTCCAATTAGGTTGGCACTTAGCAGCGCTAGGTGTAATCACCTCCTTGGTAGCACAGCACATGTACTCCATGCCTGCCTACGCATTTATTGCTAAGGATTATACAACCCAGGCAGCGTTGTACACGCATCACCAGTATATTGCTGGATTCCTGATGCTTGGTGCTTTTGCTCACGGAGCAATCTTCTGGGTACGTGATTACGACCCAGAACAAAACAAAGGCAACGTTCTTGACCGCGTATTGAAGCATAAAGAAGCGATTATCTCCCACCTCAGCTGGGTATCCCTTTTCTTAGGCTTCCACACCCTGGGCTTGTACGTCCACAACGATGTAGTAGTTGCTTTCGGTACTCCTGAAAAGCAAATCCTCATCGAGCCAGTGTTTGCTCAGTTCGTCCAAGCTGCTAACGGGAAAGTACTGTACGGTTTAGATACCCTACTAGCTAACCCAGATAGTATTGCTTACACAGCATGGCCCAACTACGCTAACGTTTGGTTACCAGGCTGGTTAAGTGCCATCAACGCTGGTACTAACTCCCTGTTCTTAACAATTGGCCCTGGCGACTTCTTGGTACACCATGCGATCGCCTTAGGTCTGCACACCACCACCTTGATCTTGGTCAAAGGTGCTTTGGATGCCCGTGGTTCTAAGCTGATGCCCGATAAAAAGGACTTCGGCTATGCCTTCCCTTGCGATGGCCCCGGTCGTGGCGGTACTTGCGACATCTCCGCTTGGGATTCCTTCTACCTAGCTGCGTTCTGGATGCTCAATACCATTGGTTGGTTAACCTTCTACTGGCACTGGAAACATCTGGGTGTTTGGCAAGGTAACGTTGCTCAGTTCAATGAGAACTCTACATACCTCATGGGCTGGTTCCGCGATTACCTGTGGGCAAACTCTGCTCAGTTGATTAACGGCTACAACCCCTACGGCGTGAATAACCTGTCTGTCTGGGCTTGGATGTTCCTCTTTGGACACCTAGTTTGGGCTACCGGCTTCATGTTCTTGATCTCTTGGAGAGGTTACTGGCAAGAGTTGATCGAAACCCTTGTTTGGGCACACGAACGCACTCCTCTAGCTAACTTAGTTCGCTGGAAAGACAAGCCCGTTGCTCTGTCCATCGTTCAAGCCCGCGTAGTTGGTCTAACCCACTTTGCAGTCGGTTACGTTGTAACTTACGCCGCATTCTTGATTGCTTCTACTGCTGGTAAGTTCGGTTGATCTGGCTACTAGTTTTGTAGATAAGTAATAAAAATCCCCTGCCGCAATGGTGGGGGATTTTTTCATTTTTGATTACTTTTTATATTTTTATGGGAACAGCCTAAAATTAAACTTAACTATAAACACTCAAAACCATGACAAACTGGCAAGAACGTATTACTCAAAACCCAAATGTATGTCACGGTAAACCGTGCATTAAAGGAACGCGCATCATGTTATCTGTCATCCTTGATAACCTCGCCGAGGGACTGACATTTGAGGAAATTGTTCAAGAATATCCACCATTAATTTTAGAAGATATTAGAGCTGCTATTGCCTATGCAGCACAATTAACCAGAGAAGAGGAATTGCTGCCACTGCGATGAGTAGAATGACAGTGAAACTCGATGAAAACATGGCACAAACCCACGTCGAGTTTTTGCAGCAAGCTGGTTACAATGCTGACCGTGTTACTGATGAAGGATTATCTGGTGCTGACGATCAAATTGTTTGGCAGCAAGTTTGTGCTGAGGAACGATTTTTCATCACTCTTGATTTAGATTTCTCTGATGTTCGCCGCTTTCCACCAGGCACTCATCCTGGTATTTTACTATTGCGATCGCGTAATCGTAGCCGTCAGGCAGTACTAGAAATTTTGTCTCGTGTTGTACAAGAACAACCTTTAGAAACGCTCAAAGGTTGTCTTGTAGTAGCAGACGAAATACAGACGCGAATCAGGCGATCGCATTAAAATCATTATGTCTGGTAAATTTCTACCATACAAAAAATGGTAGTGTTTTAATAAGTTTTATCAACCTGTGTATTGCTTTGTAGGGAAATATTTCAAGAATATATTCTCATGTATTTTTTGTGAGTTTTGGGTGCAGAAGATGGGAAAAATATGTCAAGTTATTTATCTATGGAATTACTCAGCACTTCTGAATTACAAACATTGCCTTCTGACAACTGTTGAGTGTGTCGTTAAACCTAAAACCCGAAAAGTTAGTCAAGCGATCGCTGTCAAGTTGATAAAGCACATAAGCACAAATATGATGTTATATATGCAAAATTTAAATCTATAAAAATTACCCTAGTAAATCAGGATTTTCAAGCCAAAATTATGGAGCAAAGTCACCGACCACAGCACTACAATGCCGATCAAGAGTTTGAAGAAGCCCTCGAACAATTGGAGGATATCTTACAAGAAAATCCTACTGAGGATGAAAATACACCAAAATTGCATACTGATAGTGCTAATGAAGTCGAACTCGCTAAAGATTTGACGGATATTGATTTAGCGGCTTTTGAAGATGCCGTTGCCGATATTGAACAATATTTAGAGCAAAAAACGAAATAAAAGTTTGTCATTAGTCCTTTGTCGTTTGTTTTTTGTCATTTGTCTTTTGCAAATAACCAATGACCAATGACCAATGACCAATGACTAATGAATCATTTGCCGCTGAGCTTCGTACAACATTAAAGCAGCTGCGATCGCCACATTCAAGGATTCCACCCCAGGACTCAGAGGGATTCTCACTTCCTCGTCTGCCATCGCTGCTAAATCTGCTGACAAACCAGCACCTTCATTCCCCAGTAATATCAAACTCGGTTTTCGCCAGTCCACTTGCCAATAAGTTAAGCTGGCATTCGGCAAGGTTGCTATTACCTGCATTCCTGCTTGCTGACTTTGTTGCACTGTCGCTTTTAAATCTTCGGTTACTGCCGTTGCTAAGCGAAACCATTGCCCCGCTGATGCACGTAGAACTTTGGGGTTGTCTAAATCTACGCTATCTCCACTTAGCCACAATCCGGATGCCCCAGCCGCTGCCGCAGTGCGAATCATCGTACCCAGGTTACCAGGATCTTGTACTGTTTCTAAAGCTAGGACTAAACCAGTAAATGGTACTTGAGTTTGGCGATCGCTTCGTTTTGCTGTTGCCACAACACCATCGGGTTGGACTGTAGTGGCGATCGCATCTAAAACTTCTCTACTCACAATTTCAGCGCGATCGCATCGGCTACAAGCTTCTTCCCACAATGACAAATGGGTTGCTTGCCAATCTGGGGTACAACACACTGTCTCTAGTGGGTAATTCACTGCACAAGCTTCCTCTAACAGGTGCGTCCCTTCTAGCAAAAATAACTCTTGCTTGTGGCGCTCCTTGGTAGAGTGTAGTTTACGAATTTGCTTGACTAGGGGATTCTGTAAGCTGGTTAACATCAAAAAGTTAGGAGTTAAAAGTGATAAGTTAAGAGTTAAAAGAAACTAAATAAACTCCTAACTCCTAACTCCTAACTTAAATAATATGCGGAACCCGGGACTTGAACCCGGAAGCCTTGCGGCACTAGAACCTGAATCTAGCGCGTCTGCCAATTCCGCCAGTTCCGCTGGCATTTTTTACTTACAATTCACTATCTTTGCATATTTTTTTATTTTTGTCAAGTCCCAAAAAACAAAAGAAATAACAATTCAGTATTTCTTTTGACTTTCGACTTATTTTTTCAAGGTACTAACCCTGCACGCAAAGCACGGACAGCGGCTTGTGTACGGTCAGCTACACAGAGTTTATTGAGAATACCCCGAACATGAGTTTTGACAGTACCAACTGTGAGATAGAGTCTTTTGGCGATTTCTGCATTGTCACACCCAGCGACAATCAACTCTAAAACATCCATTTCCCGTTGAGTTAAAGGATAGCTGACGATAGTTTTCTCAACATCCGGGTCAATACCTTCAATTAACACTCTTTTTGTGGCTGCTCCTCTGCTGCCATCGGGAAAATCTTGACGTATTTGCTGTAGTACAAGGTCTGCGATCGCTGGATCGATCCATGAGCTACCTGCATGGGTTGTTTGCACAGCCTCCACTAGTTTCTCACTTTCGATATCCTTCATGCAATAGGAATCTGCACCTGCTGCAAATGCAGCTAAGACTGCCTGTTCGCTATTCTGCATTGTTAAAATCAGCAGTTTTGTTGTGTAGTCTTCGTTCTCTGCCTGATATTGCCGAATTGTCCGTGTTAGCTCGATACCATCCATATCAGGCAAACCAATGTCAATAGTCGCAACATCAGGCTTGAGAGTTTTCACAAGCTCGATTCCATCTGCGGCATTAGCTGCTTCACCGACAATGTTTATTGAGGCTTCGGTTTGTAAGGCAGCCCGCAAACCAATTCTCGTAAGGTTATGATCTTCAATCACGAGGATCTTGATTTCATCCATAGTTGCTTAACTTTACTGTTATCTATCTAAAGTACACATTAAAATAATCCTGTTCTCACACTCTGGATTTTATACAAAAAGCAATATGTTTGCTATTCGTCCCTGACTGCATCTACTATTAGACATAAATAACCTTATACTGTAAGTTTTTCAACAGGCAAGAGTTTTATCTGACAATTCAATCAAAAAATATTTTTATACATTCTTCTCAAGATAGACGTTTTCTGCTCTAAAACTGATTCTCAAAATCTGGTAGCAACTAGGAATCGCTGACTATCCCATAGCTTACCCTTGTTGTGGGAGCAATCATGCATACAAAATTGGACTAAACTACTTCACCCTAACACTCTACCCACAGATATGGATAATCAGTCAGCTAATATACTTAGCTCAAAGTCATATTAATTACTGGTAATAATCTGGATGAAGCGAAAAAGCAGTATATTTCTGAAAAATAACCCTGGATTCAGGAAAGTTTCAAGAAAAATGTGAAATTTTAATCATTTCAACGCTGTTGGAGTAAGCTATTACTAGATTTACGACGGATAGCCAAGCACTTCTTTTTTATTGTCAAAATTCAGGGGTCAGAATTCAGGAGCAAAACTAAAAACACTTTATCAAGGCGTTAGAATTCAGGAATCAGAATTTCAAAAAATCAAACTCTTAATTTACCTTGTTTCATCGAGAATCGTCCTAAATCCAGATAAATTCTGAAATCTAGCTTTTGAGTTGTGAATTATTATTTTTTATTTAGCCATGTCTTTAACTAAAACTGTTAAAAAAGATAAAATTCTCGTTGTCGATGACATTTTTGACAATTTACTCGTCTTAGAAGCAGTCCTACAAGACAATGACTATGAAATTAGTTTAGTGGAAGATAGTAAAATTGCTCTGAATATGGTTGAGCAGTCGCCGCCAGATCTAATTCTCTTAGATGTGATGATGCCAGAAATCGATGGGTATGAATTTACTCGACGCATCCGACAAAATCAAGCGTTGCCATTTATCCCAATTTTGCTGATTACGGCTCATTATGAATCCAGCGTTGTTCAAGGACTTGATGCTGGTGCAGATGACTTTATTCGTAAACCATTCGATCCAGATGAACTACATGCACGAGTGCGATCGCTCCTGCGTCTCAAGCATAGCATTGACGAACGAGATCAAATGGCTAATCTGCGGGCAGATTTTGTCTCACGTTTTACTCACGATTTACGCATACCGCTAGTAGCCTCCAACCGGGTTTTAAAATTATTGCTGGAAGGTAGGTTTTGCGATGTTTCGCCACAATTGCAAGAAATAATTAATACCATGATTGGCAGTAACCAAGACCTGCTAGAAATGGTAAACACTTTATTAGAAGTTTATCGTCATGAAGCCGGCTGTAAAACTTTAAAAATTTCTCCTTGTAATATTCAGGAATTAGTGAGTGAAGTTGCCCAAGAATTAACTCCCTTAGCTGAAGAAAAAGGATTAGCTGTCAACCTTGATAAAGGTGAAACAGCAACTACGGTGATGGGCGATCGCGTAGAATTGCGGCGAGTTTTGACAAACATCATCGGTAATGCCATCAAATTTACAGATAAGGGTTCTGTAAATATTCAGTGCTATCTGAATTTGGCAGATGTAACTATTAATATCCAAGATACAGGACCAGGAATTTCTAAGCAAGACCAAGCAATATTATTCGAGCGATTTCGCCAAGGGAAACACCAGCGTTCTGGTAGTGGTTTGGGACTATATCTATCTCGTTGCATTATTGAAGCACATCAAGGCACAATCGGTGTCACATCTGAGCCAGGGCAAGGTAGTACATTTACTATACGTCTACCTGTGGCTGACGAAAACTAGAAGTTCTTTTATTTTCTTCTGAGGGCGGAAATGATTTTGCCGGGTAGTCTTTCTAAGATGAGCTAATTGAGAGTCGAGCCAAATATATGTCTCGTCATTTAGAAAGACTATTACAAGTAGATTCATTGTTAAGAACTAGGCAACGCCCAACAACTCTTAGCCTTGCTAAAGAGTTAGAGGTTAGTGAGCGGACAATTCGCAGTGACTTGGCTTTTTTGCGCGTTCGTCGCAGACGTTGGCGCAGCCATCGCTTTCATGCTCCTTTGGAGTATAACCATAAACTGGGTCATCACTACACTGATCCAGAATGGCGGTTGCCAAGTATTCCTTTAACCAAGGGTGAGTTATTTGCCCTGACTGTAGGCGCAAGAATGCTAGAAGCCTATGCAGGTTCGCCTTATGCGTTGCAGTTGCGGAGTGCGATCGCTCGATTGAGTGAAAGACTACCAGAGACAACCTGGGTGAACGTGCAACAGTTAGCAGAAGTTCATATTCTATTTGGTGCGGGAGCAGAAGTTGACCTCGATCCAGACATTTGGCACAAGCTAGAAGAGGCTTGTAGTCAGAGGAAAAGGGTAATGATGACTTACTATACTGCCAGCCGAGATACCATTTCGGAACGCAAGCTTGACCCTTACCTATTGGTTGTTAAGAGTCCGCCGGAGTTAGTGGAGTTGGTGAGAGAGGAAGTTACAAAGATGTATAGAACGTACGCCATCGTCAAGTAATAGATAATTTTAAGCTACAAGGGCAAGCCGTGATTTTGATTGCAACCCAAGTTGCAGAAATGAGCTTAGATTTATCAGCTGATTTATTAATAACAGATATTGCCCCCGTCTCATCATTAATTCAACGAATGGGAAGATTAAATCGTCGTGCGACTCCTGACAAACCAGGAGAACCAAAGCCAGCATTGATTTGTCAATTACCTGCGGAAAATGAAGTTTTACCCTACAAAAAAGAAGACCTAAAAGTAACTGCAACTTGGATTCAGAACTTACTTGCTAAGAACAAATCATTAAGTCAAAGAGATTTAGCAGAAGAGTTTGTTGCTGTTAGTGATGAAGAGGATTACAACTACAAAACAGCCCAGGAAAGAGCTTGCTTTTTTGGTGTACCTAAAAAATCAGGTTTGTGGCGGACTCGTCCAGGTTCTACTCGTGGTGAAGGATACACAATACCAGTAATTTTAAAAGCCGACTATGAAGCTTGGCAAAAACAAGGCTTATCTGGAAACCCTAATGCTGATTGGATACGCAAGCATGAAGTTGCGATTCCTATACGTAAAGAGGCTTTGAAGTGGGAACAAATAGGAGGAATTCGCATTGCACCTAAAGATGCAGCTAAAACACCTAGTTCTTTAGCAATAAGGTATAGTTTTGATGTTAATCCATCAATAATAAATCATCAACCTCCGCCAGAAAGATTTACCCCCATCATCGATCCTCATTCTCACAAATTCTCTAAGCCCAATTTAGGCGATCGCCTAAACTAAAAGTAAGTATCTTTTCCCATACAACACCTATGGTTCAGTCTTCTAATCAACGCCTAACCCTGGAAGAATTTCTGGCACTCCCCGAAGGTGATATTACATACGAGTTTGTAAACGGTGAAGCTGTACCCAAATATAAAGATGATGAAATGTCACCAAAATTTTTTCATGGCTCCACTACTGGTGCTTTATTTATACTATTGTCTGCATGGGCACAAGCAAAAGGTCGGGTTGTGATTGAATGGGCAATCAAACTAACACGAAATCAACAAGATTGGATGCCCGTACCAGATTTGACTTATGTTTCACATCACCATCTTCCTGCTGACTGGCTATTAGATGAAGCTTGTCCTGTTGCACCGGAATTAGTGATTGAAATTATCTCACCCGGTCAAACTTTTGGCGAAATTGCCGAAAAAGCAACTGATTATCTCAAAGCTGGTGTTTCCCGTGTTTGGGTGATTGATACAAAAGCTAGAACTGTAACTGTATTTGCGCCATCTTCTTTACCGATTACTTATCGATCCGATCAAGTAATTACTGATGATTTACTACCAGAATTGGAAATTACCCCTAATGTAATCTTTCAACGAGCTGGGTTAAATCCCTAAAATTCCATTTCCTCTGATGTCGTAAGGCGCTAAAACACAATTACCTTACAGACATATATGCAAATTCTCGAACATCTTGAAATCCCCGCCAAACTTGAAACGCTATTCCAGCTTATAATCGTCCTGGCGCTTGGTCATCTCAAGAAGAACCTTACCGGATTATCTAATGCATGGATCTCTGTTTGTGAAGTCACAAAATAGCAGCAGACAAGTAGAAAACGTTTACTGGCTTGGTTTTGAGCATTTTTAGAGCAATAGGAGGTGCTTGCATTTTGAAAAATGACCTTAAAAGCTAAGTCAGGTAAGGATTTTGATGTCAGATGATCCCTTTAAGGCTAGAATTTTGGTAAGAAATTGACTGCTCCATTGCTTTTTCAAGCCAAGTGCTTGCAAGATCGCAAATTAGTGGTCTTCTCATAAGGGTTTGAGCGATCGCTCTGAGCAAACCTTTGATGCCGTAAGGCGTTGAGCACGCTAATAGACGCCAACATAGGGTAGTCCCGACAGCGTTTAGTCTAGGGATAGGGGGCGTTGTAGTTCGCCCTGTGGGGGTTATTCCCGGCGCACAAAGGGCATGAGATATTTGTCTATGCTTTTTGGAACTATAACGGTAAATTGATTGTCTGAGCGATCGCAGTTTTGTTTTTGTGTTTTCACAATCTAAAATCGTAGAGGATCTAGACATCGGAAATTTGAATTAAATCAAAATAAGATTGCAAATAAAATAGTGTTCACAGGTAAAATCCGTGAACACTAAGAAAACACTTGGACTTCAGGAGGAGGTAGACAAAAAATTTGATTATTTATCTATTTCTGGAACAATATTAGGACGTTCTTTATCTTCCCAACCTACAGGACGTTTGGAATTATACCAAGCGATCGATCCTATAGTCACAGCAGCGATAAAGCCGACTACGAATAATCCCGTCAATACAATAGAGTAACTAGAACTAGGTTCTGATGTAACAGGTATGTCTGTTAAAAGATAAGTAAATAGTAGATTAATCATGAGTTGACACCTTTCAACAAAAATTCAGAGATGGCTGAAAAATTATTTTGGAAGCCGTGTTATCAAAATCTGGTTTTGAGTTGTCGATTTTTTACTTGACTCAGTTGCAAAATACTACATCACAACTGAAGTCAAGACAGACACAGAAAAGCTAGAAGTAGGGAGAAGGTGTAAGTAAACTATGAGTTTGCTTACACCTTCTACCGATATAAACTTAAATTTAGTCTACAGCTTTCTTAACTTCATCTTTGACATTTTCAACTGTGTGACGAACTTGGGATTCTACTTGCTTAGCTTTACCTTCAGCTTCGTCCTCAGGGTTACCAGTGATATTGCCGATTATTTCTTGAGCTTTACCTTCGATATTTTTAGCAACTGCTTTTGCTCTTTCTTCGAGACTCATAATTTACTCCTAAATTGTTTAGCTATTTATTCGTGATTGCGTTACCGAACTCGGCTTGCAATGTTTATACAATACTTGGAGTAAAAATTAAATTCTTCTATCTATAGATGTTTTTATTCAAAATATTTGTATCCATTCTGTATAGTTATTGAAAGGCTTAATTCATCTGAGAGAGTTCAAGTAATATCCGAAAGATAGAAAGGAATAGCTCAATAGGTCTATCTGAAGATAAAATCATCCCATTTTGGTTGGATTTAGATTTAGTGGGACTTAGACAAAAGACATCTGGAGTAATTAGTTCAGCTTCAACCAAATACATCCCAAGCGGCTTAACCTGAGAACTTTGCGCGTCTATTTTTCTAATCAATAGGATCTCCTGATTTTAACTAGGTAAATGTAATAAATTTACTCACAGGGTTGTTTATGAAATATTAAAATACTGATAAAATCAGAAATTAATATCTTGATAATCTTCTCTTAATCATATTTTGCGTTGCTTAAATTCTCTAGTCAACAAATATAAATTTCTGCTAAAAAAATATAAAATTCTAATGTAGATGCGTCAATTTTGGCGTTGCTGTGATAACTTAACGCTCTCATGTTTTTTAGCAGATATAACCTCACCAGCAGAACGCCGTGAAAGAGTCTAACTTTTCACGGCATGTGGAAAACCTCTCCCCTACAAGGGAAGAGGCTTTGAATTTTCCTTTTTCCCCTAGTGAGGGGTTAGGTTTGGCGTTGCTTTTTACAGATGATGTGAAAAGCCAAACCGGAGTTAGTAATGAGTACCTGTTTTACGATGGTTGATGGCGGTAACAGCATCAGGCTTGAGTAATTTACCTTCATCCACGGTTGCGTACACAACCCAGTGATCGCCACATTCCATACGTTGGTTGACTGAACATTCCAAATATGCTAAAGCGTCGGTAAGAACGGTACAGCCGTTATCTGCAACTGCTGTGCTAAAGTTGGCAAATCGATCTTCCCCAGGCGCAAAAGATTTACGGAAATGCTTCATGTAATCTTGATGATTGCCGTCAGGTAGAATATTCAAGGCAAATTTACCACCAGGATACATTAAAGATTCGATCGCTCGATCTTTGGCGATCGCCACCGTCAGTCCAGGTGGATTAAAGGTAGCTTGAGAAACCCAAGCGCCTAGCATCCCAGTAGATACTTCTCCAAGTTTCGCTGTTAATACGCAAACGGAACCAACAATTCGACCCACAGCTTGTTCCACTGGAGTTGCAGCTTGTTGGGGTACGCGTACCTTTTTAGCTTTTTTCAATGCTTGGGCAAAGTCTGTACCTACTTCTTCACAGAACTTGAGAGTCACATCATCGGGTTTAAACTTCACCTTCAAGGTCTCAAAACCCAAACGATATCCCGCATCCCGGAGTTTACCTTCAATTAAGTCAAATGCTTCGCCACTCCAGCCATAGGAACCAAACACCCCAGCCAGTTTGGTGTTGTCACCACTCGATAGCACAATACCTAAAGCAGTATGAATGGGAGTCGGCGCATGACCACCGATGGTGGGAGAACCGATGATAAAACCATCTGACTGTGCTAAGTTGATGCGAATTTCATCGGGAGTAGCAAATTCACAGTTAATGGATTTGACTGCAACTCCCCCTTTGGTCAGTCCCAGAGCCATCGCTTGTGCTAAAGTCGCTGTATTTCCGTAAGCTGAAGCATAAAGTAAAGCAACGGAAATTTCGCGATCGTTGTGAGAACGACTCCATTCTCCATAAGCTTTAGTCAGTTGGATTAAGCCGGTGCGTACTAAAGGCCCGTGACCCACAGCATACATTCTCACCTGCAAATCTGATATTTTCTCCAAAGCTGCTTGCACGTGAGGAGCTTGGGGAGCCATCAGGCAGTTAAAGTAGTAACGCTGGTCTTCTTTGAGCGCCTCTGGATTATCATCAAACAGTTCATCGCCACAGATATGAGTTGCGAATAACTTATCTGTGTAGAGAATTTGGGTCTGCTGGTCGTAGGTACAAAGTCCTTCCGGCCAACGGGGACTGGGAATGGGAAGAAATTTCAAAACATGACCTTTGCCCAAATCCAGAGTTTCTTTCCCCCGCATCACCAAGACTTGCAAATCGCGGTCTAGGAAAGCAGCACGCAAATTGTTAGCACCGGGAAGAGAACAAACAAAAGTTACCTGTGGTGCTAGTTCTAAAATTGCTTTGAGGGTTGCAACTCGGTTGGGATTAAAATGACCTAAGACCACATAATCCAAACGTGTCAAATCTAAAGTCTGCCGCAATGCCTCTAAATAAATTTCGGTAAAGCTTTCTGGTGGTGGATCGATTAGTGCGGTTTTATCAGCTTCAATTAAATAGCAATTAGAGGTAGTACCTCTTTCCAATGCGTATTCAATTTCAAACCGCAGACGTGACCAACTACGTGCCTTGAGAACCTTAGTATTTGTGGCAATTGGTAAAACTTGAACGTCGCGTGGCTTGGAATTGATCATAGGTGTTAAATTTGGGGAATTGGGAATTGGGAATTGGGCATTGAGCATTGGGCATTGGGCATTGGGCACAAGAGGCAGAGGAGCGGAGGGGCAAAGGGGCGGAGGGGAAAGATTGCAGCAACTTCTCCTCTGCTCCTCTGCTCCTCTGCCCCCCTGCCCCCCTGCTCCCTTATCCCCATGCCCCATGCCCAATTTTTAGTAGTAATTTCCAACTTTGCGATGACGAACAGCTGTCAATGCATCGGCTTTGGAGACACGACCCTCTTGGACGGTGCAGTATAAAATCCAGTGGTCACTGCACTCCATGCTGCTCTGTATTTCACATTCTATGTATGCTAGAGCATCAGTCAGAATTGGGGAGCCGTTTTTGGCGGTTTGAGTTTTCACTCCGGCAAATCTGTCAGCACCAGGATGCAAGCGCTTGAGAAAGTGCTTTTTCAGTTCTTGATAATTGCCTTCTTCTAACACATTGAGGACGAAGCGATCGCCTATTTGCATTAAGGAATCAATGGCGCGGTCTTTGGCAACGGCGATTGTGAATCCTAGTGGTTGCAAACTCGCTTGTGTCACCCACGACGCTAGCATGGCACTGCTGACATCACCTTTTTTGGTGGTAACTATGTACAGTCCGTTGCTAATCCGACCCAGCGCCTTTTCCATGTTGACATCAAGGGATTTGATTTGCTTGATGTTGCGATCGCGCACTAGCAATTGTCCCAAGTCTGTACCTGCTTCTTGGCACAATTGGAATGTGGATGCAGTGGGAGCTTCTTTAATCCGAATGGCGGGGAAGGCTTCTTTGATCCCAGAGTCAATAAATTTTCTCCGGAGTGTATCAATGGGTTCATCATCTCCGCCATAACATTCAAATAGCCCAACTACTTGCTTGTTTTTGGCCACAGCTAGCAATGAACTGATACTAGCTTGGGCGGCGGCGCTGGTACTTGGAGGCATACCAATAATGATGCCAGCTGCTCTACCGGCTAGTTCTTGGATTTCTTGGCTCTGGGCAGTACTCAGATCCAGGACTTCTACCCCAACTCCTGTTTTCAGAATTCCTTCGGCAATTGCGTGACCAAGGCGTTCACCATAGCCGTAGTCTGAGACAAAGAACAAGCCAACTGTTGTTTCTGCTTTGACTTGTCTGTGGCTCCAAGTTTCGTAACATCCAGTTAGAACATCTAAATGGTGGTATAGTAATGGCCCATGACCGTTGGCGATTATATTAATCTTTCCTAGTTCGCTCATCCGCTTCATGGCATTCACCAAAGAACGAGCGTTAGGACCCATCAAACAGTCGTAGTAAAATCTAAAGTCAGCTTCGATCGCTTCTAAATCTTCGTCGAAGGTGCGATCATCACAGAAGTGCATCCCAAAAGCATCACAGGTGTAGAGGATTTGGGTTTTGCGGTCAAAGCTAAAGATTGTGTCTGGCCAGTGCAGGTTAGGCGCACTCACGAATTCGATTTCGTGTCCTTTGCCAATATCTATGCGATCGCCACTTTTAACAATCCGCTTGGAAAAGGGATCGTGTACTAAACCTTCTAAAAATTGCAACGCAACTTTAGAAGCTAAAACGGTGGCTCGCGGCGCTAACTGAAGCACATCTTCCACTAAGCCGCTATGGTCTGGCTCTGTGTGACTAACAATTATGTAATCTATTGTCTTGGGGTTAACAAGACTTTTCAAGGTATCTAAATACAGTTGGCGAAACTTCTGGTGAGAAGTATCAACCAAAACTGTTTGTTCGCCCCTAATTAGATATGAATTGTAGGTTGTACCATTTTGCAGTCCGAATTCGATATCGAAGCGATCGCGATCCCAATCGAGAGAGCGAATCGCCGTTGTATTAGGGGCAATTTCTACAGTTTGTATAGTTAACCGATGTTGATCGTTCTCTGCGTGGGCGTAGCCGGTCGTAGACATCGCTACCATTATTCGTCTCCGAGCGCAAATTATCAGATTTTTCTCTGTCCCCATTATCCCTATTAATTTTTTTGAAAGTTGTAATGAATATTAGTTTTTCTGATTTTTAACTTGTATTAATTATTGCTATTTTCTGGCAAGATTTTTAACTCAAAAAATATACTAAATACTAATTTATCATCAATTAATACTGAGTATTTGTTTTTACCACCAATTATGTTTTCTGTTAATTCCAAAATATCATGTACATAATATTTTTTGACTATAAAAGCTGAAAAAAATCCAAAACTATCACAAAATATCAGGCTATGATAATGTCGTTTTTTTAAAGATGTATGGATATTCAAGGGATACCAGAATTCACAAAAAAATCGTCTATTTAGGGACTTACAGAAAATAAATTATCCCAAATTGTTTGTACATTTTTCGGCTAGCACAGCTGTGCTACCCTACGGGACGCTACGCCAACGCATTTAGGGCAAGCGGTAGGGGGAGGAACAGTCGTGTTAAGTCCAGAAATTGGGATAATTTATTTTTTGGAGTTTCCTATGTTGAAAGATGAATCTGGTAAAAGTAAATGCTCTCCTCTCTGATAAGTAAGAAAGGTAAGAAAAGTAAGAAAGGTAAGAAAGGTATGAAAGGTATGAAAAGTTTATTGCACACTTTTAATAATCATCAAATAATAAGGAGTGAGCAGTATTTTTTAGAATGAGCATTAAATATTTTGTTGTTTGAGCCAAGAATATTGGTAGTATAATGTAAATTTTATGTAAACTAGAGAAAACAGATATTTTTTCTGGGAGATAATAAAAGTTAATTTACTCAGAGCAGTCAAATCAAAAAAACCTGTGCTTGTACATCTTTTTTTGCTCATCCAAGTCTAAAATCATCAAAAAAGAATTTTTAAAGTTTTGATAAATGCCCGGATCGATAAGGAGATGTGAAAAAGTTTAATGATACAGTTCTTTGTATTCGACATTAGGTAGTAATCAGGACAATGCCAACAAATTATTGTCCTCATAGCCATCAGCTACGGCCTCTGGCTATGCAATAAACAAACCTATACACGCTAAGGCTGTCTTGTTTGATGCGCGTAACTTTTGACAATCAATTATCAACTTGGAAAATGTTATCAAGGCAATATTTCATGGGTGGTAGCCATCAGATTAGACGTGGGCATCCTTAATACTTATTGTTCAGTTGAATAGCGTATTATCTCAGATGTATGCCGTAGCAAGTATAGAGGTCTGATATAGACATAAAAATGACAAAACTTGACTGTATAAAAGGTTATTGTTTATGGGATACCGATTGAAAATTTTTCTAACTGAAGAAGAAAAGCTAACTCTAGAAGAGTTAAGAAAAGCCAAAGATGTTCCTCAACGTACCAAGGATCGTGCCCAAGTTTTACTGTTGAATGCTCGCGGCTTAAAAAATGAGGAAATTGCTAAAGGTTTGAACTGGGCGATTTCAACAGTACGTCAAACCCTTCATCGCTGGGAAAAGTTGGGGTTAGTAGGCTTGTGGGATGCTGCTGGCCGAGGAGGAAAAGCCCGATATTCGGAATCAGATTTGATTTATCTAGAAAATTGCTTAGCTCAAGAACCAAAAACTTATAATTCTAAAGAACTAGCAAACAAATTAGCATCTGAACGTCAAGTAAATTTGAGTGCAGATCGACTACGACGCGTACTCAAAAAAAGGGGAAGGAAGTTTGGAAATGCACCCGCAGAACTCCAGAAACAAAATATTTAACAAAAAAGAATAAAGGCGTCAGTAATCCCCCACTAAAAAGATTGCTGAATTCTGAATTCTGAATTCTGAATTCTGAATTCTATTCTAAAAGTGCTTTTGGAAGGTGGTTAAAAGAGAAGTCAAACCTCGTTTAGCCACTCCAAAATACTGGCTTTACTTTCTGCTAATCCTTTATATACCAGTGACTCCAGCGACATAGACTCAATTGCAGTATACAGCTTAGACCTGAGCAGCGAATCTGTTTTAACTACACCACAATCTCTAAAGTAAGTACGAATTGTAAACAGCGCTGCTTCATACTCTGGTATTCCCCAAATGACTTGTCGCTCAATTCGCAAATAAAGCCTGGGATGTTGCAAATCAAAATTTCTACCTCGCCATTGGCTAACTGACACACCAGGGGGTGGTTCGGGATGGTGGTTCAGGCGGGTATCGTTACTCAAACCCCAAGCAAAGCGTACCATCGGTTTGTGAGTAATCATTGTATTAGCGATCGCTAAACCTCGCCGATTTATTTTTTCCATACCCGCCACAGGCGCATGAATTGTGGCAAAATCTTGACCAATTTTTTCCTCAGCTGACCAGTGGTTGGGATAGCACAGATGAACTCCACTCAACCAGTTCCTACCATCGGCAGAACGGCAGATAATTGTCAGGTCTTCCTGCACCTGTGCTGCTAAAGCATCGAGGGTAGAAGCATAAGCTGGAACAACTTGATCCCTGGCTTAACTTCGTAGCGTCCACTCATCAGGGGAAAGTAGTAAGCCCCATTACTAGAAGCTTCCACTGTCCTAACTTCTTGGAACAAATTGTCTAGAGACACAGATTCTATTATGCTTGTTTTTTATTCTTCTCATTTCTAATATATACAGCAGAATCAGCGAAGGCTTCCGACGAACGAAACTTCGGAGAGTAAAACACGCTTTATAGCCGGATAACAGACTGAGATTGTGTACCTCACTTTCCTTGAAATCTGCTGTATCTATAAGGGATATCTTGAGCAGAGGGGAATAATTAATAATCGATGTCCAATCACAAATGACTAATGACTAATGACTAATGACTAATGACTAATCAATTTCTTTCCAACCATGCATGGCTGCTATAGCTTTAGTAACCCATTCAATTACAATTGGGGGAGCTTCTGATATCAAAATGCTAGGATAAACTGCTGCACCCCATTCGGGATGAATTAACACACGGCATTGATTTTTAATCACTGGATAGTTGAGTAAAGCTTGAACAACTGCTGTGTCGTCGTGGGGAATTGCTCCGGGATGGGATAATAAAGGATAGCCTGTACGAGGATCGATTATATCTGTTAGATAACCGCGATCGCGCAGATTAAATGCCAAATCGCAGCCAAATCTCATAAACTTTTCCCGTAAGCGTTCTTTGTCTGTTTCTACTTGGGCTGTCTTTTCCACTAGTTGATAGCGCGATTGTTGTAAAACAATCACTACTCGTAAAAATGGCTGCTGTTTCCAATCTGGTAATATCCGTTCGCAGTTGGCACAGATATATTGACTGGGGGGATGAATTGAAATTTGAACCGCTTGTCCCGTTTCGCCAACTAAATTAATGGGATAGCCTTGCTCCGAAGTGTAAACTCTGGGATAGTTCACTAAATTGATTCGGTTTTTGCAAAGTTTTTCAATTTAATCTACGGTATAGATGATAACTCTTAATAGTTGCAAAAAATCATCAAATTTCTATAATAAATTAGTTTTCTTGGAAGTAGTTGTTAATAATTTGACAATTTTAATCTGATTTTTATCCTTTATTAACCTGTTTAAATGGGATTTGCTGGGTTGGCTGTTGAAATATGGGCAGTCAAAAAGGATACCATAGCAGTCCTAAATGACAAAGTGAAATCTTGCTGCTCAGGCTGTCAACAGTCAACAGTCACCACTGATATTTTTCACAACTCAAACAGGATTGCTATAGCGATACAGTTTTCTGTAATCAAGATTGTATATTTATGTATTTTATTACACAAGGATAGATTTTACACTTCCATCATCTTAGTTGCAATTTACCAATACAGAAAACAAATGATGAATTTCCAACGTAGTATGACAATGGGAAGTTTAACATTGGCGATCGCTCTTTTTGCCGCCAAGCCAGTATTTGCTTATAAACCTCCTGTCATTCCACCTGCAAACTTAAATTCTCAGCCTTCATCATTCACCATCGCCCAACTCACAGAAGCGAGTTCTCCTATTTACGGAACGTGGAAATGTCCCAATAAACTTGCTCGGATTACAACTCAGCTACAGATTTTCGCATAGTGTTGTTCAAAAATCAAGACAAATTTCTGTAACATTAATATCTGTATATATGTTATTTATAAGTATAGTTTCTTGTTTGGTATAAAAAAATGAAAAAAATTGCAGCATTAGTTTGTCTTTCCGCAGGGTTATTTTGCTTATTTCCCAGCGAAGCTCAAGCTCAAAGAGCTAGATGGTCAGGCTATGGAAGTAACAGCAGTTATAACCTTGATATTAATTTAACAGTGGAAGATTCTGATGGAGATCTCAACAGGGGGTTTTATTCTCAAGCAGTCAAACAATTTTCATTGTCTCGCGATCCTGAAGTTACTCAGTATACTAATATTACTTCTTTAGGGTTAGGTGACTTAATTATTTCTAGACCTCAAAGGACAACAAGCGATCAAAAGATAACCACTGATATTCAAATCATCTTTGGGGATAATTCTCCAATAAAAAGTTTGTTTTTATTAATTGAAGATAACGATCCTTCGTCTTCAGTAACAAATGATTCACCTAATGTTAACGTTAACAATTTATCAAGTTTTCTTAGTGATTTATCATCAATTAATAATCCCTTGTCAAGTAAATTTGAAATTAATAATCAAGCATCCACAGTATATTTCAAAGATCCAGATGGGTATCAAACAGAATCTTTAAATTCTGCCGAATATACGATAGTACCTGAACCAAGTTTTATATATTCTTTTCTTCTTTTATTTTTTGTGAGTTTACCACGTATTTTTAAACAGAAAAAATTTCATATATCTTTTAAGTCTACTAAATAATTAAGTTATTCATAAATCAGAACAATAAAGTTCATCAGTAGCACCCACCAGTCGTACAGAATACCCAACTGAATTCTGACGACTGACGCCTCTATTCTGTTCGATAAATAATTTTCAAAAAAGGTGCTAACATATTCCAAGTTGAGGATTATAGAATTTCTCGTTCTAGTAAGGTACAAGGTAGGGGCGCATAGCTATGCGCCCCTACAAATTTCTGTACCTCATGTGATTGGGAACCGCTGTAGTTGTAAAATACCTAAATAAAAAAATGCAAAAAAACCGTCAAAAAAAACTTTTTTTCAATTTCGGTATTATATTCTGTTTATTGAGTAATGCAGGAGTGGTAGTAGCTCAAATCAATCCGGATAATACTTTACCTGTTAATTCAATTGTTATATCACAAGACAATATCAAGGTTATTGAAGGTGGAACTTTAGCTGGAAATAATCTTTTTCATAGTTTCAAGGATTTTTCAATTGCCGATATAGACACAGCTTATTTTAATAATCTTGAGTCAGTAAAGTATATTTTTGCTCGCGTCACAGGCGGCACAATCTCTAATATTAATGGCATGATTCAATCCAATGGTAATGCTAATCTTTTTCTGATTAATCCTGCTGGGATTCTTTTTGGCTCTAATGCATCTTTAAATATTGGCGGGTCTTTTATTGCAAGCACTGCAAACAGCGTTAAATTTGCAGATGATAGTGAATTTAGTGCGAATGCAAACCAAGTTCCTGCGTTGTTAACACTGAGCGTTCCTGTAGGGTTACAATTTGGCTCAAATACTGCTAGTAGAATTGTAAACCAATCCCAGGCAAGTCCTAATGGAGAATTAACAGATGCAACACCTCCTCATCCAATTGGACTAAAAGTTCCTATTGGAAAAACCTTAGCTTTAGTAGGTGGTGATGTGAGTTTAGAAGCAGGTAATTTAACAACTACTGGAGGAAGAATAGAACTTGCTAGTATTGCCGATACAGGTTTAGTTAAACTGACAGAAATCGATAAAGGTTATTTTTTAGACTATTCAGGTATTCAAAATTTTGGAAATATTCAACTTCTACAAGGTGCAATTATATACGGAAGTGGTAAAGGTGGTGGAGATATTCAAATACAAGCAGGAAATCTCATCCTCACCGATGCTTCTTTGATTTTTTCTAGTACCTTAGATGACGGAAGAGGAGGAAATATAGCAATAAACGCCAACACAATAACTGCTGATAAGGGTTCATTTATCGCAACCTTTGTTCAAGCTTCTGGAAATGCTGGAGATATAATTTTAAAAGCATCAGATACTATCAAAATTACGGGCACAACAATAGATGCCGAGTTTCCTACAGCAGTTGTTTCACAGGTACTAGAAACAGGAACAGGTAACGGTGGAAATATAATAATCGAGACAGATGATTTGTATATTGGAGATGGAGCAATTGTTGATGCTTCAACCTTTGGTGCTGGTTCAGCAGGTAACATAATTATCAAAATAAAAGATTCAGTTGAATTATTTGGCTCCTCAGATATACCTTTTCCTGGCGGTATTTTTGCTCAAGTTGCAGATATCCCAACAGACAATGCTGGTAATGCTGGTAATGCTGGTAATGTCAGCATTGAAACTAAACGTTTAGCGGTTTCAAATGGCGCACAAGTAGCTACTATCGCACGTAGAAATGGAAACGGCGGTACTTTGGTGATTAATGCTTTTGATTCAATTTTGTTGAGTGGTGCATCCCCTTTTGCTACTGCTGCAATTGATGATAACCAACGTAGTGGAATTTTTGTATCTGCTGAACCAAAAGCTACAGGTCAGGTTGGAAATTTTAACCTGAATACTGAAATACTAACTGTTGAAAATAGAGCGAGAATATCAGCAGACAACTTTGGTTCAGGTGCAGCGACAACACAGAATATAAATGTCAGACAATTGCTGATTCGTAATGGCGGAGAAGTAAGAGCTGGCTCATTTAATTCGGGTTCTGGTGGAACTTTAAATATTAATGCTACGAAGTCTGTAGATGTAATTGGCACTACTACAATTGGTTCTGAAACTGTGGCTAGCACTTTATTTAGTCAAGCACAACCAAAAGCATCAGGTAACGCAGGTAATCTTAATATCAATACCCCTGAACTCAATGTTCGAGATGGTGGGGAAATCACCGTCAGTGCTAAAGGTAGTGGGACTGCTGGTAATTTAACTATTACCAGTAATATTATTCGTCTAAATCGAGGCAATCTTAAAGCTGAGGCTAATACTGGAGGTGGCGCAAACATTAAATTGCAAAATCTTAACTTGTTGATTTTGCAAAATCAAAGTTTGATATCTGCAACAGCTTTTAACAACGCCAATGGTGGCAATATTGATATTGATGCCACTAATGGTTTTATTGTTGCTATCGCTGAAGAAAACAGTGACATCACTGCTAATGCTTTTGCAGGCAAAGGTGGAAATATTCAAATTAGCACTAAAGCTATTTTTGGGATTGAGTCGCGCCCAGACCTAACAGCTAAAAGTGATATTACTGCTAGTTCAGAATTAGGTATTCAAGGTATAACAATTATTAATGCACCTGATAATGATTCTATCCAAAACAGCTTTACAGCACTGCCCGATAACCTCATAGATACTAACGTCCTAATTGCTAATAGTTGCATTGTTCGCAGTCCCAAGCAAGAAGGAACTTTTATTATTACTGGTACTGGTGGTTTACCTAATCGTCCTGGTGAGGCTGTGGCTTCTAGTTATCCTACAGGTGATGTGCAGAATGTGACTAATCACAGTGCAGTTAAACCGTGGAAAAAAGGCGACCCGATTGTAGAACCGCAAGGGGTGTATCGATTAGCGAATGGAGATTTGGTGATGAGTCGTGAGTGTCGTTGAGGTTGGAGAAAGAATTCAGAATACAGAATTCAGAATTCAGAATTCAGAATTCAGTAGGCTAACGCACCGTCAACAATTTAAGGTGGGGCACTTGGCGACAACGCACCCTACATCAAATTTATATTTCTTCATTCATAATTCTGAATTCTGACTCCTGAATTCTTCCTTGTTAATTGAGTTTTAAAGAATTGACTGGTACTTCATCCCAAGAATCGACTGTGCGTAATCGTGCTACCCAACCTGCTGCTTTTTGTGTCTTGGTCAAATTATTCTCAAAGGAATGATGACAATCTTTGGCTTGAGATTCGTTACAACAAGCAATACAAGCATGAATCATCCCAGACGGATCGATTTGCTCATTTACCCAAATAGTCATAAGATATTCCCTCAAAAACTTTAATGAAAAAAGCTATTCATCATTTTAGAATAGTGAACTACCTATACACTTAACGTGTCGTTACTTTTTTTAAGCATTCTGTACCATCCAAACTAAAAAGCCTAATATCTGATCTATTGGAGGCAAAGGATAGTCAGTTAAATCAATTTCTACTATCTGCTCTACTAGCCGAAGAAACCGCCACTGAGTTCCATTGGTGATACTCCCATAGTTCGCTTGTGTGGGATTTTCTTTGAGGTGGTTAAATCGCTGGGCAGCGATCATTTCTGCAATACATTGACCTATGCCAGCATTTAAGTCACCTTTTTTCGCCTCTACAATTACTACTGTAGGCGCTTCTATTTCTAGCAGTTCTGGAGAACGGCTAATTAAAAAATCGCATGAACTTGCACAAAAACCAGATTTAATTATCGCCATGCAACCGACACGGGGCTTAGATGCGGGGGCGACAGGAGCAGTACATTCACGATTATTGCAAGAGTGCGATCGCGGTGCAGCAATTTTGTATATTTCTACTGAATTAGAAGAAGTAATGGCCATGAGCGATCGCATTGCTGTAATCTACAGAGGTGAGTTTGTAGGTATTTTAGATGCACAAAGGGCGACAGTGGAAGAGATTGGTTTATTGATGGCTGGAGGGATAGGAGGACGCAGGTAAATGGGGAACAGAGGGGAAAATTCCTAACTTTTAACTCCTCACTCTTCACTCCTCACTCTTCACTCACTCCCATCACACTTTTTTCATTCATACTGTTGACATGGTTGATGAAAGCACGTTATAAGATCTTAAAGAAAATTAAATCAGTCTGCCTAATCCACTTTATTACCTAAGAACTTTTGTAAACGGTAAACCGGAGCGGAGGAACCAATTCTGGGGCGTATCTTGAAATCGATTACTTAGTACAGGTCGCCGCAAAAAAGGGTCGGAATTTAAGCTGCGAACGCTAGGTCTATTTGGGTCGTAGAATTGGAATCTGGAATTTGGCACTTTGCGATAACTTTTAAGGTTGACTTTTCACT
>JAESFX010000273.1_pt1 | contig 29675 bp, 15 predicted proteins | sample 9269501 | NCBI WGS metagenome assembly JAESFX01 (sample SAMN14515570, study PRJNA621655) | algae metagenome | isolation source: Desmonostoc geniculatum HA4340-LM1 and co-occurring heterotrophs from cave... | place: USA: Maniniholo cave, Kauai, Hawaii | collected 2009-07-28
TAAGCCAAGCGTTCTTGGGGATAGCTAGGGTCGAGGGGTACATATGCACCACCCGCTTTGAGGATCGCTAATAGTCCGATGACCATCGAAAGCGATCTCTCTACACAAATCCCGACTAATACTTCTGATTTTACTCCTAATGAACGCAAGTAGTGGGCTAGTTGATTTGCTCGGTTGTTTAACTCACGGTAGGTTAGTTGCTGGTTTCCTAAGACGACTGCGATCGCATCGGGTCTTTTCTCTACCTGTGCTTCAAATAATTCATGGATACATTTATCTTCAGGGTAATCGGTTGCTGTATCATTCCACTCCCACAACAATTGATGCTGCTCAGGTTTTGTTAGCATTGGCAAATCTGACAAACGCTGCTGTGGATTGGTAACAATTGCTTCAAGCAACGTCTGCAAGTGACCGACCATTCTCTGTATAGTACTTTGAGCAAATAAATCCGTATTGTATTCAAAACCTCCAACTAACCCTGATTCCGTTTCTGCGATCGATAGGGTTAAATCAAACTGGGCAGCACCAGTATCACTTTCTATAGGAGTTAAAGTCAAATCAGGCAATTCTAAAGCAGACATTGGAGCATTCTGAAGCACAAACATCACTTGAAACAGTGGTGTATGGCTTAAATCTCGCTGTGGTTGCAATTGTTCAACTAACAACTCAAAGGGCAAATCTTGATGAGCATAAGCTCCTAATGCTACTTCTCGCACCCGTTTCAGTAGCTCTTCAAAGCTAGGATTCCCTGCCATACTAGTTCGTAATACCAAAGTATTGACAAAAAATCCAATTAATCCTTCTATTTCCGGTCTGCTCCGATTGGCGATGGGCGAACCGATAACAATATCTTCTTGTCCTGTATAACGCCATAGCAGTGTTTGAAAAGCTGCCAGCAGGGTCATAAATAAAGTACTTCCCTGCTGCTGAATTAATTTATTGAGGGATGCGGATAATTCTTTGGATAACTCAAATGAGTAAGTTGCACCCAGGAAAGTCTGAATTGCTGGTCTTGGGTGGTCTGTAGGTAATTCTAAGACTTTTGGTGCATCTTCTAAATGTTTGCGCCAATAAGATAGCTGAGTTTCGAGTACTTTTCCTTGCAGCCATTGTCGTTGCCAAGCAGCGAAGTCTACATACTGTATTAGCAGTGGCGGTAAGGGTGAGGGTTGCCCACCACAGAAGGCTTGATAAAGTGTTGCTAATTCCTGCACCAATACATCTGTTGACCAACCGTCAAAGACGATGTGGTGCATTGTCAGTAATAATATATGTTCTTCTTTACCAAGATATAATAGCTTTACTCTCAGTAGCAAGTCGCCCTTCAAGTCAAAAGGTTTTTGTGCTTCCTGAGAAGCTTGTTGTCTGACTTCCGCTTCTTTCTGACTTGCAGATAACTTGCTAATATCGGATATTTGTAACGTTAAAGGTTTTGCTTTCGAGATGACAGCTACTGCTTGCCCTTTTGTCGTTTGGAAATTGGTTCGCAACGCTTCATGGCGACTTATAATTTCGTTGAAACTTTGTTGTAGTGCCTCTACATTTAGTTGTCCTTGTAGGCGAATAGCAGCAGAAAGATTGTAGAATGGACTATCTGGTTCTAATTGAGCTAAGAACCATAACCGCTGCTGGGCAAATGATAGTGGTAAATTTTCCTGGCGTTTTACTGGGTGAATAGGCTGCTTATCATGAACTAAATCTACACTGTTATTACGTAAAAAAGTGAAGATATCTTCTTTGCGTTCAGCTATTTCTTTTTTAATAACTGGTGTTAATACGTCTTTTGGAGCGTTACAGCGTAAGCGATTATCTTCAACCCATAGCTTGACATCTAGACTGCAAAGGTAAGACAAAAACTCTTCAATAGTTTTCATAATTCTATCTCCTCGCGATCGTTGTCTACTCCATTCGTGGAAACAAGCTGTAGTTGTTGAACTGTAAGCATGTTCTCGATACGTTCTACCAATTGAGCTACTGTCGGTGCTTCAAACAAACTGCGTAAGGGTAACTGTATCTTGAATGCTTCACGTAACCTGGAAATAGCTTGGGTTGCAAGTAAAGAATGTCCACCCAAATCAAAGAAATTATCGTGAATACCGATATGCTCTTGCTTTAATACCTGACCCCAAATATCAGCAACTATCTCCTCTGTCGGAGTACGAGGTGCAACAAAGCCCAATTCTGATTCATTTTTGAAACTTGGTACAGGTAATGCGCGGCGATCTACTTTACCACTAGGGCTAAGAGGCAATGCTTCGAGCAGTACAATTGCAGAAGGTACCATATGCCCTGGTAGCTTTTCTTGAAGAAAATCGCGTAACTGTTGGACTAGTTGGTTACTACTTGACTCATCTCGATCAAACTCAGGGCTAGGAACAACATAAGCCACCAAGCGTTTATCATCAGGATTCTCTTCTGTAACTATAACTACAGCTTCCCTAACAGCTTGGTGTTGAAGCAAAAATGTTTCAATCTCTCCAAGTTCAACCCGGAAGCCACGAATTTTTACTTGATGGTCAATGCGTCCAAGGAATTCAAGATTACCATCAGGTAGCCACCTGCCTAAATCTCCAGTTTTATAAATTAAATCTCTACGATTTGCTGGTAACTTCTGACTCCCATTCGAGAACGGATTAGTCACAAAACTTAAATTAGTTTTTTCCTCGTTTTTCCAATACCCCGCACCTACACCAATTCCCGATACGCAAATCTCTCCTGGCGCGCCAATTGGTAATAGTTGCATTTGCTCGTCCAGAACGTAAATATTCAAGTTGGCTAATGGTTTCCCAATTGGAACTGTGCGCTGATTTTCAGCAAAAGGTTTGTTAACAATAAATTGAGTAATATCATCAGCAGCCTCTGTAGGGCCATAGGCGTTAACGATTTTGATTTCTGGATATATTTCCAGCCACTTATTTACCCAACTGACTGATACTGGTTCCCCCACCACCATCATCCATTTGAGATCGGGTAATTCTCTTTGGTGAATTCCTAGCTCTGAAGTATATTCAAGTAAGCCGCCAAATAATGCCGGGACTAATTCAACAACCGTAATTTTTTGGTATTTAAGTGTTTTAAATAATTGTTCTGGAATCGCCACTGTTTCAATATCTGCTATGACTGTCCTACCACCAATTAAAAGTGGTGCCAAAAATTGCCAGACAGAAATATCCGTGGAAGAAGGGGCGCTTTGGAGAAAACAAAATCCTTCTGTTAACTGTAACTCATCAAATTGAGCATAAATATGATTAATTGCACCATCATGTCTTACAATTGCCCCTTTTGGTAATCCTGTAGACCCTGATGTATAAAGCATATAAGCTGGATCAGCAGCAACATTGATAAGTTCTAAATTATCATGAGGCAACTGCTCGAAATCAAATTTATTATATATCTTTAAATTTGCCTGATTAGCAAGTTTTGTCTGCTCACAAAGTCCCTTATCTAAACAAATGATAGATGAGAGTTGAGAACAATCTTTTACTAGTTCTGCTAGGACATCTAATAGTGAAAAATCTGTTAATACAAATCTCACTTCGCTATTAGATAGCATATACTTGATGCGATTTGGTGGGTAAGTACTATCAATAGGTACATAGGCTCCACCTGCTTTATAGATAGCAAGGATAGCAACAAGGAAATTAATATCGCGGTCTTTAAAAATGCCTACAAACTCTCCCTGCTTAACTCCTAATTTCCGCAATAATCCAGCTAACTGATTAACTCTATGATTCAGTTCTTGATAATTTAATTGAGTTTGTTCGTGAACTACAGCTATATTGTTGGGAGTATGAGATACTTGTTTTTCAAATAATTCGTTTATGGTCTGCTGAATTGGATACTCTTTAATATTATTGTTATACTCTTTTAATAATGTGTATTGCTCGGAGTTTTTTAAGAAAACAATATCGGAAATTTTAATATTAACTTTGTTTAAACAACTGTCTAGTACGTTGATATAATATTTACCGAATAATTTGATATTTTCATCTTGAAACAGATGTTCGCTGTATTCTATTTCAGCACTAATACTTTCTCCATTAACTCTAAAATAAATGGTGATATCATTATTGAGTTTATGCAAATTATTTTTATTATGAATATTTTCTAATAAAACTACTATGTCAAAAATTGGACAACGATTAGGAGTTGTAGGTATTTCTAATAATTTAATTAATTCATCAAAATTATAGTTTTGATGACTATAAGTGTTTATGGTAGCATCTTTGATTTGTAAAAGAAAATCTTTGAATGAAACCTGAGAATTTACTTGAGTACGCAAAGGAATTACTTTGCTATTTATGTCATGTGTTTCAATTTTATCATATACTGGTATGCCAACGACAATATCATTATTTCTAGTATATTTTTGCAGCAAAATATTTAACGCTGATACAAGTATTAAGTAGATTGAAAAGTAAGAACCTTTTGATAACTTAATGAGGGATTGAGATAAATTATTTGATAAATCAAAGCTCAAAGATTTTTTATTATCACTAGTAAATAAAGGTCTTGCATAGTCGAGCATCAAATTTGTTTCTGGTAGTTCTCCTGATAATTTGTTAATCCAATAATTTTTTTGAGAGAATGTGTAAGTCGAGTGTAGATGTGTACCCATAATTGTTTCCTGATAATTAATTGCTATGCAAGTTAACTATTATGTAAATCTTCTAAATACAATCATCAAAAGCTGTTTTGAGAATTAAACAACCCTTTTGCAAAGTAGGCATATCAATTATTAAAGGTGGCAAAATTTTAATTACAGTATCATTTCTACCTGCTCGTTCTACTATTAATCCTAATTCAAAACAGCGTGATATGATTTTTTTGGATAAAGCGCGATCGCCAAAATCTTTGAGATCAATTCCCCAAATCATTCCAATTCCGCGGATGGCGATTTTTTCACTAATTGATGCTATTTCTTCTATGAGAAATTTTCTCAAAAAAAGCTCTTTAGCTTTCACATCCTGTTCAAAATCATAGCTTTCTCGATACTCTAAAGCAGCAGTGGCTCCTACAAACGCTAATTGATTACCTCTAAAAGTACCATTATGTTCGCCTGGTTTCCATATATCCAATTCTGGTTTAATTAATAATAGCGACATGGGAAATCCATAGCCACTAATTGATTTAGAGAGTATTACCATATCGGGAACTATATCTGCTCTTTCAAAAGAAAAGAAAGACCCAGTTCGACCACAGCCGACTTGAATATCATCGCAGATTAATAAAATATCATTCTCATCACACAACTTTCTTAATCTTTGCATCCAGTCAATGGGAGCAACAATAACTCCACCTTCTGCTTGTACTGTTTCAAAGATGATTGCAGCTGGTTTTTCAATTCCGGAATTAACATCATTTAATATCGATTTTATATATTCTATTGTGTCAAAGTTTTCCATAAATCCATAGGGATAAGGCATAAATGTTACATTACTTGATGTACCAATTACACCTGCTCGGATACCGATATTACCAGTAATGGATAAACTCCCTAAAGTCATACCATGATATGCTCCCATGAAGGAGAATATACCTGGTCTTTGTTTAATTTTTCTAGCTAACTTTAAAGCTGCTTCTACTGCATTTGTTCCTGTAGGCCCGCAAAATTGAACACGATAATCTAGTTGCTTTGGACTTAGCACTACTTCATCAAATTTAGCTAAAAACTTCTCTTTAGCCGAAGTATACATATCCAAGCCATGTGCAATTCCATCGGCCTCTAAATATGTTATGACTTTTTGTTTTATATAGTCATGATTGTGTCCATAATTTAAAGCACCTGCTCCTGCAAAAAAATCAATATATTCTTTACCTGATTCCGAATAAATTATAGAATTTTTAGCTCTATGAAATATGTCTGGAAAAGTCCGGCAATAGCTTCTAACGTTGGATTCACACTTGTCAAATATATTCATAAAATTTATTCCTCTTGAAAATTAATGGATTATTCTTTAAGAGACATAATTGAGATAGGTTTTATAAAACTTAAAAATAATTTGAGGAGGGACTTTAAATACTAAACCTAGAGTTAATAAGAAGTTATAGTATAAATTTTGAATCGGCATCCCTTTTGTAATAGCTGCTAAAGCCTTTAGGGAACTTTTTGAAGTATGCCAATCGACATTAAAGGAAATCGACATATCTAAACTTCTAACATGATGCAGTGTTCCGGGAGGCATATACAAAATATCTCCAGGATTTACAATAAATGTTATTGGATTAGCATTCTTATATTCAGGATACTTATCAAAATCTGGATTTTCTGGATTGACAAGAAACCATCGCCAACCTTTGCGATAACAATATTTAGCATCTTCAGGTAATAAGATGGTAAATTCTTTCCGTCCAACAATTTGAAAGAAAATATTGTTAGTGAGCAGGCAATCAAAATGTAATGGTGTGACGCTGTTAGAACCACCCAAGAAAAATTGGCAGTAACGCCACCACTCATGCCAATACCATTGTGGTAAATATTCTAAGGGAAATGATTGAGCGTCTTTTATTAATGAAGGTATTAAGCTAAATAAAGGTAGGTCGTGACAATAGGGTGGTAGAGGATGATTTTGAGGATCTTGTTCATGATTTTCTATTAATTCTACATACTTTTTCATTGTCAAAGTACATATTTCAATTTCCTTATTGCTGAATTTTTTGGCATAAATATTTAGATTAGGAGATAGATTTTTTAAGTGTTGTAAAGACCATTTATCAAATCCGGCTTTGTTAGAAAGTACTCCAGAAATCACGACTGGCTTACCTAATTCAACATAATCTTTCTTGAATTCCTCACTTGATAGCTTATATCTTCTTTCTATTGCAGATGAAACAATCATAAGTAAGTGTAAATCTTTATTGTTAGGTAAGGTTAGTAAGAAGGGTCAGGAGTTTAGTTTACGTTAAGATATTGGAGTGAATTCCCAATCAAATATTGCTTGTTTTTCTAATGCTGCAACAATTTTTTGCTGTTCTGGTGTCAGCAAGGGTAAGTTTTTAATTTGGAAGTTCGGATTAGTTATTAACCCTTGTAATAGCATTTTTATATCTTGGAGTATGCCAGTAATAGTAGCAGTCTCAAATCTTCTAGAATCATAGGAAATAGCTATTAATAATTCTTTATTGGGGTATACAACTAAGTTAATAGGGTAGTTATTTCTGTAATATAATGCTGTATGTTTAAATTCTATATTACCCTGCCAATCTCGAATAAATTCGCTGACCGGAAAGTTTTCAACTACTACAATACTTTCAAACAAAGTTAGTTTTTGTGGGACTTCACTCCACTTATGAATTTCTGTCAACGAAGTGTACTCATAGTCGCGTACTTCAACTAATTGAAGTTGAAAACGCTGTAGCCATGACAAAAAAAGCTGTTCAACATCTATATTCACATGGATAGGCAGGGTATTCACAAACATCCCTACCATTGACTCCACCCCATTTAAATCTGCTGGTCGTCCAGCAACATTGTAGCCATACAATATATTATTGCGACAAGTATAGCGACTGAGGAGAATGACCCAAATACCGTTGACTATTGTTGCAAGAGTCAGACGTTGTTGTGTCGCAAAGAGATGTAAAGCTTGTGTAGTTGTTAATGATAGTTGAATTATTTCTTCAGTATACTTTACCTCTTGGACAGATGATTGGTCAGTTTTTTCTATATAAGTGAGAGGAGTTGATGTTTTAACACCTTGTAACGCTTGTCGCCAAAAATTTTCAGCTTTTGATATATCTTGTTGCTGCAACCAATCAATATAATCTCTAAAAGGACGAGTAGGTGCTAAACAGATTTCTTTATTTTTACAAAGTGCTCCATAAACTTCTACAAACTCTTGGAATACTAGTGAACCACCCCAACCATCTAAGATAATATGGTTCACACTCCAAATATACTGATAGCAGTCATCAGTAGTACGAATTAAAGTATGACGCATCAGACATGGCTGAGAGAAGTCAAAACTTTTTTGGCGATCTCTAACAAGAAAAGACTCGAACTGTACCTTTTGTTCAACTGAATCCAAATTAGACCAGTCATAATGATTCAGGGAAACTTTTACTTGATTATACACGATTTGTAATGGATTTTCAATTTCTTCCCAATAAAAACCAGTACGTAAAATGGGATGTCGATCTATTACCAGTTGCCAAGCCTTTTCAAACGCCTCTGTATTAAGATTGCCACGAACAGTAAAGATATGCTGGAAGAAATATAAGGACAATTCACTATCAAATAAACAGTGGAATAGCATCCCCTTTTGTACAGGTGTAAGTTCGTATATGTCTTCAATCGTTTTTGTTTTCATATTGTATTTTTATCTATTTTGATTAATCTTAAAGAGTAAATTATCCAACTGTTGTTGATTCAATTTTGCTCTAGGAAAGTCAGAAGGTGTATATTTTTCTGCTTCTACAGACTGACAATAAATTATGAGAGATTGTAGTGATTCTATAAATCTATCACCTAATTTTTCAATAGTTTCTCGGCAATGAACACTCGGACTATACGTCCAATGTAATTGCAATTCTTTGTTAACTACAATTGCATTAATTTGTAATAAATAAACTTGGTTTTTAGGTGTCTTGTACTTAAAATCTTGAAAATTTTGAGCTAGCCCAAATAAAGACCAATCTGAAATTATTTGATCGTCTTGACCGAAGTAATTGAAACTCACTTCAGGTTGAGGAAAAGTTTGAAGTTTTGATTGGATATCCTGTTCATTGATAAAGTACTTTAGTATGCCATAACCAATTCCACTATTGGGTATACCACGTAAATACTCTTTTATTGCTATTAATGCATTTCCTGGTTCAGAAGATTTTGTGATATCCAAAATAACTGGGAAGCAAGTTGTAAACGAACCAACTATACGGGATAAATTTACGTCTTTAAAGGTTGCCTTTCGACAGTTACCTCTGATATCCACCCATAATGTTTGTTCTCCTGTCCATGATGCACAAGCTTGCACCAAAGCTGTGAGTAACACATCGTCAATTTGAGTATTATAGGCTTTGTGTATCTCCTCTAGTAGAGCTTTTGTTTCTTCTTTACTGAGAGAAACTGATACTGTATCTACATTAGTTGTTGTATTGTTACTTGTTGAATAGTCAGCGGGTAAACGGCTAAATGATTTTTGGATTTCTTGCAGCCAATAATCCCGTTCTTCGATCATTTGTGAAGATTCGGCATACTCCTGTATAAATTGTGTCCACTGCATATATGAGCTAGTATTATCTGGCAAATGTATTGCTTTGCCTTGACTGATTTGCTGATAAGCTATTTGCAAATCTTCTAGCAAGATTTGCCAAGAGAAACTATCAACTGCCAGATGGTGGATGATAATTAGCAAATAGCTTGTTTGTTGTGTCCCTAAGTCAAAGAGAGCAAACCGTACAAGTAGACCTTCAAATAAATTCAAGCTTGCCTCTAGTTCCGCAGCTTGTGATTCAATAGTGAGTCTTCGCTCAATTTCTGGTAGTGCCGATAAATCTACTCGTTTCAATTCAATATTATCATTAGAACTAACATAAATTTGTTGCCAAGCAGATTCTTTTTGGATAAAACGTAGGCGAAATACATCATGATGTTTAATCAAATGCTGTAAAGCTTGCTCTAATAAATTGCGATCGCAATTTGGCTGCACTTCCAGCAATAAAGACTGTTTGCAATGATGTATATCGGGTTGATTCTGCTCAAAAAACCAATGCTGAGTCGGTGTGAGTTGCAACCCTTTTATTCCTAAACCAAGTTGGGGTTGGATAGCCAGAGTAATAGATAAATCTGTTGCTAATTCAGCAATTGTTTGATGATGAAAAAACTGTTGAGACGTTAATTTTAAACCTGCTTGGTTAGCTTTGGCAGCAATTTGAATTGTATTAATTGAATTTCCGCCCAACTCAAAAAAGTTGTCATGGATACCTATGTTATCAATTCCCAGAACTTCTTGCCAGATTTGGGCCAGCATTTGCTCGATTTCATTTTCGGGAGCAACGTAATCATTACCTAAATTAGGACGAGGATGTTTCGCTTTGGATAGATTGACTGAAGATAATTTTGAATCTAAAAGCGTCAATTGTTCTTGCAAATACTCAGAAGAGTTCTTTTGCTTAATTAAAGTCGGTAAATCTTGCGTTGAAACAATAATATGAGGCAGGTTACTTCCTAAAATGCGATTAAAAATATCAATGCCTTCTTGAGGTAATATGCCTTTTTTGATGATCTCTGCGCGCTCGTGTTGAATTTTATCTGGTAATACAGTTTCTACTGCAAACCCAACTTCTTGCCAAACATCCCAGTTAATTGATATTGTTGAGCGATCGCGCGTGGAATTATGATGAGCATAAGCATCGAGAAAGGCATTAGCTGCACAATAATCTATTTGTCCAAATTCACCTAAGATAGAAGTTTTGGATGAACAAAGTACAAAGAAATCCAGACTTATGTTCTTAAAAACTTCCTCTAAAGTTAATGTGCCTTTAATTTTTGCTGCTAAAACATTGCTGACCATATCCTGCGTTTTAAGTTGGGTAACACCACCACCAGGAACGCCAGCTGCATGGATTACACCATTAATCTGACCAAATTTTTGTAATCCTTGATTAATTACTGAGTGCATTTGTTCAGAATTAGTTACATCAGCACTTTTGACCTCAACTTCTGCTCCTAATTTCTCAAGCGATCGCACTTTTTCTATTTTACGACTAATAGAATCTTGGCTATCATGATTTACTAGCCATTCCTCCCATTCGGAACGTTCTGGTAGCCCCCTTCGTCCGATGAGTATTAACTTAGCTTTAAATGTCTTTGCTAGATGTTCTGCTAATACTAAACCAATGCCACCGAGTCCACCAGTAATTAAGTAAACTCCACCTTTCCTTAACTTATGCTTGCTGGCTACTCGTTCATCTAATGGGACTGCTTCAAAGGTTTGAATCCAACGATGATATCCACGATAGGCAACTATTTCATTAGTCTGTTGTAGCGTTAACTCTACTATTAATTTATCTATAATTTTTTGAGATAAAGGAGTTTGAGTAGAATGGACTACTAAATCAACAAGACTGCAATTAATATTGCGATATTCCTTGGGAATTACTTTGCATGGTCCTAATACTGTAGCCTTTTGTGGACATAAATTTTCATCGCCAATGACATCGTGTAAATTACTGGTGACGACCATTAGCTTCAGGGAATCCCAAATGTCTTGTTTTCCAATTGCTTGTGCTAAAAATAGCAGACTATAGAAGCCGAGATCCTGGTAATTTTCAAACAATCCTGGCTCGTTGTTGAGCAAAATATCATTTGGTGTAACGCTCCAAAAGTGGACAATTGTGTTTAGTTGAAAATCCTGCTTTTGCAGTTCTTGAAGCAATACATCATAGTCATTCGATTGTTGGGGATTGATGACATATATCTGTTCATCAAGCTTGCTAAAATGTTCCCCCACCCGCACGGTAATGACATCTTGATTTTGCTGTTCAAGGCGTTTAATAAATTCGGTTCCCACTCCATAGTTATCGACAAAAACTAAGCAACGCAACTTTTGCTTTGTCGCTTCTTCTTGAAAAAACTCAAGCGGCGTAGATTGTTTCCATACCGGAATATAAAACCAGTCAGCGATATTCGGTTTTTTATCTAATGATTGTTGTGATGCTATTTCTAATGTAGATGAAGAGTCTAGTTCAATAGAGTAACGCTGATTTTCAACAGGATGACTCGGTGGATTTTGCTGTAACGATTCTTGGGAAGCTGTAAGCCAGTAACGCTGACGCTCAAAAGGATAAGTTGGTAAAGGGAGGCGATGACGGCGTTCATTAGCGTAAAAACTTGACCAATTTATCTTGATTCCCAACATCCATAACCGACCCAAGGTGTTGAGTAAAAATGCTATTTCTGAATACTGCTCGTGAGTATCGGGTATTGAGGTCAGCACGGTTACTTCTTTATTACTCAAAGTTTTTGCACAACCAACTTCTAGTAGAATTCGCTGATTGTCTTTGAGTAACTCAGCAATTCCTTCATTAAAATGTTCTGGTTGCTGTATTTGTGTCCAATAGTTAAAGTCTGTTGCTTCAGCTTGAGTAATCCAAGTCCCACTAACATTGGATATAAATGGAATTGTTGGAGGATTGAATCGGACTTTTTGTAACAACTCATCAGAAGACTCACTCGCCACTAATGCAAGAGCATCTTCAACAGAAAAAACTCCAGCTAAAGTTGCAGCAACATATTCTCCAACACCTTGCCCAATCATTGCTTGAGGAGAAATACCCCAGGACATCCACAATTGAGCTAAGGCATACTCAATGACAAATAGGGCACTTTGAACAAAGCAAGTTTGTTGCAGTTTCTCTATTGCGATTTCCTGCTCAGATTCGCTCTGATAAATTATGGAACGCAAATCTAACTCTAGATGTGGTTTTAATATTAAGCAGCACCGATCTACCTGAGCGCGAAATACTGACTCAGTTTCATAGAGTTCTCTGCTCATGTCTGCATACAGCGCATCTACCCCAGGAAAAATGAAAGCAACAGAGCGAGTTCCTGACTCTTGAAGTTGAGTTACAATTTCTCGTGAGGCTGGCTGATTCAATGCCTGAATTGCATCTTGGGTATCGGAACAAATCAATATTCGTCGATGACTAAAGTCTCTGCGCCCCAATTGCAAAGTATAAGCTACATCTGCAAGATTAATATTGGGATGTAGCGTCAGATGTTGGCTAAGATTTTGCGTGGTAGTTGCTAACGCAGACTCGGTTTTTGCAGAGAGTACCAACAATTGCCAAGGACGGGAAGCACTAGAAACTGGAAGTGTTGGAGCTTCTTCTAGAACTACGTGGGTATTTGTTCCACCCATTCCTAAAGAACTCACACCAGCGCGGCGGGGGGTCGAGCCTCTTTTCCATTCCCTTAGCTTGGTGTTGACATAAAAAGGACTATTGGCAAAATCAATTTCAGGATTGGGCTGCTCAAAGTTTAAGCTTGGTGGAATTAACTGATGTTTTAGAGCCAGAGTAGTCTTGATTAATGCTGCAACTCCGGCAGCTGAATCTAAATGACCAATATTCGTCTTGACTGAACCAATGGCGCAGAAATTCTTTTTCTCGGTACTGGCACGAAAAACTTTAGTCAGCGCGGCAATTTCAATCGGGTCACCTAAGGCTGTACCGCTACCGTGAGCTTCAATATAGCTGATTGTCTCTGGCTCTACCTCTGCTAACATTATCGCTTCCGCGATCGCTTCTGCTTGTCCATCAACACTAGGTGCTGTGTAGCCAACTTTCATCGAACCGTCGTTGTTAATTGCAGCACCTTTAATCACAGCATATATGCAATCACCATCGGCGATCGCATCTTTGACTCGCTTGAGAACAACAACTCCCACACCGTTACCAACAGTTGTTCCCTGTGCTTTGGCATCAAAAGCATGACAATGACCATCAGGAGATAGTGCCCCTCCTCGTTCATACAAATAACCAGCTTTTTGTGGCAATCTGATAGAAACACCTCCCGCCAAAGCCATATCGCATTGATAATTCTGCAAACTTTGGCACGCGAGGGTAGTAGCAACTAATGATGTAGAACAAGCTGTTTGAACTGTAATACTTGGGCCAGTAAGATTTAATTTATAAGAAACACGGGTTGAGAGAAACCCTTTATCGTTTCCAATCATCTTTTGATATAATTGCGCCGATCCTATTTGGTCATTGTTTAAATCAAAAGAGAAATAGTTATTTAAGCTAGCACCAGCATAAACACCAATTTTGCTTTCACACTTAGTTGAGTCGTAACCAGCATTTTCCAAAGCTGACCAAGCGCATTCCAAAAACAGGCGATGTTGAGGATCTGTAACTTCTGCTTCTTTCGGATTTAAATCAAAAAATTCAGCATCAAATAAATCGATATTATCTATAATACCACCAACTTTCACATAATTGCTATCATTTACCAACGCAGCAGGTACGCCAGCAGCAATTAACTCTTCATCTGTAAATAAAGATAACGACTCCACCCCATCTTGTAAATTTTGCCAAAAAGATTCTATACTGATGGCTCCAGGAAAACGCCCTGCCATCCCGATGATAGCAACCCCCTCCATCAATTCATAATTTTCAGTCATATCATTAAACCTTTATTGCTTTCACTGACTACAAATTCTCTTGAGCCAAAATTTTGAAATTAAATCTATTGCTTAATCAATAACTTTAAAATTTACATACCCAGGCACATCTTGAATGCGACTTAAATCATTTTCAAAAATCACTAAATCGCCATTCTTCTCAAGTTCCCTAAACCCGGCAAACTTATAAGATATATACATCATTCTGTTGCGATCGTTTGGTACAAACTCTGCCAAAAGACGAACATTGTTGCTTTGAGCCAGATTCATAACATGATTTAACATAATTGTGCCAACTCCTCTCGACATCACGCGACAAGACATCAACAAAAGCTTTATCGTCCATGAATTAGGCTGACATTCAATCATAATTAAACCTATTTTTCCGTAGCTTCCATACTTATCTTCCAGACTTGCAATCAGCAATTTATGATTTTCTGATTGGCGAAAATAGTTAAGTTCGTCATAAGAGTAAGTATAACCAGTTGTGTTCAATTGGTTGGTTCTTAGTGTTAATTCTTCTGCGCGCTGCAAATCTTCTTCTTGAGCAGAAGATATAATGAAATTCATATTGAGAGTAGCTAAGAATTCGTCTGGTGTGCCAACAAATTCTTTCTCTGCATTTTGACGCTCAATATCACTAATATACATCAACCTTCTAATTCGTGAATCATCTGTAATAAAACGAGGATTCATGATTGGCATATCTAAAATATTGCCGATTTCATCTGCGTTTATGCACAGGATTTCTGGAAAGGTAAATTTAACTTCTTCTAGTTCAAATAATTGATCGTCAATAAATGCGATCGCATCTAAACCAATATTTACTAACTTAGCAATTTCTTTGATAGAAGATGCCTTAGAATTCCAATTTATTTGGGGATATAAGAAATACTCTTTTAATCCAAATTCTTCTAATTTAGCTACTGCCGTAGTGGGTTCATTCTTACTAGCTATAGATTGTAGTATACCACGATTATCTAAAGTTTGTATCAGATTTAATATATTTTCTCGCAAAGAAACTTTTTCATCTTCCAGTAAAACTCCGTGCCATAGGGTATTATCTAAATCCCAAACGACACATTTAATAACTTGTTTGTCTTTTTGTTTACTATTTACGTTTTGTTCTTTAATGCTAATCATATTCTAAATTCTCTCTGCTAATTTCTTTTCTAAACCAGTAGTCACAGTTGCAAATAAATAATTTTGATAACCTAACTCGGCAATAGTAACTTCTTGAATTTGAGTACTACCTTCAATAATTTCCATAATTTTCGAGTCGCGCAAATATCTTTCTACGGGGTACTCACTACTACAACCGTTACCACCGTGAATTTGTACAGCATCATTAGCTATTTTTGTAGCTGCTGTAGATGCAAAGTACTTAGCAATAGAAGTTTCGATAATCGAATTAGGGTCATTAATATCTTTGAGATAACCAGCTTGATAACATAATAATCTTGCTGCTTTTGTGTTAGTTATCATCTGAGTAATCTTTTGGCGAATTAATTGATGTTCCTTCAGATAAACGCCAAACTGTTTTCGTTCATTTGTGTACTTAATGCAAGCTTCTAAGCAAGCTTGAGCAATACCTACACAACCTGTTGCTACGCTATATCTACCATAATCCAGTGCAGAAGAAGCAATGTAGGAAAATCCAAAGCCTAATTTACCTACTAAATTTTCTAGAGGAACGTGGCAGCTATCAAATTGCAATTCTGCAACCATCGAAGCCCTAGTACCTAAAATACCAAACATCGGTTTGACGGAAAAACCTGGGCTACTCTTTTCCACTAAAAAAGCACTTGCTTTACCCTCGCATTTAGCAAAGACCAAAAATACATCTGCTATTTGTCCATAGGTAATCCATTTCTTTTGCCCATTTAAGATATAAGCATCACCAGCAAGTGTTGCTGTTGTTTCTACACTTTTAGCATCGCTACCTACATTCGGTTCACTTAATGCAAAAGCAGCAATGATTTCTCCAGATGCTAATTTGGGAAGCCAATACTCTTTTTGAGATTTATTTCCCCATTTACACACCGCTTGGGAAACCATGTTGTGAACTGTTAGCAAACTTCGTACCGAAGAACATCCGCGTCCAATTTCCTCGTTGAGTATGCCATACGTAATCATGTCCATTCCTTTACCGCCATATTCTTGGGGTAATATGGCACCAAGAAAACCACATTCAGCTATTTTCTTAATTAGTTCTGATGGAGTACATTCTTTCCGATCCCATTCTCCGGCATCAGGACATATTTCCTCATTAACAAAAGCTCTCATTTCAGCTTGATAGTTTTTTTGTTGAGCGGATAGTTCTAATTTCATTGTAAGTCTCTTGCCAAGAAGTCAAAAATTCCTTTGAAGGAACAGTCTTAAACCATAGTGATAGAAACTACTATGTATAACTAACTTTTTTATACCTCTTTAGAAATAATTTATGAGAGCATACCTTTAAAGAGATTCATCATATGCCATAGAGATCCTTCAGAAGAAATTGCGTGTCGAATATAATGAGGTGCGATATTAAAAAAAACTTTTAGCATATTTTTTTGTTTGAAAAAATCTTGAAGTTTAATATCGTACCAAAATGATAATGATATGTTTTCATCTACTGATGTAACATGATGCCACCAAAAAGGAGGTATGTAAAGAATTTCTGCCGGTTGAAGTATAACTTCTATTCTTTCTTGCCAAGGGAATTTTGGAAATAATTCAAATTGAATGAGATCCGGATTCACTTTACTATTATGTCCGATACCAGACCTATCTTCAAGAGGTGGATAAAAAGATAGATAATTAGAAGGTGGAAATAAAAGAAATCTTTTTTGACCTCGAATCTGAATATAAATATTATGTATTCGGTCAAAATGAAGTGTACTAGCTGAAGTGAAGTTTTTATTTGAGAAACCATGCCACAAATTAACCCATGGCTTTCTATCTAAGTATTTTGGATAAGTTACATCTTCAACGAGTTCAGAAAAATACTCTTCAAAATTTACCTCTTGTAAATAACATCTTACATCATTATTATTTTCATTAATTATATTTTCTATATTTTTTATATACTCCTTGTATTGGATCTCTCTTTGATGCTGATAACCATTATCGTAAGCAAACGTTTTATAGTCATACAAAAAATTTTCTTTAAAAAAGAATATAGGAACCACTTTATTACCACAATGCTCGATCAGATAATCATTAGACCATTTATGACAAGCATCCCAATCTTCTGCAACACCTTCAATTAAAAAAGGCTGATATTGCTTCCATATTTCTAAAAACTGTTCTGTACTAGGATTTTTGATTTTTAAAATCGATTCACTAGCTTGAATTTTCATAAATTTCCTAACATTCTGTACTTCCGTAACTATAAATTTTGTGTCACTTTGTAATTATTGCTACTACTTATGCATGATTACAGCAGTCTTACGCTCAACTAAATTAGTAATAGAATTTATTGTCCGAAAATTTTCAAACTCTAAATCCTCATTTTCAATAGCAATCTGAAACTCTTGCTCTATAAATAAAACAAGTTGCATAGCAAACATAGAATTGACAAAACCTAGAGCAAAAATATCTTCATCTGGTTGCAAATCATGATTGCCAAAAAATTTTGAAAAAAAAGATTTAATTTTAGCTTGAATTTCGTTCATGAGCTTGCTATTTCCTCTTTATTGATATACGTAAAATCCTTTACCACTTTTTCTTCCATGCAACCCAGCATCTACCATTTTTTTAAGTAAAGGGCATGGTCTATATTTGCTATCGTTAAAGTTTTCGTACAAGACTTCGATAGAAAATAAGATTGTGTCTAGACCAATCAAATCTGCTGTTTCTAAAGGCCCCATTTTGTGACCGAAACAGCCTTTAAAAATTTTGTCCACATCTTCTGCTGTAGCCACTTGGTCTTGCAACAGAAAAACAGCTTCGTTAATAGTTAACATTAACACGCGGTTGGAAACAAAACCTGGTGAATCATTGACAATGATGCATTCTTTACCCATTTGAGCCAACATTTGTTTTGCTGTCTCAATTGTTGACTCAGAGGTATGATATCCACGAATCATCTCCACCATCGGCTTCATTGGTACGGGATTCATAAAGTGGATACCAACAACTTTATCGGCGCGTTTCGTGACTGAAGCAATGCGGGTAATAGGAATTGCTGAGGTATTAGCGGCGAATACGCAATCTGTTGGGCAAATAGAATCTAGAAGGGGATACACTTCTTTTTTAATATCCCATTTTTCTGTGACATTTTCAACTACAAAATCTGCATTTTCTAAAATTTTATAGTTTTTTGAGAATTCAATTCTGTTAAGAACATTATCTAGAGTTTCTGTATTGTCACTTTTTTTGAAAAAACTTTGAAAGCGGATATTATTCCTAATTTCGTGTTTAGCTTTATCTAGGATATTTTCTGAAATATCTACTAGGATAACTTGATGGCCTGTTTGAGCGAGGTTTTGTGCAACTCCTATCCCCATTACGCCCGCACCAACAACACCTACTGTTTGAATGTTCATAACTTCAATTCATCATCCTCTAAAAACGCTAACAGTTTGACTTGGGTCACATTACCCCTGTAGTTCAAAAACTTTGCTATTTAAGACGCAGGGAATCGATGTTAGGATCGGGTCACAAATCTGCTGGCACATTCGCCGGGATCGTCCACATATAAATTTGACTACACCTATCTTCTTGACTACAGGTATCTTCTGGATTGCATTGAAAATAGTCAACATCGTCGTAGTCTACCCAGTCCCCCATATGATGTTGGAAAGATACTACACGAGTACCTGGTTTGAGTTGTTTAAATAATTGTGGTCTTAGTTTGATGTTAATATCCTCTCCCAAGTATAGAAATACAACTGTTGCGTCGCTGAAGTTACTCTTAAAAATATCTTGTTGAATAAACTTCACTTTATCACTTACACCTGCATTTTTAGCATTCTCATTAGATTTTCTGACAAGTTGTGGGTCGATTTCTATACCTACGCCGCGAGCACCAAATTTCTTTGCTGCGGTGATAGGTATCCTACCGTCACCACTACCGAGGTCGTAAACAATATCATCTTTGCCTACTTTTACTTCTTTCATTGCATGTTCTATTGTTCCTTGAGGTGCAGGTACGTACCCTGCATCTGGTTGTCTTTCTATGGGTTTAATTTCGGTGGTAGATTGCTGAACTTCTACCGTATTGGGGATTATTGTTGTAGGGTTGGTGTTGAGTTCGGAAGTTTTCTGTTGGCTACAACTCGCAAATAAGAAGCTACCTGCACTCATGGTGACAAAAAGTATTTTTAACGGTGAGTTTGCTGACATGATATTTGTGATTATGAATGTGATTTGATAGAGGAAAGATTTAAACTTTTTCCTTTTCTGTGATACTTGAATACTGTTGGCTACGGGAAATGCGGTAGTTAAGCAGTAATACAGGTATACCTGTAAGTAAAACTACAATTCCCAAACGCGCACCGGAACCCGTGTAAGCAAGGCTGGATTGCAGCATATACCCGCAAATTGCACAGAAAAGCAAGGGAATCGTAGGGTAGAGAGGAACTCGGAAGGGACGTTGTGTTTCTGGCTCTCGGAAGCGTAGAACTAAAAGACTGACTCCTGATAGTAGGAAAAAAAACCAGAAGATGGGGGCAGTATAATCTACCATTGTGCTAAAGCCTTTACGTTGGATTGCACCATAGACTACTAGAAGGATGGCGATCGCACTTTGCCAAATCAGGGCGTTGCTGGGTGAAGAGGTGCGATATCCCCATTTTCCCAAAAATCCCAGCACTGGGAAGTCTCGCCCTAAAGCATAGTTAGTCCGCGCCCCGGTGAAAATAGTGGCATTGGCTGTACCCAAGGCAGAGACTGCGATCAGGATACTTACGAAGACTGCACCGCCCTTCCCCCAAGCACGACGCATTAATTCAGCTGCTGGTGCTTTGGATGCTTGCATTGCTGTCAGACCCAAGCCGTGCAAGTAAGCAAAGTTAATTAATAAATATATGGCTGTGATGATAATAATACTTCCTAATAATACCAATACCATGTTTCGTTTTGCTTCGCGCACTTCGGCGGAAATATATGCAGCTTCGTTCCAACCGCCGTAGGTAAGCAAGACAAATACCATAGCTAAACCAAAATTACCTGCTTGATTAGTGGATACATTCGCTGCAAGTTGAGTACTTTGTAACATTGCGTCATTGCCAGTTTCTGAAGTTACCGCAACAATTCCCGCAACAATCACCAATAACAGTCCCAAAACTTTTGCAACTGTTAACCAGTTTTGCACCTGCTTACCTTGCTTTAAACCGAGCAGATTTATCACTGTCAACAGTGCGATCGCCCCACTAGCATATAAGGCTGAGGAAAATTCCCCAAAAGGTAAGATCTGGGAAGCGTAATCACCAAACACAAATGCTAGCAGCACAATAGAGCCTGTCTGAATTATTGCCATCCGTGCCCAAGCAAACAGAAAGGCTAAATTCTTACCGAAAGCTCGCATGAGGTAATAATAAGTACCACCAGCATCCGGATAGGCTGTGGCTAACTCTGCGTAGCACAAAGCACCAATCAAAGACATGACTCCGCCCAAAAACCATGCAAATATGGTAATTCCAGCAGTTTGGGCATTTGCTGCTACTAAACTTGGCGTTTCAAAAATACCTACACCCACCACCATTCCAACAATCAAAGCTCCTGCATCGATTGTAGAAAGTGTAGGTTTCGGTACTATTAGTTTTTCTGACATAATATAATCGTGGATTTCTCAATATTGGCTTGGTAGCCAGAATAACTCCTACCCCAACTTATCCCTCTTTTGTCAGAGTGGGAAAATCCAATCGCCCAAATGCTTACAGGGCTTTAATTTCCACTTTTATCTATAAATTTCAGTTTCTGTTAGAAAATAAAGCCTCAAACCTTGATGAAATCAAAGTCTCAGAATCAGGCTGAGATTATTGTTTTCCGAGAGTGACAAAAGAGGGTTATTGAGCCGATACAAATCCTGCCCAATCTATTTGCACTCCTGCTAACCACAGCCTGCCTAATGTTTTTAGTAAGAATGCTAAATCTGGTTTGCGATCGTAGGAATATCTCAAAGAAGGCAAAATAATCTGACTGACTGCTGGATTATTTTCTATACATTGCAACGCAAAACTACCTAGAGTCTGTCCAGGACCTATTTCCAATAAAATTGGATATTGTTTTTTCCACAACTCTTGTATACCCGAAGCAAAAAATACAGGTTGACACATATGCTTAACCCAATAATCGGGATTTCTAGCTGATGCTGCTGTTATCCAAGTCCCTGTGACGTTAGATATGTAAGGAATTTTTGGTGCTTGCAGGTTAAATGTTGTTACCAACTTATGTAAATTAGAGGCAGCACCCTCCATCATCTGCGAATGAAAAGCATGAGAAGTTTCTAGACGACGACAAGCTAAACCTTTTTGAGTTAATTGTTGTTCTAAAGCTTCTATAGCATCAGTTTCACCTGCGATTACACCCATAGATGGGCCATTGACCGCAGAAAGTGAGAGTTTGTCATTGAGTAAACGAGATATTTCTGTTTGCGAAAGTGGAACTGCAAGCATGGCTCCATTTGGCAACTTTTGAATCAGCTGCGCTCTAGTAGCAATCAGTTTTAAACCCTCGTCTAAAGATAAAACCTCTGCCAAAGTCGCTGCTACATATTCACCAATGCTATAGCCAATCATTGCTGCCGGACTAATTCCCCAGGATATCAATAGCTGTGCTAAGGCATATTCAATGACAAAAATAGCTGGTTGAGCGAGGTGAGTTTGATTGAGTAAAGATGTTACAGTTACCATCTTTGTATCCGTTTGTGTTTGGCTGCGACCTAACATTTTTCGCAAATCCAAACCCTGAGAATTTTCTTGTGGCGATCGCTGTTCTTGTTGAGAAGTTCTATTAGGATAGATTACATCTCGCAAATCTTGACCAAGAAGGGGTTTAAGAAATTCACAACAGTAGTCAACACAGGCACCAAACACAGGTTCAACTTGGTAAAGTTCAACAGCCATGTTGACATAGTGAGTACCAAGTCCAGGAAACATAAAAGCTACAGAACGTTCTTGTGTTTCTTGGATGTTGGTAAGTACCCGCTTGGGATCTGCAAATGCAACTAGAGCATCTTCTATATCCTGACAAACAACTGTCCGCCGATGCCTAAAAGCCTGTTGTTCGCGTTGCAATGTTTGAGCAACATCCGCAAGGTTTAAATCACGATGCTGTCTCAAGTAATCTGCAAGGTTTACAGTCGCAGTTTTTAGTTCTGAGTCAGTCTGAGCAGAAAGTACTAATAACTGCCAAGGACGAGAAGGACTAGTAAGCATTTTTGAAAAACTCCAAAACTTTCACTCAATTTTAGTGAGAATTATTTGTTGATTTCCTCATCAATAATTGTTTTTGTTTCTGACGCGCTTCTATTTGTTTTTGGACGCGATCGCGTGTTTCTGTAAAAGAAAGTTGTTGCTTTTGACTTAAATACTGCGCCAAGGAATTGATAGTTGGATTCTGAAACATTTCTACAACTGATAAATCCCGTTGTAAAACTTCTTGTAATTTGCTATTGACTTGAACCATTAATAATGAATGACCACCGATGTCAAAGAAATTGTCATTTACGCCCACCTTTTCCAGGTGTAACACCTCTTGCCAAACAGTAGCGATGGTTCGTTCCATCTCAGTTTGTGGCATCACATAAGCAACTTCTAACTCTGAGTGAAGAGTTTCTGGTGCAGGTAGCGTAGACGCAAAGCGACTTGTCGCCAGACATCGCCTATCAACTTTGCCGTTGGGCGTTAATGGCAGTGCCTCTAGTATCACAAAGGCATTTGGTATCATGTAGTTCGGCAACTTAAACTCTAGAAAGCGGCGCAATTCAGTAACTGTGAGTGCTTGCTCTGGGTGAAGGACTTCATAGGCTACCAAACGCTTACAACCTGGCTCATCCTCACGAACTACAACCACACTTGTCTGTACTGCTGGGTGTTGGTTAATGAGTGCTTCAATTTCTTCGAGTTCGATGCGGAAGCCGCGAATTTTCACCTGATTATCAATACGACCGAGAAACTCTATGTTCCCATCGCTTAAATAACGAACCAGATCGCCGCTTTTATATAGCCATGTGCCTTCCTTCGCACTGAAAGGATCACAAACAAACTTAGTTAAAGTCAGATCAAGATTATTGATATAGCCTCGTCCGACTCCTTCACCACCAACATATAGTTCACCTACCATACCCACCGACAAAGGCTTGAGGTTTTCATCTAACACGTATACTTTGACATTATGGATCGGCTTCCCAATCGGTACTACTTTTTCTAGCCATTGTTCTGGTTGAGCTACCCGATAAGCCGCACAGATGTCTGTACATTCAGTCGGGCCGTAGGTGTTTACAATTTGTGTTTTGCTCTTAACAGAGTCGAGCCATACCTTCAGCCTAGATATTGAAATAGGTTCACCACCCAAAAATACATACCTCAACGTCTTTTTCATGCACAAGCTTTTATCACCTCGATCTATCAATGGATAAAAGGCACTCGGAGTACAGTTGAGCCATGTCACTTGTTTGTTACAGACGGACTCAACGATTTGTGCAGCGTCATAGCATCCAGATGACAAAAGGTGTAACTCACCCCCGACGAGTAGAGGGGCATAAATATTCTTTTGCGTCAAATCAAAACTCAAAGAAGATATCAGTAAAACACGGTCGTTGCAGGAAAAATCAAATTCCGTCACAAACCAATTCAGAAGGTTAGTAAAGCTTCGCTGATAGACTCCTGCACCCTTGGGTTTACCTGTTGAGCCAGAAGTGTAGATCACATAGATTAAATTGTCTGGTGTGACACTGCTGACTTGATTTTCTTGGCTTTGTTCGGCAATGGCTTGGGAATCCGCGTCTAAACAAATGATATCCCCTTTGTAGTCCGATAAACTCTCTGCTAGCCGTTTTTGAGTCAACAAAACAAATATGTTGGCATTCTCCAGCATGAAATTTAAGCGTTCCGGTGGGTACATTGGATCTAGTGGTACATAAGCACCACCCACTTTCAGAATAGCCAAAAGTCCAATGACCATCTCTAGAGAGCACTCTGTACAGATTCCCACCAGTACCTCTGGCTTTACTCCTAGCTGTTGCAAATAGTGCGCTAGTTGATTCGCTCGGTTGTTTAACTCCCGGTAGGTTAGTTGCTGGTTTTCAAAGACGACTGCAACAGCATTTGGTGTTTTTTCTACCTGTGCCTCAAACAATTGATGAATGCACTTATCTTGAGGATAGTCTGTCTTGGTATTATTCCATTTAACTAATAATTGTTCTACTTCAGATGGGGTTAGTAGTTGCAAATCTGAAATCCGTTGTTCGGGATCTCTAACTATGTTTTCCAATAAAGTCTGGAAGTGTTCCAACATCCGGGTAATAGTATTTGCATTAAATAAATCCGTGTTGTACTCACAAATTGTAACCAACCCTTGCTCGGAATCCTCCATAAATAATGTCAAATCAAACTTAGATGTCCCGTTGTAACTTTCTTCATAACTAACTGATACATCCGATAGACTTAGATTGGGTTCTGGAACATTCTGGAGAACGAACATCACCTGAAATAGTGAATTGTAACTCAAATCTCTATTTGGCTGTAGTTCTTCTACTAACTTCTCAAAAGGTAAGTCTTGATGAACATAAGCCTCTAAAGCTGTTGACTTGACTCGCTCTAACAACTCCTGAAAACTTAAGTCGCCAGAAAGGTCTGTACGCAGGACTAAAACATTGACAAAAAATCCGATTAATGAATTAATTTCTGCTTTGTTACGATTGGCGATTGGCGAACCAACTAAAATATCAGTCTGACCGCTGTAGCGATACAGCAAGGTTTTAAAGGCTGTCAGCAAGGTCATAAACAGAGTTACTCCCGAATGACGGCTCAAATTCTTTAGCTGTTTTGTCAGACTTTGAGAAAGAACTAATTTTGCTTGAGCGCCGTTGAAAGTTTGAACTGGCGATCGCGCCCGGTCTGTTGGTAAATTCAGTACAGGTAGCTCACCCTGCAATTTTTGTTTCCAATAGTTCAATAACGGTTGAATGCGTTGGCCATCAAGCCATTTTCGTTGCCAATTGACAAAATCTCGATACTGAATTGGTAATTCAGAAAGTGGTGAAACTTTGCCTGTTGAGAATGCTTCATATAGTGCAGTTAGTTCTTTAATCAGAATCCCCATAGACCAACCATCTGCAATTATATGATGTAGAGTCACCAATAATTGATAATTTATATTATTTAACTGTAAAATTTTACTACGCAAAAGTGATTCAGCAGATAAGTCAAATGGCTGTTGTGCAAACTCTGTAGCCAAACGTTCTGCTTCTGGGATACGCTCATTTTCTGATAAAGAACGTAAATCTTTAACCGATAAAGTTACGGTTACAGTTTCATTTACAATTTGGACGGGTTGTCCATCTTCTACTATAAAACTTGTGCGTAAGACTTCGTGTCGTCTAATAATTTCGTTCAGACTATCTTGTAAAGCTGTTAAGTTAATGCAACCTTTGAAGTTAATAATTATAGGAATATTATATGTAGGAGTATCAGGAGTTAGCTGATTGATAAACCATAATCCCTGCTGAGCAAAAGATAGAGGATGATGTGATGTGTTTTTATCTTGTTCAATAAAGGATAATGATGGGAGTGCATCTGTAGTCAGTTGAGCGAGTATTTTGGTTGCGAGCGATCGCCCACTCATTCCTTCAAAAAAATCTGCTATGGATACTTCGATTTCTAAATCAATTTCAATCCGATTTTTTAACTCAAATACTTTTAAAGAATCAAGCCCCAGTGTGCTTAATGGTTCTTGGAGATTAATATCATCTACTGCAATTGAAAGCACTCCTGCTAAGAGTTCCATCAGATATGATTCTAAAATTAGTTGACATTCTTTTGGGGAAAGTTCCAACAGTTCAGAACGCCGTAATTGAGTTTCGTTTCTAGCAATATCACTAATTTTGAGAATGTCACTTTCAACTATATTCAATTCACCATTTTGAAACTGAGCGCGAGTTGCACGACGTTGAATTTTACCGCTAGAAGTTTTGGAAATACTACCCGGTTTAATTAAAAATACGCCATAAACTTGTACTTCATGTTCCTCGGTAATAGCTTGGCGAATTGCACTAGTTACTTCTGCAAAATTTGGCTTGGCGCGAAACTCTAATTCTTGTACAACTACCAGTCTTTCTTCATTATTAACTTCTACTGTAAATGCTGCATTAGCACCAAGACGTAAGGATGAGTGACTGCGTTCTGTGGTTAATTCTATATCTTGCGGGTAAAGATTGCGACCGCGAATAATAATTAAATCTTTTGCTCTGCCTGTGATGAAAACCTCCCCATTATGTAAAAAGCCTAAGTCACCAGTCCGTAAAAATGGCCCTTCTTTTGTATCTTTGATATAGGCGTGGAATGTTTCTTTTGTTTCTTCTGTTCGATTCCAATAACCTTGACCAACACTAGGGCCAGATACCCAAATTTCCCCAACTTCATTTGATGAACAACGAGTTAATGTTTCAGGATTGACAATTACAATCTGCTGAATCGGAATTGCTTTGCCGCAACTGACAAAGCTTTGAATATCTTGACTTTCGATAGTTGCTTCTACTATCTGATTTTGGGAAAGTGCAGATCTATTTACAGTTCTGATTTGAGGTATAGCTGTTTTACTTCCGCCAGAAACTATCAATGTTGCTTCCGCCATGCCATAACAGGGATAGAATGCTTCTCTTTGAAAGCCACATTCTGCAAAGCTGGCTGCAAATTGCTCAAGGGTATCTCGCCGGACTGGTTCGGCACCGTTAAACGCGACACTCCAGCTACTTAAGTCAAGAGTTTCTTTTTGTTGTTGAGTAATTCTTTGAACACATTGTTCGTAAGCAAAATTAGGGCCGCCACTCGTGGTGCCTTTGTAGCGGGAAATCGCTTGTAGCCAGCGATAAGGTCTTTGTAGAAAGGATGCTGGCGACATTAAAATGCAAGGGAAAGCACCATACAATGGTTGCAAAATCCCACCAATCAACCCCATGTCATGGTAGACAGGTAGCCAGGAAACAAACTTGCTACTGGATGAATGTTCCATGAGTTGGTAAGTGACGGCGGCGTTGTGCAGTAGGTTGCCATGACTGAGCATCACTCCCTTTGGTGTGCCTGTTGAACCAGAAGTGTATTGCAGAAAAGCCAGGGTATCTCCATTAATTGCAGGTTGCTGCCAAGAATCTTCTAAGCCCTGAGTGATGTTGTCAGTTGTCAGCCAGCGAAAATTTCCCTGTTTTGTATTTGGTGTGAATATTGATTGTAATGCTCTTAGCATTGCTGTTGTGGTGAGAGCAACACTGGCCTGTGCATCTATGGTAATAGCTTGTATTCTGGGTGTTTTACGTTGATTGCGAGGCGGATAAGCTGGAACTGCCACGACTCCAGCATATAGACAACCAAAAAATGCTATGAGGTAATCCAGTCCGGGAGGATACAGTAATATCGCACGTTCCCCACTTAAACCAAAAGCTTGGAGTTGAGCTGCTACGGCTCGACTGCGCTGGTCTAATTCATGGTAAGTCAGGGTTAATTCCTGAGTTTCTCCATCTTCAAGGAAAGTAAAGGCTTGTTTGTGCGGCATCTTGAAACTGCGATCGCGCAAAATATCAACGATAGTTGCACACTCAGGCGGAATTTCTGGGAAATTATTGAGAATCTCAGTCATTATTATGCCTCCCGTAATCAGATCCAGGCAAAATTAGTCTCACACTCATTGCCAGCTGAACATAGGTTTAAGTCAGTTGTTGTGGATATCTGAAGTTGAGAGTAAACCTTAACAGGTATACCTCTTTCTGGCTCAAGCTGGTGTTTTTACAGAATTATTTCATTCAATTGGAAAAACTCTTCAACAGACCTCAATGTTGCTTTAGGGAACAGAGGGCGCAATTACTAATTCAGTCATTTTAGCTTTGATATTGCTAGTTATTTTCATTTAGACTTTCTTACATTACAAGGGATTGTGGCATTTTGCAATCCTGTATTCATAGCTAATTATTATCAATACTTGAAAGATGTGTGATTTTAAACTATGTAAGCAAATAATTTATTACTTTTGATAGATGTCGATGGCTGGAGAAAGTCAAAGGCTTTCAATGACCTGATTTTAGTCTAGGGGTAGTCCAATGGGTCAAATCTGAATCGTGAGTATGCGATCGCCTGATGACAACGCTCAAGGCTGGGATCTCCGGCAAACACTCGCCGATTTAGCTGATGAGCGATGGCGATGGCGTCCGCACTTGGTAGCCAGGGAAAAATCACTGTGTCCCCAGATGCCGAAAACATCTTAATTAGCTGTTCAATCAGCTGCTCCTTTAAATCTGATTCTGGGAAGATAATCACAGTCTTGGCTCGTTCAACTAGCCAATCATGATCCCAGTCATCGGAGGTAATGGCTATAGCAAGGGCAGCAAAGGGTATGCGATCGATGAATTTTGCTGAAGCTGTATCGCCGCAGTACAAAAAATGCTGCTTTTCCAGTAAAAACCAACCCGACTCAATTTCATCAGTATTCACAACAACAGGTGAGACGAAGGTGGTTTTTGTGACAGTAACTCCGAAAGCTGGTGTTTGAGCTTCCATTTGGTGCTTGGGGATCGTAGTCACAATCTCTGGCTTAGAAATAGGAGGCTGTGTTAACTCAGGCAAAACAAGAGCAGAGATAGACTTAGATTTTTCTGACTCAATTACTTGACGAATACTCTTATGAGTTATGATTTTGCCCTTATGGGCATGTTGCAAGATTTCGTCACGGACATTTTGGGAAGTTGATGGTGCTGCCAAAAGATAAAGGGCAGATGTGGCAATATTTATTTGTGCCAGACTTGCAGGTTCGGTTAATGCTTCATAAACGTTAATAAAATTGTAAGCTGTCCGTCGGCTCCAACCAAACTCAGCTTTGAGCCAAGTTTCAAACTGTCCATGTTTGAGCTGAGAACGAACCTGGGCTAGCTTTTCACCAATTTCCCAAATGTCCTGTGCTGAACGCCGTAAGCGCTCTTTAATTTCTCCAGTTCGTTGCTGAATAACTTGACGTTGTTCAGAATCCAAAATTTCATAGTCGAAACCAGTGACTACTTGACTCTGTTTTTTCAACTTGTTCACAATTTTCCTTATTTTTCTACAAAAAATTGATCATAGCCAATTATTATGTTGATTGTGCATAGCATCAAGCAACGTGATTGCTGAAAAAGATTTTAACCATAGGGGAGTTATCAGGGAGTGCGCGAAAATAATTTTTACAACTGAGTGTTTGATTCGATGCACTTCGGTTATTGATAGACAATGCCTTAGACTTAGGGAATTAATGGGTATACTCACATCTTGCACCTAGCCGAACAAACCCGTAGAAGGCAAATAAGAAGTACAAAAATGTGACGGTAGATGAAGGAGAACTATTAAGTACAGCTAAGTTACATAATACTAGATTTTAGACGTG